>Ga0265295_1007421_pt1 | contig 12645 bp, 8 predicted proteins | sample Munlansysbiofilm_FD_192503 | JGI IMG/M metagenome (GOLD analysis project Ga0265295, IMG submission 192503) | Leachate microbial communities from a municipal landfill in Southern Ontario, Canada - Methane capture system biofilm | ecosystem: Engineered > Solid waste > Landfill > Unclassified ... | reverse complement strand
CATTGGTTACCAAATACATGGGGGCTAATATTATGGGATATTTGATGTTAAGAATTGATGTCAGTTTGCTCGTATAGTTTTTCATGGGGTGTGATTTTTGAAAATAGACTTTCCTACGGTCTAATTCCTGTGTTAACCATTGTTTAATAAATAGAAACTCCTTATTCCACTTTTATTTGAAAACGCAGACAATATCGGCAAAATTACGATTTCTTTCGATTTTCCCGTTGTTTTCCCAGTGTTTTTCCGACGAATTCTGATTTCTACTTGATCCTCCACGAGTATGTATGCGGATCGTTCATCAATTCTAATGTTCACGAAATAGTTGATTTACCAATACACATAATATATTCCATTTCAAGATTGCGGTTTATGGTTTTATCAATAAAAAAGTATTTTTATTTTGATTCATTCTTTTGAAATCGAAAACCCTTATTCCGGTTTTGATATTTGTTTCCTGACAAGTGATTATTGCTATGAATAGGAGGTGTTCTATGTCATTTGTTATAATTGCTGTTTAATCAATGGAATTACGCTGTTAAATCAAATTTTATCTGCTCTAATAAATAGTTTTTTTTACCTTTGTCTCTTTCAGAATATTACCACATTGTTATTAAAATGTTTCAAAAAAACCAACTTTAACTAAACTACTATGAAAATCAAAGGAGCTTTTTTGTTTTTCGCGGTTTTCGTCTGGATGGCAACGGGTGTTGCACAAGAGTTTGACAATCAGATTTTTGAGGATCCAACGTTAGTCGCTGCTGAAAATCAAGAGGCAGAATTGGCTTATAATCAAGGCGTTTCACAATTTAGAAATGGGAATTATGAAGCTGCGCTTTCAAGTTTTGGGAAATCAATTACCTATGATCCCAATTTTGCCAAGGCATATCTCAATCGAGGAAGTGCCCATGTGCAGTTGACAAACTATGATGCTGCAATTGCCGATTTTTCAAAAGCCACAGAATTGAATCAAACACTAGGGATTGCCTATTTTAATCGCGCCAGAGTGTATGATATGGTCTTAAAAACCGATTCTGCCTATTTGGATTACAGTACAGCCATCGAAAACCGATTCGACGATTACAGGGTTTATTACTATCGGGGCGTAATCGAATTTTTGAGACAAAAATACGATGCTGCGGTGGCCGATTTCACCTTGAGCATTAATATTAAAGAAGATTTTGCTTATGCCTGGAACGATAGAGCCAGTGCAAAACGAATGTTGGAAAACTATTTAGGTGCCATCGAAGATTATGGACAAGCCATTAAACTTGATCCACAACTGGCACTCGCTTACAGTAATTTGGGAAGTGCAAAACGTCGACAGGGTGATAATCACGGGGCTCTCGAAGAGTATAACTTGGCCATAAAAATGGACTCAACATTACCTTTGGTGTGGAACAACCGAGGTTGCGCTCGCTTTAATTTGGAGGATTTTGAAGGCGCAGTTTCCGATTTCGAATATGTTATTGTTTTAAATGAGGAGTATTCCATTGCCCATAATAATCTTGGAACGGCATTAATAAAACTCAAAAAATATGACGAAGCTATTGTAGCACTCTCCAAGGCAATTGAGTTGAACCCAAAGTTTGGGGAAGCATATTTAAACCGAGGAAATGCGCGCGAAATGATTCGCGATGTAAATGGAGCTTGTCTCGATTGGCGTCAGGCCATTAACAATGGGATTCTACAAGCGAAGAGTTTCGTCATTTTTTGTGAAAACGATTAAAAAAGAGTGCTATTATGATAAAAATATCTAATCTGAAGTTTCTTTTGGTTCTCATAGCCTTGACTTTAGTTTTTGCCCCCAATGTAGAGGCCAAAAAGGTTAAATTGAAATTTAAAAAAGAGAACTTTACAAACATAAAAGATTTCCGTAAAGTAAAAAAACTTGCTCGAAAAGGGTCTCGATATATTAAATACGAAACCCCGGGAGATTACATAAAAGCAGTTGATTTCTTTGAAAAAGCGTATGAGTTGGCACCCAACAACGTAGCGTTGAATTACTATTTGGGAACAGCTTATTTGCAATCAGCAAGCAAAAAGAAAAGTTTGAAACATCTTGAAATGGTTTTTCAAACCGAACCTACAATTGCTACGGACATTCATTTTAAATTAGGGCGCGCCTATCATTTGAATTATGAATTTGAGAAAGGACGCAACCATTATTTAAAGTATCGCGCAACGTTGGATAATAAAGCGCTTTTGTATTGGACTCCAATAATTCAAAAGTTTGTACAGGAAACCGAGTACGGCGAAAAATATGTGAAAGAACCACAACGTGTTTTTATCGATAATTTGGGAAGTACTGCTAATTCAGCGTTCCCGGAATATTCACCCGTAATCACTGTCGATGGCAAAACGCTCTTTTTTACATCGAAACGCCCAGATGCAAAGAAACGCAAAACGAAAATCTATAAACCATTACAGCAATATTACGAGAATATTTATAGAATTACCCGAAATAAAGGGGAGTGGAGTGCCCCCGAAAAATTGCCCAAACCTGTTAATTCAAAAGAGAACAACGCTGTGGTTGGAATCGATCAAAGCGGTCAAGAGCTCATTGTATTTAATGGGAAAGACAAAAATGGCGATTTGTTGCAAACCAAAATGAAGAGTAAAACAAAGTGGACAAAACCGAAATCCAACCTTTTTGGTCGTATAAATTCAAAATATCGAGAGACATCAGCCTCTGTTCATTTCGATGGGAAAACAATGTATTTCACCAACGACAATCCAAAGGACTCAAGAGGAGGGAGCGATGTATTTGAATCGCGACGTATAAGCTCAAATAAAAGTTGGGGGAAACCTAAAAATTTGGGTAGTCTTGTAAATTCAGCATATAACGAAGAAGCCGTTTTTATTAGTCCCGATGGTCAAACACTTTACTTTAGTTCCAATGGACACTCTTCAATGGGAGGCTACGATATTTTTAAATGCGAAGTACAACGCGATGGCACGTGGGGAATACCTCAAAATTTAGGACATCCCATAAATACGCCCGACGACGATATGTTCTTCTCCCTTACCGCAAATATGCGTTTTGGATATTATGCATCCCTTGGACAGGATGATACCAATGGCGATTGGGATATTTATAAAATAACCTTCCTTGGACCTGAAAAACCGCTTATTCAAAGCTCCGAGGATATGCTTATAGCTTCCTTGGCCAATCCAATAACCGAGGCAGTCATTGAAAAAACAGTAGAAATTAAAACCATCCGTTTAACAATTGTTAAAGGAATTATTTCCGACAGTTTTACCGAACGACCCGTAGCTGCAACTATCGAAGTGGTTGACAATGAAAAAGATGAGGTTATTCAAACCTCCAATACCAATTCCGAAACTGGAGAGTATATGATTACCTTGCCTTCAGGAAGAAATTATGGTATCATGATTAAAGCAACCGATTATTTGCACCACTCTGAGAATTTCAATATTCCCGAAGCAACCAACTATCAAGAGATATCGAAAAATATTATGCTCAATAAACTTGAGGCGGGTTCAAAAGTAGTTTTGAACAATATTTTCTTTGAGTTTGGGAAATCCATATTGCATCCAAGCTCATATCCCGAACTTGAACGCGTAGTTGCAATGATGCTCGCATATAAAACCTTGGTTATCGAAATTTCAGGACATACCGATAATGTTGGGTCTGCCTCTGGAAATATTACAGTTTCGAATTCAAGAGCAAAGGCAGTTGTCGATTACTTGATTAATCGCGGAGTTCCTTATGCTCGATTACAACATAAAGGATATGGTTTTGCAGAACCCATTGCGCCAAACGATACCGAAGAGGGACGACAACAAAATCGTCGCGTAGAATTTAAAATCTTAAAAAAATAACATCAGAACACAATTGTTATGAATAAAACGATAAGAAAACTCATTTTGCCCGTGATTGTTGTTGTATTGACAACAATGCCGGCATGTATAGGCGATAATTTTGAATTGGATAAATTATCAACACACGTTTATGCGCGTTCTGAATGGAATATTCCTGTTGCATACGGAAAACTTAGCGTACAAGATATCGTTGATATGCTCGACTCCTCGACGAACGACCTTATTATTGCCGATGAACAGAACGCTGTTGTATTTCGTTTGCAAGACACAATGCTTTCCAATACTGCGGCCGATATATTTACGCTCCATAATCAGGACTTTTATATGAATATCGGATCCAGTGATTATGATGCAGCTGGAGGCTTTGTTGGCAATACGGTTGTAATTCAAAAAAACGATACCCAGTATCCCTTTGGCGTATTTACGGGTCAACTTCTTGATAGCATTCTATTTTTTAATTCCGATCTGCGAATAAAGATCAACTCAAACATAGAACATGGAGGACAACTTATAATTACGTTCCCTGAGGTGAAAAAAAACGGAGTGAAATATACAAAGGCGATATCTATCGAGCCACAAGATGGAACATTTACATACAATGTTCTTTTTAACGATATCAAAGGTCATTCCTTAGATTTAACAAATGCAAACGACCCAAATTCACTATTTATACAATATACATTATTGCTAAACGATAATGGATCGGGCACTTTTGATGCCTCGCAAAGTATGAATATTGATATTGAGATGTATAATAATAAATATGATTGGTTGCATGGATATGTGGGGCAATTTGAAAATATGTTAGGACCCTCAGCAATTAATCTTGATTTTCTATCCGCCGTTTCCAGTGGTACGTTTCACCTCGATGATCCAAAAATAGATTTTATTGTTATCAACTCTTTTGGATTACCGGCACAGTATGGATTTGACTACGCTATCGTGCATAACGAAAGACTGAATAGAGATGACAATCTTGACGGTGTGCCTTATTTTCTTACCAATCCTCAATATTTGCCAATCCCACCCAATACCTATCCATCCACGATTAGCAGTGTTTCAGATACCGTTAGCTTGTTTGGTGAAGAAAGTAATGTTTCCACTTTGCTGTTCAATTTACCCAGCTATATTGAGTATGCAGTGAAAATTAAGCTTAATCCCGATGTCACAAATACGGAACCCAATTACATGACCAAAGATAGTCGAATAGATGTGATCTCTGTTCTGGATATTCCAATTAGAGGCCGTACTTCAGGAATCGCATTTACCGATACATTGGCATTTGATTTTACACAGGATTCATCGATTTTTGACATCGTTGAAAATGTTAAATTGAAACTTGAAATTGGGAATGGTTTCCCGCACGACATACGTATTCAGGGAGTTATCACCGATATGTATGGAACACCCCTCGATTCATTATTCCTAACCCTTGATCAACAGTTTATAATCGAATCAGGGAAAATTGTAAATGGCCGTATTGATCAGGAAAATGGGAAAACGTTTAAAACTACGGTGGTTGAATACAACAAAGATCGATTTGACAAGTGGAATACAGCCACCCACATTATAATCTTTGCGCACTATAATACTACCTTGCCAGCCCAGGGAGATCAGGAGAGTGTCATATACTATATGGATTATGGAGTTGACGTTAGAATTAGCGGCGAGATAGTAATTGAAATTGATCAGCACTTATAAAATTGCATGTGATGAGTAAAATGAAACAAATATATATTGTAATTGGGGTTGTTTTGGGTTTGAGTTTTTTACTTTTAACGCCTAAAACTACGATGGCACAAGAAGGTGCAAACATGTATTTTTTACATAGTGTTCCTCAAAGTGGCCGATTAAATCCGGCAACAAACCATGATTTTAGCGGGTATTTTGGAGGTTTAATAGTACCAATTAATGGCCAGATACTCCCATCCATAAATTTTGGCGTTAATCTTAATAGCTTTTGCTATAGCGACTTAATTTATAAACCCGGAGGTGCCTTTGGCGACTCTTTAGCCCTTGTATTTAGTGATTCAATATTGGGAAGAAAATTTGTCGATGGATTAAAGCCAATAAATAGAATTGATTTTCATACCTATATCGATTTACTGCATTTTGGATTCAGATTAAACGATGTTTTTTGGAGTTTTTCAGCGGTCGAGAAAATAGAAGCCGGAATTGCATTTCCACGCGATATTCTTCGACTGCCTCTTTATGGAAACGCCAATTTCCCGGATCCGGTAATTGATCTAAGCAATTTTGGTGGTTCAGTACTTCATTATCGAGAGTTTGGTGTGGGTGCTAATTATCAATATACCACGGAGTTATCCTTTGGCGCCAAGGCAAAAGTGCTGTTTGGTATGGCAAATATCAATATGGCAAAGACCGATATTCAATGGGAAACTGATCCTGCAACCAGCAACTTTCAGTTCAATGCCGATTTTGATATTAATATGACGCAACCCATTCTTGATATTACTGATTTGCGATATGACACCGAGGGCGATTCGCTTATTTTTGAAAATACAGAGAAGGATTTTGATCCTTTAAGCTATCTTATGAACATGAAGAACATGGGTGTGGCGTTCGATTTTGGTGCTACCTATAGTCCAATTAGCGATGTGACCGTTTATGCAAGTATCACAGATCTTGGTTTTATCCGTTGGAAAGATCAGGTTACAAATATCAAGGCAAAAGGGCAATTTGATTTCACTGGATTAAACTTGAACGACTTGCTCGACGATTCAATTAATATGGGTGACGCCTATATTGACAGTCTCTTTAATATGCTTGACCTTAAATTGTCGCATGAAAGTTACAAAACGACCGTGCCATTGAATGTTTACCTAGGTGGAACGTATAATCTTACTGACGTTATCAGTTTTGGGGCACTTTATCACGGCCGTCGTTGGTTCGATGAATTTCAATCTGCATTTACCATCTCGGCAAACGTAAACCGCAAAGGATTTGGGGCAGTGCTCTCATACACAGCAATGAAAAACAATATGGATAATTTGGGCTTCGGAGTTGCATTTAGAGTGGGAGGTTGGCAAACGTTTATTATGACTAACAACCTATTGGATGCAATTTATCCTCAAAATGCACGCGATATTACGCTCCGAATAGGCTCAAACTGGATCTTAGGTCGCAAAAAGACCGATGCAGCTTTATTACGTTAGTTCCCAACACAATTGTTAACAACAGGAGTCGAATGAACTGAATTCATTTGACTCCTGTTTTGTATCTCAACCATGAAAAATGTAATTAAAATAGGCCTCACCATAATTACCTTAGTTGCTTTATATCGCATTATTTCGAACGGTTTTGGCGGTTGGATTCCCTACGATATTTATAGTTGGTTGAATGCCATATCCGATATTGCCGCAATCAGTATCAGTTATTTGTTAATGCAACTCTTAATTTCAAAGAGTTTTGAAAAACATTTTCATTGGATTATAGTCCTGACATTTAGTCTTTTACCCGCATTATTGATCATGATTTTATTTCGTGTAATCTTGGTTTTTCTTTTTATTTAAGTTCTTTACCTCATTTTTTTATTGAAAATGGCTTCATTATTGTAGGTTAGCCCCGCCTATTAGAAACGTAATCATATTTAACCCAACCAAATTATCAAATATAAACATTCCAAATATTTTTGTATCTTTGCAGCACTGTAAGTCAGTCAGATACTGAATAAACACAAAAATCATCAAACTTACATAATCGAAGACCGCTAAGTCCGAATATATTCGAGTACAAACAATAGAGGGGCAATAATTTTTATTGCGATTTTGTTTTTTTAACTCCGAGGTTCCCGAATTTAGTGGTTTAAGCAAGTAAGGCTTAATATTAATAGTACCACTAAATTTTAATGAATGGAATCATTTTTAGAAACTGGTCTTAGTAAAGACCTCCTTGATGCAATTCAAGATCTTGGATTTGTAACACCAACCCCAATTCAAGCAGCAACAATCCCAGTTCTTTTGTCAAGCGACAAAGACGTTGTGGCATTAGCTCAAACCGGAACCGGTAAAACAGCCGCTTTCGGATTACCAGCAATTGAATTAACCGACAGCGATTTTCGTAATGTGCAGACCATAATTTTATGTCCCACACGCGAACTTTGTCTTCAAATTACTAAAGATTTAAACAATTACGCACAATTTGTAAAAGCCCTCCGAATAACCGCCGTTTACGGAGGTGCAAATATTGTAGCTCAAATTCAAGAACTTAAACGAGGAAGCCACATTGTTGTTGGAACTCCTGGACGAGTGATCGACCTCATTAAACGAGGCGCTCTCAAACTTCAATATGTACGTCGTGTAGTGCTCGACGAGGCCGATGAAATGTTAAATATGGGCTTTGTGGAGGATTTAGACACCATCTTAGCCGAAACTCCCAAAGAGAAACAAACGTGGTTGTTTTCCGCAACAATGCCCTCCGAAATATCGCGCATTGCTAAGAAATACATGAACGATCCTGTTGAAATTTCCGTCGGAAAACGAAATCAAGGAGCCGATAATGTACAACACGACTACTATTTAGTACAAGCACGCGATAAATATGCTGCCCTAAAACGAATTTGCGATATTCACCCCGATATTTATGGAATCGTCTTTTGTCGCACACGCCACGAAACCAAAGAGATTGCCGAGAGTTTAATGAATGACGGATATAATGCCGATGCCTTGCATGGCGATCTTTCTCAGGCGCAGCGCGATTATGTAATGTCCCGTTTTAGGGTAAAACATCTTCAAATACTTGTTGCAACCGATGTGGCTGCTCGTGGAATTGATATCGACAATTTATCACATATCATCAATTACAACCTCCCCGACGACCCCGAAATATATGTTCACCGAAGTGGTCGAACAGGTCGTGCTGGACGAAGTGGAATATCTATTTCAATTATTCATAGCCGCGAACAAAATAAACTTCGAATGGTCGAGAAAATTGTTAAAAAACAGTTTAATCGTTGTATGGTGCCAAACGGAAACGATATCTGTGCAAAACAGATTTTTGCCCTTGTCGATCGAGTCGATAAAATCGAAGTAAATCCCGATGTGGCTCCATACTTAGATTCAATATACGAAAAACTACAGTGGCTTGACCGTGAGCAGCTTATACAACATTTCGTGTCTATCGAGTTTAATCGATATCTGGAGTATTACAAAGATGCGCCCAATTTGAATATCAATTCTGAACCAAAACGCCGTTCACCTCGTGATTCTGGAGATGAAAGAGGTTCTTATGGCTCAGACCGTCGGTCAAAAAGATCAGATGATAATAATGAAGGATTCACAAAGCTGAAAATCAATATCGGAAACAACGATAAACTAAATCCAACAAAACTGATTGGAGTCATTAACGATAAAACAAACAACCGTGATATTGCTTTTGGGAAAATCGATATTACCGATACAGCGACCTATTTTGAAGTGACCGCAAAATTTGCCGAACAAGTTGCTCTTTCCTTAATGGGAGCCAAAGTGCAAGGAACGGTGCTTGACGTTGAGTATATTAAAGGCAGTAAAGGTGGAGCTAAAGGCGGTCGTCGAAGTGATAGTCGTAGTGATCGTGGTGATAGTCGTGGCGGCAGTAGAAGCGATAGCAGGGGCGATTATAAAGGAGAAAAACGCTCCGATCGCAGTTACGATAAAAAAAGATCAAATAAAAAAAGACCTTTCTAATTCAATTCGTTCTTAGAAAAATATAAAAATAGCGAGACTCCTTTTTAAGGTAAGTCTCGCTAACTTTTAACTGCTACGATAAAGAAAATTACGCTTCATGGTGGAAATGATTTTTAAATACGTTAAATTTGCCCCACTAGGGAAATATATTTGTTTTATTTTGAGTCCAATATTTTATTTATGAATCAAAAAACGATAGGAACACTGTTGCTTGTTTTAATGACAGCAGTAATTTTTGCTCAGGATTTTGAGGTTTCGCCTGTTAAATTATTTTTCAATTCTGATCCAGGATCTACTCAACTTAAAACCATTACGGTTAAAAATCACAGTAGTAAAACTCAATCGTTTCTTTTAAGTATGGGCGATTTTACGCTCAACAGTAAAGGACAACGTGAATATGGTCCTGCAAATAGTAATAAACGTAGTATCAGCAACTGGATGACCATCTCTCCAACCTTTTTTGAGATTCCACCAAACGAAGAGCAACAAATTAGCATTTCCATACAACCACCAATCGATGAGTATGGATCACGTTGGGGTGTTATCAATGTTAGAACAGCCACAGAGAAAATGAGTTTTCAGGCCGATAAAACCCTATCTGCCGGAGTTATGGTAAGCCCACGAATTGTTGTCGAGGTTTTCCAAACTTCAAAGGGGGGCGGTGCATTGAGTGCAAAGATCGACCAACTGCGAGAAATTGAGTCAACCGATGCTGCAAAACGAATGTTTACAGCCTTAGTGACCAATAATAGCGATGTTATTATTCCTTGTAAAGTCTATTTGATCGCTTCGGACATGAAAACGGGAAAAGAAACCATGTTTCCACCCACACTTTTTGAATCCTACCCTAAAAACACACACCGAGTTAACCTCGATATTCCCAAAGATATGCCAAAAGGAATATACGCCTTGGCTGCTATCTTAGATTACGGAAGTGCTTCTACCTTAGAGGGTACACAAATGGTAATTGAATTTAATGAATAGATTTGTTAATTACGGAATTGTATTCGTAACGTTTATTATACTCCCAAGTTTAGGTTTTGCTCAGAACATAATTAAAACCTACTATTCCGACGGAACACTAAAGGAACGTTATACCATTGTTTTACAGGGAACTGACACTGTAAAGCACGGTGATTATGTGTTCTATTTCCAAAATGGAAAGCCATATCAGAGTGGCAAATTCAAAAACAATTTACTCGATTCCGTTTGGACCATTAATTATTCCAATGGATTGTTGAAATCGAAATACAGCTACGTTATGGGTGTTCTTAACGGCAACTTTTCGCACTATTTCGATAACTCCACAATGTATCAACAAGGAACCTATAGTTATGGCGAGATAAACGATAGTTTGCTTACCTTCAACTCCGATGGAAGCTTGGCCAAGGTTGAAGTGTATCAAAGCAATACGATCAACGGCAAATGTCGATACTACTATCCAAATGGTAATATACAGGAGATTTCTCATCGTACGAACGATATTCCCAATGGCGAATATATCAGCTTTTATGAAGATGGAGGCATCAATTACCGTGGGATTCGTGTAAATAATATGTGGAATGGAAACCTCCAAGTATATCGAAAAGATGGAACCTTACTACGAACGGTATTTTATAAAGATTTCAAGATCAATGGCTCATTAGTAGTTTATTATGAGAATGGTATTGATACACTGTCGGTGACTCCATTTGTGCATGGTGTTGAACAGGGGGTTATGAAAAGCTATTATTTGGAGGGGCAAATTAAGGAGAAGGTAACCTACAATTCGGGAATAAGAGATGGCAACGTAACTGCCTATTTTCCATCTGGAATTCTTTATATTTCAGGTCAGTATAAAAATAATGAGTATAGTGGTGAATGGCTTATATTTCACTCAAACGGCAATCTGAAGCAAAAAGGTTCTTATGACTCTGGGAAAGCATTTGGGTCATGGTACTATTACCATGCAAATGGCCCACTGTCATCATATGGAGTCTATATTAACGATAGACGTCAGGGAATTTGGACCGATTTTTCGCACAATGGCGACGTTGTTTCCCGACATCTATACGTTAATGGAGATATGAAACTGAGTAACGAATTCGATTATTAATTAGTGTCAGCACGAAAATACCATGTTTTTCTGTCTTTGATAAGAAATCGTCAAAGAGAAAGCCTGTCCCGTATGCTTGTCGGGAGCTTTCTTGCAAGCACTAATTATTCGAAATCAAACTCAACCGCTTCTACGGTATAACCCTCTTTTTTAAGGAGTTCAATAACACCTTCAGATCCGAAAAGGTGTGCTGCTCCAACGGCAGTAAAAACCTTCTTTTTACCCATTATTGGTTTCATTCGTTCAACCATCAGGTGGTTTCGATCTACCAATAACTCTTTCATGAATTCTGCTGGAATCGATGGATCATTCGATAGTTCAAGCAATTGCTCACCATCCATACGTAGATATGCTTCAACCATCTCGTTAAACATTTCCACAATATTAACGGTGTCGGCTAAGCTCTCTAACAACATTTTTGCTTGGGCAGTATAGGACAATTTATCAATAATGTCTATTTGCTCATTTATGGTTTCCAGTCCAAGAACTGTTTTTTGTTGAATTCGTCCTTCGTTAATAAAATAGAGGTCTAACGGAACCGGCGCATCTTTTTTTACAATCGCCTGAATTATGTTTGCGCTAAGAAAAAACGGTTTAATTCTGTTGGCAGTTTTCAACGATGCTCCCGTAAGTTCGGTGTACTTAACGTTGAGTTGTTCGTATTCCTCTGGCGTCAAGATTTGATCTAATGTGCTATCTTGCATCATAGTGACGTTCATTATGGTTGCGTAGTCGACTTTATCGAGTTCCACCTCAACCGCAACCACCTCTGCCAAATTAAACGCTGATTTTACAACATCGCCGTATTTAAAAACCCGACTGTCTTGAATATGAATGGTTCCATACAGATACGATTCGGTCTCCATATCGTTTCCTGAAATGCGCCAAAGTAGCGAGCTCCCAGGCTTGCGAACCTTGTCCTGTGGCTTGGTTGATGTTTGGGTACATCCATTGAGCCCAAATACAAAGCCTACTAAGTTTAATAAAAGAATTGTTCTTGTCATAATACATGGATTT
>Ga0265295_1007420_pt1 | contig 12645 bp, 7 predicted proteins | sample Munlansysbiofilm_FD_192503 | JGI IMG/M metagenome (GOLD analysis project Ga0265295, IMG submission 192503) | Leachate microbial communities from a municipal landfill in Southern Ontario, Canada - Methane capture system biofilm | ecosystem: Engineered > Solid waste > Landfill > Unclassified ... | reverse complement strand
CTTGGCAGACAAGGCTTTCAATCAATTGATCCAGGATCATCCGGAGTCCAGCTTTGCCCCTTCCGCCCGGTTTTATCTGGCCGAAATGGACTACTATCTGGCAAATTACAACCGGGCACTTGCGGCCTTTCAAGACATCTTGAAGGCCGAGCCGCAGAATTCCTATGCCGCTCTGAGGGTGGCGCAGGTCTTTTACTATCTGGGTAATTATGGCGATGCCGAAAATAGCCTGGCAGGCCTCAGCCCCAGTTACGATTCCCTGATTTTGCGGGGGCACATCAATTTTTACCGCAAAGATTATGCTGAGGCTCTGAAGCATTTCAGCCAGTCAGAAAAGCTTGCCGAAAGCGAGCTGCGCATCACCGAAGCCAAGAGCTATCGTGCCCTATGTCTGTATCAGATGAAGCGTTATGACGAAGCCACCCAGATCTATCTGCAACTTTTCAAGGGCAAACAGAGCCCGGATACCTATCTCTATCTGGGCGGGAAATCCGCCTATGCAGCAGGGGATTACCATCTGGCTTTGAGGCTTTATGATCAATTTGTGGACAGCTTTCCGGATTCCCAATACTTTCTGCCGGTTTTGGCCGACATCGCCAATAGCTATTACAATATGGGAAATTACCATCAGGCTTTGAGTGATTATCAGAACATTCTGCTCAGATTCCGTAATGTCAATCAGATCGACGCTGCCGATCAAGCCCTTTTGGGAGAAGTATTTACCGGCATCGAGCTTACCCTGCGCCGGCTGGATGACCCCGTCCTGGCTTACCAAGTGGCGCAGCTTGCAGATACCTTTCAGAGTGAGTTTATTCGCTTTGAATTGTCCTATCTCGTTCTCAAAATCTACGCCGAAGGCGAGCAGTGGAAAGACGTGCTGCTCAGTGCGGAAAAGCTGAGGGAAGATTTCCCGCAGGAAAGCCGGATGGAGGTGGAACTCCTGATGGGGCAGAGCTTCTTGAAGCTGAATGCCTACACAGAGGCGGATTCCCTTTTGAGCACTCTTTATGAAGACACCCAGGATCTGCGGGCACTTTTGGCCTGGGCTGAGGTGGATCTTCAGCTGGGAGAATACGAAGCGGCGCTTACGAAGTATCAAACTGCGCTCGATCTGGAGCCCGGACCTGCACTGTGGCAAGAGGCGCTCAGGGCATCTGTAACTGCAGATTATCTGAGCTTTGAAGAGATCTGGGCGCGAGGCGCAAAGTATGTAGATCAGCTTCCGCAAGCCAGATTGCTCCGGCTGTCGCAATTGATTGATGATTCACGCTTTGAGGAAGCAATGCTATGGGCGGATAGCATCATCAATGATAGCCCCAATCCGCATGATCATGCCACTGCATTTTGCTCTAAAGCTTTGATATTATATATGAATGAGCAGTATGAAGCTGCTATTGCAGACTTTAAGAAGACCATGATTCTCTTTCCGGATTATGAGGATATCACGGGGCCCTGTGCACAGCATGTGATCCTGAGTTACCTCGCTCTGGGTGCGCGCCAAGAGGCCGAGATGCATCTTTTGGATTACAGAGCTCTGCTCTCAGAAGCAGAGCTGAGCAAGATCAATGAGCACATGGGGGAGAGCCGGTGAAACGCTGGCTTCTGCTGCTGATGCTGCTTTGGACAGCACTGCAGGCACAGATTCAGGTATTGCCTGATATTGACGTGAGCGGAGACAGCCAGATCAAGATCTTTCTCTACAAAAAGGCACTGCCATATAGCAGGGAAAGCATTGCCAGAGATAGCATATCGGCCTTTGTGCCCTCATCCCTGCCTTATCTGGAACTGCCACAGAGCGGTCCGATCCCCAAAAGCTTCAGTCATTATCTGCATCTGCAGGGTGATACCAGCCTGGGCCTGGATGCTTACTACAAGTACTATCCAGCCTTAAAAGCGGTGAGTAATGTGAATGCTACGCTATCGATGAGATTGCCCAAGCAGAATATGCACTCTCATCACGGAGGCCTGGGCTTGGATTTTGGCCTGGACGACAAGGAAGCGCTGGAGCTCAGCTTCAAGCACTTTGACACAGAAATGAAGGGTTTGGATAGCGAATACACGATGGCGTCCCTGACGTCTTATCATGATAAACTGGAGCTTAAAAACCTGAATATCCGGCAGATGTCACATGAGATTCGCGTATATCAGATTGAGCAGGACAATAGCGGTGTAGCTTTCAAAAGCAGTGGCCTGGGCTTTAGCCATCAGAGTTTGCTGGATTTTGAGGGTTTTACTTGGGGCAACCGGCTCTATCTCTATAGCCAAAAGCCGGTGCTGCATAGCTTTATCGAAGTGCAGCAGGGTATAATGGATAAGCTCAGCCTCCACGTGATTCAGGATGGCTACAGCTTTTTCCCCGTGCCGGGTTTTCACTGGCGTTACAGCACAAATTACGATCAACAGCTTAGCATCGTGAATAGTCCAGAAACTCAAGGTAATGACTATTATGAGCTTCTGGAAGAATACCGGTGGCTGAGCTTGGCTGCCTCACGCAGGAATACCACCATCCCGCTTAATCTGAAGATAGCGCTGGAAGATACCCATCCTTGGGATAATGTCTTTTTAGATAGATACCTTTTGGCTAATATCACAAAATACAAAGTCAATGCTCCAGCCCTAAGAGACAGCCCCAATCCTGAGGTGCCGGAACTGTACTACTCAGATGTTTTCAGCAATGAGAGCGGAATATCTTTAAGCTTTGGAGAGGGCAGGCTCGTCTTTGATCAAGCTATAGCGCTGAGCCTGAGCTATATGCCAAATGAAGATTGGCTTCGCCAGCCCTATGCTCCACTGCTCAAGGTGGAATCCACCCTTGTCTATCAGAGCCCTCCTTTTGAGGCCAGACTGGGGCTCAATCAACACTATTTTGCTATTGACCATTATCAAAAACCCCTGCCGGAATTGCTTGACATCTGCGTCAATGCGGCTTACGATCTTAATCTTCAGACCCAGATTTATCTGAAAGCAGAGAATCTTCTGAGCTCTCCCAAATGGCAGTTCAAAAGCTTACCCAGACAGGACACCAGCCTTTTTGCCGGCTTCGTGCGAAGGTTTTAGGCGAGCTATGAATAAAGTATCGCAATATCTCCGGCTCACACTGAAGGCTATGTGCTCTGAATACAATGGTATCCAGGTCTTTTTGTACCCCATGACTCTGCTGTATTGGATCTCCAGCGAGAGCATTCTTTTGCCTTTTACCTCACTTTTGAGCGTGAGGATGCACTATCTGCCGCTTACCTTTTTTGGGGTTCTGCTGATCTATGTATGTTTTATGGTTCTCAAAATATATACCTTTGTTTTCCCCGGGCCACGCAGCAGCCATCCCAAGCTGCTTACCGAGTTTTATGACAAGGTGATCCAATTGCATCTGGTGCTTTTTGTGTCCGTTATCGTAGTCATGGTTTACTATATCCTGGCTCGCTTTCTGGGCTATTTCTACAGAATTGATCTGCCGCTGAAACAGGGCGTGGTGTTCTTCTTTAGAGCCTTTACAGTGCTTTTGATCCTGTATTACTATTTGAAATCGATGTGGCTGAAACCTTTGCGAGAGAGAAAGTACTCACAAAAGAGGTCTATTTTGCTCGCCTCGGGTTGGGCAAACAAAAACCCCTGGGCTGCCGCAAAATACACAGTCATGATATCTGTGGTAGTCTTTGCCGCAGTGAAGTTGTATCTGATTGTGATCGCATACTTCATCACCCCAGTGCTTTCCGGCATCCAGCATTCAATAGGGTTGAAGCTCGATATCGAACTGATCCCTATCTCTGGAATCGGCTCGGTTTTGGCTAATCTCTTTATGCTCGCCGCGGCCTTTATGCTCTCAAACCTCCTTTTTTACCCGATTATAGTACTCAGCCAAAAACTGAATAACAGCATACATCCCATGAAGATAAAGCAGGTGCCTCATGGCCAAGATTAAAAAGAAAACAGTAGCTCGAGCTAAAACAAAGCCCAAAGCAAAAGCAAAACCCAAAAGGATTAAACACAAAAACCGCAGGCCACGTCTGGGTCTGTACCTACTGGCTGCCATCATAAGCATGGTGATCATGTGGGGCTTGATCCGTGAACCCCAGGAAGCACCGCAAGATTTGCAAGATATGGTAGCAAAAGAGATCATAGAGCGCAAAGAATCTCCCCCAAAGGAGACTAAAGCGCAGGCTGATGTGCTCAAGACCAAGGACAAGAGCAATAAGAAGGACAAGTCCAAACCCAAGACTGTGATAGAAGAGATAGCAGAGCCTGTTATCGTAACCCAGCCTCCTGAAAAGCCAAAGCCTACACCCAAAACGGGGGAAACTGAGCTTGATCTGGCCATCCGCTTGGCGGCTGATAAGCTGAGTGTGCCTGCAAGTGCCATCCGGCGTAAAAAGACGGGAGAAGTGATCCAGTATTCAGTTCCTGTGGATCGTTCTCTGATGGACCTCACCTATGCCAATATGATCTTCAAAGGTGAGCTGGAAAGATCTGGTGCTGTGCTACATAGAGGCATGGACGACAGCAATAAACATACCCTGATCTTTGGGCAAAAAGCTCTCTCGGACGAGTATCACCTGGTGCTTTATTACGATTCCAGCATCTACAAAAGCAAAACAAATCAGCAAACCATCACCATCGTGGTGGATGATTTTGGCGCTATCAGCCCTGAGCTCTTAGATGGGTTTTTAGCTTTGGATACCCAGGTCTGCTTTGCCATTTTCCCAGATGAGAAGTACAGTGCTCTTACCAGGCAAAAGGCCAGCAACCAGGGCAGGGAAACCCTGATCCATGTGCCCATGGAGCCAATCGGCTATCCCAGAATCGATCCCGGTAAGAATGCCATTTTGCTGCAACACACAGAGGCGCAGATCAAGAAAACTCTCACGCAGTTCATCACAGACATGCCGGAGTGCATTGGGATAAACAATCACATGGGCAGCCTGGCAACCACTGATCCAGATGTAATGAACTCGGTGATGAAGACCCTCAAAGAACACAATAAAGTCTTTTTGGACAGCCGCACTACCAACGTCTCGGTGGCTTACCAAGTCGCGCAGAAATCACATATCAAGGCCTTCCGCAATGATATATTTTTGGATAGTCCCAATATTAACCAATCCACCATGGAAGCCAAGCTGAATCGCATTATTCAGCTTTCAAAATCCCAGAATCACGTGATCGCAATCACGCACTGTCACAACCGTGATAAACTGGTGTATTTGAAGGCCTTTATCAGCAGGCTCAAGAAGGCTGGATTTACCCTGATCCCACTCTCCGAAGTGGGAGAATACGAAGTTCCGGAGATATTATGAATTTTCTACAAGCAATCATTTTAGGCATCGTCCAGGGGCTGACCGAGTTTATCCCAGTCAGCTCTTCCGGACACCTGGTCTTAGTCCAACATTTCTTTGGCATTGAAAGTGTGGATAACATTACTTTCGAGATCTTTATGCATCTGGGCACCCTTCTGGCTGTGCTGATCTTCTTCCGCAAACAGATCTGGGAGCTGATCCGCTCGCTCTTCTGCTGGAAACCAGGTATCGATAGTGAGCCACATCGCAAGAACCGAGCATTGATCGTTTATTTGATCGTAGCCACCTTCGTCACGGGGGTATTTTACCTGATCTTCAAGGACATGCTTGAGGCGGCGTATCAGTATCCGCTGCTTGTCTCCTTCATGCTGCTGATCACAGGAGCGCTGATCTTTGCTTCAGATTTCGTGAAAAACACTTCAACTCCGGCCTCGAATACCGGTTTCTTGAAGTCTGCCTTAATCGGTCTGGCTCAAGGCTTTGCCATCATTCCAGGAATCAGCCGCTCCGGAACCACCATCACAGCTTCGCTGTTCTGTGGGATTAAACGCAAGGACGCCGCTCATTTCTCCTTTTTGCTGTCCATCCCGGCCATTTTGGCCGCCAATATCTTTGAATTACCAGCCTTGATGTCCCTTGAGAAAAGTGTCTTAGGCATCTATCTGGCGGGATTCTTTGCCTCGTTCCTGGCCGGATATCTGGTTATTGCTGCCCTCATTCGCCTCATTCAGGCAGGCTCGCTAAAGTATTTTGCCTATTATGTGTGGGTGGTCGCGCTCGTCTCAATTAGCTTTATTCTGTTCTCATAATGGCTGAGACTATAAACGCTCTATCGTTTGCCTCACACAGGCCCAGCCTGGGGCAAAACTATCTCATCCAGGGCAGGGATGCCCATCTGATCGACAAGGTTCTGGATCAGATCAAACGCGCTTTGAAGCGTGAAGGCGAGATTGATATCTCCATCGTCTATGGCGATGAGATCAAGGCCGCTGATCTTGGTGAATATCTGGATACTTTTACCATCTTTTCCAGCTCCAAACTCGTGATCGTCAGAAACGCAGAAGCCTTTCTCAAGAAAGAGCTGGAGGTGCTGGCGGCATATTTTGATTCACCTTCAGATATTCAGACTTTGGCTATTGTGGCCGCTAAGGCCAATAAGACCCTGGGTACCTGGAAAAAGATAGCAGCAAACAGCCACACAGTGAATTGCGATCCTCCCAAATTTGCCAGCGAAATGCGCACTTGGCTGATGGAAGAGCTAAAGCGCATAGATAAGAGCATGAGCTCTGCTGCGCTGGCGGAATTTACCAATCGCATTGAGCTTGACTATGCCGCAGCAGCCAACGAACTGACCAAGATAGACCTGTTGGTGGGCTCCAGGCGTCAAATCACCGAGCAGGATCTGGATGGCCTCAGCGGCTCCAGAGCGGGAACGCAGATAGACTTTTTCCGGGCTTTGGGGGCAAAGCAAATCAAAACTGCTCTGGAAGCGGTAAATCTCATGCTGGAAGCGGATTGGGAGCCTCTGCAGGTTCTCTTTTCTATGTTTCGTTTTTTCAATAATCTCTGGAAGATCCAGTTGCTACGGGCAAGGCATATCACCGATAACGAAATCAGCAGCAAGCACATTGCGGAAGTCTATCCTTCTCAGCGTAGAGAGTACCTGGGTTTTGCCAGGAATTACTCTATTAAAGGCTTGGAGAATATAATGGATATCCTGCTCAAAACAGATTACAAGCTGAAGAGCAGCACCATCGATAAACGTTTAGAATTGGATCTCGGCATTATCGAGATCTTGGGGCAAAAGTGAAACAAAGCGGAATCTTACTGCATATCAGCAGCTTGTGTACGGACTATGGAATCGGGGATTTGGGGCCTGAGGCCTATCGTTTTGCAGACTATCTGTTCCGGGAAGGCCACAAGTTCTGGCAAATCCTGCCTCTCAATCATTGCGGTTATGGCAATTCTCCGTATAATCCCATCTCTGCCTTTGCCTGGAACCCTTATCTGATCAGCCCTGAGCGCTTGGTACATGATAAGCTGCTTGAAGAGAGAGAGCTTATCACTCTTCCACACAACGATATGGTGGATTATAATGCCGTGCGTAAGCTGAAAGAAGACTTGCTGACTATTGCTGCCCGCCGCTATCTGGAGTCTCACGATATCGACAAATATATCCAGGATAATGCTTGGCATTTGAAGCCTTACCTCACATTTCTGAAGCTCAAAGAACTCAATGGAAATGACAAGTGGTACGAATGGCCACATGTGCAGCGCGCCTATTCTGAAGCCTTGTATCAGGAATATGCGAATGACCCACTGGTGCGGGAAGCTGCCGCCCTGCAGGCCATTTTCGAGGATCAATTTGCCCACCTAAAAGAGGTATTGATTCAGAAAGGTATTAAGCTTATTGGCGATGTGCCGTTATATCTTAGCTACGAAAGTGCCGAAGTCTGGACGCATCAGGAATTCTTTGATCTTGATGATCAGGGACGCAGGCTCAGCGTGGCCGGGGTTCCGCCCGATGCCTTTTCCGCTTCAGGACAGCTTTGGGGAAATCCCATTTACCGCTGGGATCGGCTTTCAGACAATGGATTTGAGCTTTTTCACAGACGTTTCCGTCATATCCTCAAGTTCATTGATCTCTTGCGCCTGGATCACTTTATCGGCTATGTAAACTACTGGAAGGTGCCTTGCCTTGAGAACAAGATTCCCGAAACTGCAGAAACTGGAGGTTGGGTACGAGCCCTTCCGGAAGCCTTTTTTGGCAGCATAAAAGAGGAGTTTGGTACCCAGAGGTTTATCGCAGAGGATTTGGGTATCTTGAATGAAGATGTCTGCCAGGTGCGGGATTCACTGGGCTTGCCCGGCATGATTATCCTGCAATTTTGCTTTGAAGAAAGCGTTCCGGATGTGCAAAACTTCCCCTCAGACCGCTTTATCTACACAGGAACCCATGATAACAATACCACCTTGGGTTGGTGGAATGAGCTTTCCACCAATTCTTCTTCCAGGCTGAATCTCAGCGTCTTTTGCAAACGCTTTTTGCCGCAATATGAACTACCTAATGCAGACAATGTCCATCAAATCCTCATCGATATAGCGCGCCTATCCGGCTGTGAGAGAATGATCTTCCCCATGCAAGATATTCTAGGTCTGGGCATTGATGCGCGCATGAATATCCCCGGCACCGCGCTGGGGAATTGGCAATGGCGCATGCAGAGGCCGATCTAAAGCTCAGTCTTGCGCCATGATATTCACACTGGCTCTTAGCACTCCGGCGCGAATTCTGGTATGAGGCTCCAGCAGGCATTGCTGGCCATTCTGACTGCTAAAGAATTCCCTCTGTGAGGCCGTAAGCGGGATCTCACCAAAGCCCTGGATCAGGATCAAAGTAGCCTTGATGAGTTCAAATCCGGTATTGATCACTCCCTGTTCCAGCCCTAAATATTCCACCAGGTTTTTCTCGTCGATAGAGGGGCAGATGATGCCAATGGCGCCGTCCTCTATCAGGCGCTGCAGCTCCTTCAGATCAGGGCTGTAGCCCAGGGCCAAGATGCTGCCCTCTGGAATCACTGTGTTTGAGGGTTCTGCTCTATACTCCAATCTGCCATGCACGGTGTTTCCCCAACCAATGCTGGCATCAAGGCGCTTTCCCTGATAGTTAATAGCCACAGCCTTATTTGCTTCTATCCGGCTGATCTTCCCCGGCACATGCGCCAGATAGTTATGCGGTTTGGCTTTGTAATGAATCGTCATGATGGCGGTCTTTTTGTCGTAAGCAATGACCTCACCGGTGGTGGGGGATATCGCCATCGCCACTCCGGAGGTGTCCAGCTTTTGCGCGAGCATATCGCCTTGATAGACAAAGTCTCCCACTTTCTTTTTCAGATACCAGTTAATCTTTTTGGGAGGAATTGCCATTTTTTCCGCGAGTTTTACCTGCACAGGCTTGGCGCTATAATCCTGAATCTCTGAGGCTACCACGATGCCGCTGAGGTAATCGATAAATTCCACTTTGCCCCGCACTGGGGATTTGAAGGGCAATTTATTGCGGCTTTTGGGTAGGGCGGTCATCAGAATCTGATCAAAATCGATCCTGTCACCGGTCTGGATTTGAAGGTGCTGACGAATCTGCTCTTCAGGCGCATCCGGACAGTAGGAGCAGGTTTGGATCACATAGAGGCGGGGCGGATTATAGCGGTTTACTGCCACTATATCATCAGGGTTCACCCTCTGGGCTTCGGAGGCCAGAATATCGCCACTGTAAGGCAGCTCTATCTCGCGGACAAATTCACCGCTGGTAGCCTCATTGTCATTGGCAAAAACCAGATCAGGTGCATCCTGGGGATACAGGTTCAAAAGGGATTCTGCTCCAGAGTGGTAGCTATCCCGGGAGAGCCTGGTATCGATGATGATGGGCAGGTCTGTAGTCACGGTGCGGACGGTTTCTTCGCCATTGATAAAGCACTTTTTGGCAGCCCTAAGTGTTATGGTTTGGGAGGCTTTGGCTTCGATCATTTGAAAAGCATCGCTGCGCAGGTTTATTTTCTGCCCACCCGGCAGCAAGGCCTCCACTACTGGCATACCTCTCTTTCCAGGAAAAAGGGGGCGAACGTAAATCGCCAGATTCAGCAGGCAATCTTCAGCTAAAAGCTTTGTCGCCAAGGCTTCATCGCTTTCCGAGAGGACTCCCAGATGCGGGCTGATGAAATCGCGATCTATGGCCAATTCTGTGACTCCACTGGGCTTGAAACCACAGATCAGGATATCGATGCACTGCATCTGGTTTTCAGCATGGGCAAAGACTCCGCCGGCACCGATCACCAGATTTATATCACTGGGGTAAAAAGAGTGCTTTCTTTCATTTTCAATGTATTCAAATTTCTCTTGATACTTGTCTTGAGTGCTGTTCTTGATTGCCTCCAGATAGCCCACTTTCTCGGTATTAAAATGCATTTGCTGATGCTGTACAAAGGAGAGCTTCAGGGCGCATTTGGCCAAGGCATGCTCAATGCGGTATTGCTTTTGACTTTGCGGATTGGTGGTGGGATAAAGGGTCTTGTTCCCAATATAATTGCGAATCTCAGCTTCAGTGATGGAGTCTGGCAGGAAGGCTTTGATGGCGTCTATGCCGCTTTCCTTCAGCACATTCAGCGCGCTATAGCTCATGCCCAAGTTTGCACTCACGGTGCGTTGATAGTGATTATTGATGCGGGTAAAAACGTCTGTGGTAGCGCCGCCGACGTCAAAGGCGATCAGGTTTTGCCCTTCTTCGTTTCTGAGCTTGAGGATGGACTTCAGCACACCGGCGGGAGTGGGGAGGATGTTTTGGTTAACTATCTGTTTCAGCTTGCTATAGCCCGGAGCGCGCTCCATCACGTTTCCCATAAAGAGTTCCTGGATCTTCTCCTGGGTGGGCCTCAGATTTTCTACATCGAGGGCGGGACGCAGGTTTGGTAAAACATACAGGTCAAAGTCTTGCGAGATCATGCGCTTGATCATGTGAGAGGCGTCCTTATTGCCGGCATAGATCGTGGGGATTTTGTTTTCGGTGGAAAACTTCGGCAGAGGCTTGGCAATGCGCAAAATCTCGGCCAGACGAAGCACAGAAGCTACAGCGCCGCCATCTGTTCCTCCACATAAGAGGATCATGTCTGGACGCAGATTGCGCATGCTCAGCATCTGATCCAGCGCGCTGCGTTTATCATCGATGGCAAAGACGTCCAGGATCACCCCTCCCGCTCCGTAAGCTGCCCGTTTGGCGCTGCTGGCACTATCAAAGAGAGTTAGCCCCACCACCAAGATCTGTAGGCCTCCACCGGCACTGCTGGTGGAAAGATACTTCACATTGGACAGGAATATGGGATTGTCTGGCCTGGAACTGCTATCCAGCAGCTTGATCTTGCTGCTTTTTTCCACAGCCACAGTGGCACTATATATTCCGTAATTCACATCGTTTCTGGGTTTTTCCACACTGGTATCAGCCTGCGCTATAGCGAGCAGCTTGGCCGCTGCTTTGTCGATCAGGATGGCCTTGGTGGTAGTAGAACCAATATCGGTGATCAGGATGAAATCTATCTTTGGCATAAAGAACCTCTTTTTTAGTAACTATATAAAGTATAATGCAAATATGGACGAGACAAATATCTGTATTGCTCAGGCTTTGCCCAAACAGCGAACAATTTAGCTCTTATCATATCATAAAATAACGTGTTAGCCATCACCAGTGTCCAGGCATCACTTTTCTCAGAGTCAGCATATCCGATGATAGCTCAGATAGAAAGCCAGCTCCTCAGCCTTTTCCAACCTTTGCTGTGGACTCGGTTCTAACGGGTCTTAGACTCGAGATGACTCGAAATCCCAAGTCAACTCGAGTCGAAAGTCCGTTAGACGTAAGTTCAAGGTACAGGTGAGAGCTATGGCTCAGGCCGGGATCGCAAATATCTCTTTGCTATCTGAAGCACTGTCCTCATGGGGCTTACAATAGGGGAGTGCTGATGTTCTCAATCTTTGAAAAACTCCTTGATCGTCTGCATCCATTTGGGAATATCAATCTGCTGTGGGCATTTGGACAGGCACTCGCCACACTCTACGCATTGATTTGCCCTCATTTTTTCTGGGATAAAGCTGAGATAGGCTTCTTTGCTGTTTTTATCCTCAAACATCAGTGCTTCAGCGTATTGCCCCAAATTTGCCGGAATATTCACTCCATAAGGACAAGGCATGCAGTAGCGGCATTCGCTGCAGAGATAGGGAATGCGGGACAGATAGGCTTCGCGGGCTTTGCTATAGATGTGTTGCTCAGCGTCGCTCAGGACATTCGCCTCGGCATTCTGGCTGAGTTCGATGTTCTGGCGCACTTGCTCCAGGCTGGACATTCCGGAAAGCAGCAAGGTGCATTCTGGCTTATCCCACACCCAGGTCAAGGCTCTTTGCACCGGACTTTGCGTGTTTTTGGCGCTTTCCCAGACCTCTTCGACCTCAGGGGGAATGTGATGGACCAGTTTCCCGCCTCTCAGAGGCTCCATGCTGATGACGCCCATGTTTTTGGACACTGCCAATCTGAAGCCCTTGAGCCCGGCTTGATAGTCGGTATCCAGATAGTTCAGCATGATCTGGGTAAAATCCCAATCCCAGGACTGTACTATATTGGCGAAGGTATCGTAGTCATCATGAAAAGAGAAGCCGATATAACGGATCTTGCCAGAGGCTTTGGCCTGCTCCAAAAAGTCGAGCACACCCAGTTCATGCACAGTATTCCAAGACTTTTTGTTCAAGGCGTGCAAGAGATAATAGTCAATATGATCGGTCTGAAGCCGTTTTAGCTGCTTTTCCAGAAAATCATCCATATCGG
>Ga0265295_1007419_pt1 | contig 12647 bp, 11 predicted proteins | sample Munlansysbiofilm_FD_192503 | JGI IMG/M metagenome (GOLD analysis project Ga0265295, IMG submission 192503) | Leachate microbial communities from a municipal landfill in Southern Ontario, Canada - Methane capture system biofilm | ecosystem: Engineered > Solid waste > Landfill > Unclassified ... | reverse complement strand
GCGTTCCCTGGTCTGTGCGCAATGCCATGTGGAATATTACTTCAAAGGCCCTGGCAAATACCTGACCTTCCCGTGGGACAAGGGTATGACCGTCGAGGCGATGGAGCAATATTATGACCAAGCCGGCTTCTCGGACTGGACGCATTCCTTGAGCAAAGCGCCGATGCTGAAGGCGCAGCATCCCGATTACGAACTTGCCCGGCTTGGGCCGCATGGACAGCGCGGCGTTTCCTGCGCCGATTGCCACATGCCTTATATTTCGGAAGGCGGCGTGAAGTACTCGGACCACCAGGTGATGAGTCCGCTGAAAAAAATCGCCTCCACCTGCCAGACCTGCCACCGGGAATCGGAGGAAAAGCTCAAGGGCTATGTCTATGAATATCAGGACAAGATTCTTGAATTGAGGGGCCGGGTCGAGCAGGAATTGGCCAAGGCCCACATCATGGCCAAGATCGCCTGGGACAAGAACGTGAAGCCCGAAGCCATGGCTACGTCCCTGCAACTGATCCGTCAGTCTCAATGGCGGTGGGACATGGCCGTCGCCTCCCATGGCGCATCGTTCCACGCGCCCGTGGAAACCCAACGCATCCTGGCCAACAGCTTGGATCGGGCGCTGCTAGCGCAGCTTGAACTGCAAAAGGTGCTGTTCGCCCATGGCGTGACCCAGATGGATATGCCGGATCTTTCCACCAAGGAAAAAGCGCAGGCCTATATCGGGCTTGATATGGCGGTTCTCAAAGCGAACAAGGCGGAGTGGATGAAGACTGTCGTCCCGCAATGGCTTGAGAAAGCGAAAGAAAATGGCGCCTTATAACAAGCAATAAGATTGTGAATCGTCCGGTGCTGAAGCGATTATCCGAAATATCGCTTCAGCACTTTTTATGAAAGTAAGGCTTGAATGACCAAACCCATGTGGCAGTTCCCATGGCAATACAAAGAAAGCATTGCATTTATTTCTGGAATTGTTGTTGTTGGGTTCGCATTACAGGCTATTTTCGGTCCGTTCGATTTCTACATTCTGTCCAGACCGGGGAACTATATAGCCCTTGCCGGCATGGTGGGGCTGATCGGTTTGTGCCTGCCGTTTCGTAAAACTTCGATCGTTGTCTGGCTGGCCAGCGTTCCCCTGGCTGTGGCGCTGATCGGCGGCCTGCTGCTATTCGGTCTGGCCATGGGATTGATCCCGCAGCTTAAAAGCGGCGTTGCTCTTGGCGATGATTGGATCTTGCGGCTGGGGTTGGCGCAGATCACATCGTGCTGGCCGTTCGTGCTTTTATACGGGCTGGGGCTTTTCTGTCTTGGCCTGACGATCGCGCAGCGTCTTGTCGCCTTTCGGCTCGGCGATTACGGTTTTTACCTTAACCATCTGGGATTATGGATCTTTCTGGCAGGTCTGGGCCTCGGCGCCGCCGACATGCAGCGCCATGTCATGTATGTCACGCAGGGCGAGACGGAATAGCGCGTGTTCGACAACAACCAGACCCTGCTCGAATTACCCATTGCGGTTCAGCTGAACCAATTCGAGATGGAGGAATATCCCCCGAAAATCACGATCATCGATCGCAAGACCGGCGTTCCGCAACCCGAAGGCGGGGCGGAGTGGCTGCAGATCGATGAAAGGAAGCCCAACGGGGTTCTTGGCGGCTGGGATGTCAGCGTTGATCGCTACCTTCACTATGCCGTCCGCAGCGGTGAGGAAGAATGGAGCCCCAACCCGATGCCCGGCGCGACCCAGGCCGCCGAGATTACCGTCCGCAACCGCCAGACGGGGGAGGAGCGCAAGGGCTGGATTGCCGCGGGCAATACGGTTCAGGCGATCAAGGCGCTGCCGCTGGACGACCAATATGCCGTCGTCATGGCGCAGCCCGAACCCAAACGCTTCATGTCCGATATTACCGTTTACGCCAAAACCGGCGAGCGGATACGCGCCTTGCTCGAGGTGAACAAGCCACTGAAAGTGGGGGACTGGCTGGTTTATCAATATGGCTACGACACCCAGGCCGGCCGCTTGTCGTCTTATAGCGGTTTCGAATTGGTTTACGATCCGTGGCTGATCGTGGAATTCATCGGAATCTACATGATGATGGCCGGGGCCCTTTGCCTGATCTGGAAGGGCCGCGGCAAGGATGTGAAGGGGCAGACAGCATGAGTTGGGACACATTCAACTGGCTGGGCCCCATCGCCGCATCCTGCTGGTTCGCCGCGCTGTTTATTCTGTTCGTTCTCAAAAAACCGCTTCTGGCGGATTTGGCGATGATCGCCGGCATCGCCCTTCTGGCGGTCTTCATTGCCGGGCTGTGGGTTTCCCTGGATCGTCCGCCGATGCGCACCATGGGCGAGACAAGGCTTTGGTATTCTTTCTTCTTATCCCTTCTGGGTTTCCTGACCTACAAGCGTTGGAAATATCCCTGGATTTTGGCGCTTTCCTCGATCATCGCCAGCGTATTCGTCGGCATCAACGTTCTGAAACCGGAAATCCATTCCATCAGCCTGATGCCCGCGCTTCAAAGCCGTTACTTCGTGCCGCACGTCACCGTCTACATCCTGTCCTATGCCATGCTGGGCGTGGCCGCCATCGCCGCTGCCTTTCAACTCGTCCGCATCGGCAAGGACGAAGATGATCGTCGGCTGACCTCCTTCATCGACACTGTCACTTATGTCGGGCTGGGCTTTTTATTGCTGGGTCTGCTGACCGGCGCTGCCTGGGCCAAGGAGGCTTGGGGCCATTATTGGTCGTGGGACCCGAAGGAAACCTGGGCCTTCATCACCGCCGCCGCCTATATGCTTTATATCCATCTGCGTCTGAAGGACGTCCGTCCGAAACTGACCCTGTCGATTCCGCTGATCGGTTTCGTGCTGCTGATGATTACCTGGATCGGTGTGAACTATCTGCCTGCCGCCCAGGGCAGCGTCCATATCTATTCCTGAGGACGCCCCGCTCGCGAAATCGCGGCACTTAAGAATAGCGGCGGCTTGGCTTGTGCCTCTTCCGTTCTGTAGCTCTAAGCTGCCTTGGAGCGAACGACCGGAACGATGTGTTTTCCTTATCTTAGCCTGGGTAACGGCCCAAAGGATAGGCGGCCAGCCGCGAAGCCATATCCGCCGCTCCGTCGCCTTTCGGGCGACTGTCGAGTCCCATCCGTCCGACGTGTTGCGACCAAGATGGCCCGTTTCTATAAGCGGCGCGGGCAGGAGAAGCTGGACTCTGGGGCAAAAAGGCCGAGGCAGGGGAACTGGAATCGCCTCAAACAGGCCAGGAAAATATAGTTTGCAGATCAACTGAAGGTAGAAGGATGGCTGGTTATCTTTCTGCAGAAATCGAAAATTACGTTCCAGGGAACTGTCCGTTGGTAGTTTTATCTTGAAGCATTGATTTACAGGGGTATTTATAAAAACATTGTCGTGTAGCCGGGGGGCGATAAAATGTCAAAAGAAATGGCATTGGATACTTGTGTGGCTGGTCGGAACAATAAAAATTGTGCACACCATTGTGATGGTAAATGCTTTGCATATTTTGACGGCGGCGACGCCGAGTGTGGGGTGAGTCAAAAAGATAGCAGAATAAAATTAAGAATTATGCCTATCAAGAGTGTGTTGGTTTCTTTATCCATCCTCGGGATGTCAATGACCGATGCCCATGCGGCAGCAAGCACATGTGACGCCGTATCGGGTAATCTGGTCCTCAATTGTGGTTTCGAAGCGTCCGGTTCGTGGTCTGGAACCGGCTTTCAGGCGATCAATGGGGCCCAGGGAACATGGGACCAGCATTCTGGATCATACTTCAACGTATCGGGGAATGTTCTCGGATCCAGGGCGCTGTTGCAAACGATCTCAACTGTTGCAGGCGCGACATACTCCATTTCTTTTTATGCAACGAACGTATCTGACCCGACGGCGACTATCGCCGCAACATTCGATGGAACATCAATCCTGACGGCAGCCACGCCTCATCCTGGGCAAACATTTCCGAGTGGAACAAGCGTGGTTGCAAATAATTCCGGTAATTATATTCAATATACCGGAACGGCTGTGGCGAGTGGTACATCATCAGTACTTGAATTTTTGACTATCACCGGAGGATCTGGAAAGTACATCCTTCTGGATGATATTGTCATCATCCTTATGTCTCTTCCTCAAGGCAGCAGCTACCAGCAGAGGGGGGCATCGTCCGGCCCGGTCGGCAGCATTATGGGGGCGGCGCTGGACCGAATCTCCACGAGCAGCTCGGCTCAGGCGGGACTCTTTCAGACTGACGTGCTCGGCATCATCAACGCCCTGCCCACGGCCCAGCAAGGGCGGGCCATCAAGCAACTGGCCCCAACCCAGAACGTGCCGTCGTCGCAGATGTCCTCGGCGGCAGCCACGGCAGTGCTGGGCGCGGTGGAGCAACATCAGCAGATAGCCATGGCCTATAGCCCCGGCAGCCGCGTTGCTACTGGCTCGGAAAGCCACGACCGCGCTCTCTGGGGTCAAGTCCTTGGCGGCGGCGCCCGACGCGGCAGCACAGCCGATGCCGACGGCTATACGCTGGGAAGCTTCGGCCTTGCCGCCGGCCTTGACCACCGCTTCACTCCTAGCATCATGGGCGGCGCGGCGCTTAGCTGGGTGCGCACCTGGTCGCAAGGCCGCGACGACTCGACTGGATCGTCGTCAATCCTCGATAGCTACCAACTGACCTTCTACGGCACCTATCGGATCGACCGCGCCTTCGTCGACGGGCAGTTGGGCGTGGGCTGGAACGAGTTCGATCAGAAGCGCGCCATTCCCTTTCTCGGCACTACCGCCGCGGCCCAGTACAGTGGTCAGCAATACCTTGCCAAGGCCACGGTGGGTTATGACGTGCCGGTCGCCGGCAATGTCACGGTGACGCCGCTGGCAAGCCTGCGTTGGCTGCGGAGCGTTACCGATTCCTATGACGAGACCAGAGCCGGCGCCGCCAACCTGTCGGTGGACCGGCGCGGTGTCAACAGCCTATCCCAGGACCTGGGCGGCAAGGTGAGTTGGAGTCTGCCTACTGATTTCGGCATCCTCAAACCCGAGATGCGGCTGGCCTGGGTGCACGACTACACCCGCGGCCCCATCGCCACCAGCGGCCTCATCGGCGGGGAGAGCTTCGCCGTTTCCGTCCCGCGCTCCTCCGCCAACGGCGCCCGCATCGGACTCGCCGCCTCTCTCAGCGGCAACGATTCCGTGTCTTTCCGTTTCGACTATGAAGGGGAATTGCGAACCCGTTACCAGAGCCATACCGGGTTGGTGAAGGCTGTTTGGGGATTCTAAAACGTGAATTCATAAAGGGGACTTCCAGCGATTCCCCTTTATGATTCAGATGTGGACGAGCTTCGTTAGACAAGAAGTCTCTGACTGCGGCCAGGACGGCGGAAACGACAATGGCCACGCCGGGTTTCCGGCGTGGCCATCGTTGCGGGTCCCCAGGGGCGGGAATGCCCGCCCCCTGAAACGGGTATGATTACGCTTCAGCGTCCGCTTTCGATTTCTCGCCGTCGCGACCGCCCCAGAATCCGGCCAGCAGCGAGCCCGAGAAATTATGCCAGACGCTGAAGATCGCGCCGGGAATGGCGGCGATGGGGTCCAGATGGGCCACCGCCAGGGCGACGGCCAGACCTGAATTCTCCATGCCGATTTCAAACGAGATCGCCTTGCCCTTGCGGTGATCCATGCCGACCGCCCTTGCTGCGCCATAACCCAGGCCCAGACCCAGGCTGTTATGCAGCACCACGGCGACAAAGGCGATGGTGGCCACGGTCGCCAGCTTGGCCGCGCTCAAGGCGACGACGATGGTGATGATGGCGATGATCGCAAGCACGGAGGCCAGCGGCACCAGCTTGACGACTTTCTTGATCGCGTTGCCCGCCAGCATATTGATCGTCACGCCGACCGCGATCGGAGCCAGGACGATTTTCAAAATGTCGATCAGCAATGCGCCGGCGTTGATCGGGATCGATTTGTCGGCCAGGAACAGGAACAGGAACGGAGTCAGGAACGGGGCCAGCACAGTGTTGACGCTGGACACCGTCACCGACAGCGCGGTGTCGCCCTTGGCGATGAAGGTCATGACGTTGGAGGCGGTGCCGCTGGGGCAGCAGCCGACCAGGATCAGGCCGGCGGCCAGCGACGGCGGCAGGTTCAGGATTTTGGCGACGGTGAAGGCGACGCCCGGCATGATCGCATAGCGCAGGAGGACGCCGGCCAGAACGTCCTTCGGCCGCTGCAGGACCAGCTTGAAGTCCTCCAGGCTCATGGTCAGGCCCATGCCCAGCATCACGATGCCCAGCAACCACGGAATGGTGAAGCCGTACCCCTTGAACGGCTCGGGCATGAGATAGGCCATAAGGGCGAACAGCACCACCCAAAGCGGAAACAGTTTCGTGATGAATTTGACAATCTTATCGACAGCATCCATGGCTTCGACCCCCTCAAATGTCGGTGTTCCGCCGGTTTGGGATGAAAAGCGCCGCCCGGACGGAACGCACTCGCGAACAGCCGGGCTTGCGTCGGGTTCCGGCCTTCCCCCATATGTCTCACAGGGCGGCGGACTTCGCCCCGGCTTTCCCCACATATCCTTTGCCTGGTGCGACGTCCGGAGAATCGCGGTCCGGAACCAGGGTTCGCCCGTTTCCTCGGGCGCCTGCGCGTTTTACCGCGCCGCGTTCCTGAATCGACGGCAGAAAAGCCCATCATCGACACTGTCCGACGGGAATTAGTCTCGTTTCGGTTTTAATTGTCGAGAAAAATATTTCATCGCAACCCTCCCCGGTGTCGACATTCAGGCATGGGCGAGGGGTGATTCACGCAATATGGTTGTCAGCGATGCGTTTATTCCCGCTGCGGCGCAATGCTGGCGCCGATGCCGCTTGACTTGATGGGCGTGCATCGTCATGGTGTCGCATCCGCAAAATGACGCGGGCGACGGCATATGGCCGCGTGAAGGACGACACCTATCGTCCCGCCGCATGCTTTCCCAATTTCTCGACCAAAAGACAGCTCCCATCACGCTACGGACTCTGTCCCCTTGAACCGCCGCTTTCGGGCCGGACGGCGTCGTCGTCCATTGGCCGGAAAGCGCCTTGTGAAAGAGCAGAATTGACCCAACATTTTTCCGATCTTGGTCTGGCCGCGCCGCTTCTGGCCACCATCAAGGCGCAAGGCTATGACACCCCGACGCCGATTCAGGCCAAGGCCATTCCCCATATTCTCGAAGGGCGCGATCTGATCGGTATCGCCCAGACCGGCACCGGCAAGACGGCGGCGTTCGCCCTGCCGATCCTGACCCATCTGTTGGCGGATCGCCGCCCTGCGCCGCGCGGCGGCTGCCGCGTCCTGGTTTTGAGCCCGACGCGTGAGCTGGCCAGCCAGATCGCCGATAGTTTCCGCAGCTATAGCGCGGGGCTGGGTTTCTCCGTCACCACCGTGTTCGGCGGCGTTTCTTACAGCGGGCAGACCCGCGCCCTGGCGCGGGGTATCGACGTGCTGGTGGCAGCGCCCGGCCGTCTGGTCGATCATCTGGATCAAGGCGTGGCCGATCTGCGCGGAACCGAAATCCTGGTGCTGGACGAGGTTGATCAGATGCTGGATCTGGGCTTTGTCAAGCCGATCCGCCGCATCGTCCGCGACATGGCGTTCCGGCGTCAGAATCTGTTCTTTTCGGCGACCATGCCCAAGGAAATCCGTTCCTTGGCCGTGGAACTGCTGAAAGACCCGGTCGAGGTCGCGGTGACCCCGGCCGCCACCACGGTCGAGCGCATCGAGCAGTCGGTGCTGCTGGTCGAGACGTCGCGCAAGCGCACGGTTCTGGCCGATCTGTTCTCGCAGCACACCATGACGCGGGCCATCGTCTTTACCCGCACCAAGCATGGCGCGGACCGGGTGGCGCAGCATCTGGAACGTGTCGGCATTACTGCCCAGGCCATTCACGGCAACAAAAGCCAGAATCAGCGTGAACGCGCCCTGGAAACCTTCCGTTCCGGCGCGGCGCGCGCTTTGGTCGCCACCGATGTGGCGGCGCGTGGGATCGACATCGACGGCGTGACCCATGTCGTCAATTTCGACCTGCCGGATGTTGCCGAACGCTATGTCCACCGCATCGGGCGCACCGCCCGCGCCGGGGCTGACGGCGCGGCGATCTCGCTGTGCGATTCCTCCGAACGCGGCATGCTGGCCGATATCGAAAAGCTGACCCGCCAGCGTCTGCCGACCCAGGATCTGCGTCTGGACGGGGCCGCTGAAGATGCGGCCCAGACGTCGGCTGCGGACCGGAAGGCCAAGGCCCGCAAGCCGGGACCGGGACGCCGTGGGCCTGCGGTGAAGCGCCGGTCTTCTCAAGGGAACACCGCGCGGCCCGCGTCTCAGCCGTCCCAGGCATCTCAGCCTGCTGCTGCGGCTCAAACCCGCCAGGCCGCCCCGTCCCAGCCCGCCGCGAAGCCGCAACCCAACCGGAAAGGCCCGCCCAACCCGGCGGCCAAGGGGGGGAAGAAGCGTTCCGGCAGCGATGGCCGCACTCCGGCGGGGGCGTCGTTCATGGCGTCTTTGCCCCGGAAACGGGCGAGCTGATCGGGGTCTTTCCCCGATGCCGCCTTTTGGACAGGGCGACAATCCGCAATCCTGCCCCCATATAAAGGAAAGGCGCGGGCCTTTTAAAAGGCCCGCGCCCCAGACTGGGTAAGGAAGAGGAAACATGGCCGAACCGGATCTCACTCCCTTCGCCTTGAGCAGAATCTATGCCGAGGGCTGGAATGCCGGCCGGGGCACAGGGCTTGATCTGCCCGAGGACGATCTCGACCGGCTGGCCGAACGCGACAATCCCCATGACGCTTCGGCCGCTCGCGAACGCTGGACGCAAGGGTTCAAGGACGGCGTGCGCCGGAACGGCGCGCCGGATCAGAAGCGGCGTAAAGACACGCGATTCTAAACGGCCGGAACGCCGCCTTTCCCGTCAGGGAGAAGACGGCGTTCCGTTGCGGTTTTTCCCGCCCCGGGTCAGGCCGGGCCGGACAGAAGCGTCTTTTAGAAAATCCCACTCCACCGGTAATCGGTTTTGAGCGTTACCGCATCTCCTTCAGCGTTTCCGCCGCCGCCTTGAGCGTGAAGTCGATATCGTCACGCGTGTGGGCGAAGGAAATGAAGAGGTTTTCGTAAGCGCCGGGATGGAAGAGGACGCCCCGCTTCAACATGCCTTCAAACCAGTGGCGGAAGGCGTTGTGATCGGCATGGCGCACCGCGTCGCGGTAATTGCGGATCGGCTGGTCGGCGAACCAGATCTGGAAGACCGGGCCGAGACCGACGACATGGGCAGGTATTTTCAGATCATGAACGATCCGCTCCAACCCCTCATGGAGGCGGTCGGAAACATCGTAGAGATGTTCGTACATTCCGGGCTTGGCGAGTTCGTCCAGGGCGGCGTTCGCAGCCGATACGGCGATGCCGTTGGCATTATAGGTGCCGGCGATTGAGACCTTGCCTTCGGCCACGAGATGCATGATGTCGCGCCGTCCGCCCATCGCCGCCACCGGAAAGCCGCCGCCTAGACCCTTGGCGAAGACGGACAGGTCCGGCTTGATGCCGTAATGGCCCTGCGCCCCGGCAAGCGAGATGCGGAAGCCGGTAATGACCTCGTCGAAAATCAGAAGAACGCCGTGCTTCTGCGTCAGCTCGCGCATCGCTTCCAGATAGCCGGGCTCGGGCAGGATGCAGCCGGTGTTGCACATGACGGGCTCGGTAAGGACCGCAGCGATATCCTTGCCGTCACGCTCCAGCGTCTGGCGCAGAACGTCGATATTGTTCCAGGGCAGGATGATCAGCGACTGATCGATGCCGCCGGGCATGCCCGGTCCCTGAGGCACCGGACGCGGCGACAGCTCAGGCCCGGCGATCTCGGGATTGGGATGCTTGCTCCAGTAAACGCCGTCGGAGAAGCCGTGATACATGCCTTCAAACCGGATGATCTTCTTGCGGCCGGTGAAGGCGCGTGCAAGGCGGACCGTATAAAGAACGGCCTCTGTGCCGGTGTTGCACAGGCGGACCTGCTCGACGCTGGGGATCGCGGTGACGATCTTGCGGGCGAGATTCAATTCTTCCGCAGCGGGAAGCGCAAAGACGGTGCCGCGCTGTTCGATGAAATCGACGACCGCCTGGGTGACTTTCGCAGGCCGGTGGCCGAGCAGCATCGGGCCGAGGCCGAGAAGATAATCGACATAATCATTGCCGTCGACGTCGGTAAGATGAGACCCGGTGCCCCGATCGACGAACAGGGGATAGGGGTCCCAGCCGGACCATGTCGCCCGCGCCGTCGAATTGACGCCACCGGGGATCAGTTCCAGCGCTTGTTTGAAGAGGGCGGCGCTCTTCGCGGTGGATTGCGGATTGCTGTAAGTCAATGTCATGATGCCTTGTTCTTTCGTGACGAACGATTGACAAGCTAAGGGCCCGCCCAAAGCCGGGAACCATTCGACAGATCCATTAGCAGGAAGCATTCCACAAAGCGCGCAAGGCGCTCCACAGGGGCGGATTCGCGCTGTTAATCGTCTGAAATAAAATGACAAAAACTCTGCAAGGGTGCGAATGGGCCTCATGGACAGGGCTGTTTCGCCGCCGCAACTCACCCGCGATGCGAGGGAAGCTACAAAATTTGTAGGTACGAAGCTCCGTATTTTGTCCGGATTCCGGCCCGAAACGGGCGTTCCGGAAGGATTTTTCTATGGCACATGAATTGCTTGCCTAATGCGCGATATGACAAACCAACTGCAAATATTCATCGATTTCGATGGAACCATCTCTCTGACCGATACGACGGACCTTCTGCTGGAACGGTTCGCCGCATCCGATTGGGAAGCGGTCGAGGCCGAATGGCTGGCCGGTCGCATCGGTTCCCGCGAATGCATGGCCCGGCAGATCGCGCTACTGCGTGTGTCGCCTGCGGCGCTCAATGATTTCATCGCGTCCATCGGGATTGATCAGGCTTTCGCTCCCTTTGTCGATCTGTGCCAGCAGGCTGGCGCCGAAGTCGCGGTGCTTTCCGACGGGCTCGATCATGTCGTCGGCGAAGTTCTGCGCGGCGCCGGTCTGTCGCTGCCGATTTTCGCCAATCGTCTTGAATTCAAGGGCGATGATCGCTGGGCTCTGTCGTTCCCCTATTCCAAGGCAGGATGTGCGAGCGGTGCGGGCACCTGCAAATGCGCGATGATCGACTGGCGGGGCATTCCGCCGCGCGCCATGGAGACGGTCCTGATCGGCGATGGCCGTTCTGATTTTTGCGGAGCCGGGCGGGCGGATCATGTCTTCGCCAAAGCGAAGCTTGTGCAGCATTGCAGGGAAACGAACATTCCGCATACGGCGTTTTCGAATTTTTCCGACCTGATTCCGGTCATGGCCGATTGGCTGGAGCGCCGCCGGCTGGATTTGCCGGCTGCCAAAGCCGATGCCCTCCATGCCTGAGAGTGGTGCTGGGGCCCCGTGTTTGGTGGTCGATCTCGATGGCTCGCTTGCGCATCAACAAGCGCTTGGCGAGTGGATCGCCCAGGGAAAAGCACAGCGGATCGAAGCCGGGGATTTGGCCGCAAAGCTGCGCATCGTCGCCAGCCGCAAGGCGGTGGCCGAGCTTGACGCGCGGTTGGACGCCGTCTGGCCGCGCACCGAGCCGCCTCTGATCTTTTACGGCTCCGGCGATTTTCATCACCTGGCCGCGCGCTTTATCGCGCGGGTGCAAGAGCCGATGATCGTCCTTCATTTCGACAATCATCCCGACTGGGTGACATTTCCAAAGACGCTGAATTGCGGCGGCTGGGTTAGTCGCGCGCTGGAACACGGTCCTGTGACGAAGGTGGTGACGATTGGGCCGGCGAGCGATGATTTCATCCAGCCGCAGCTGAAATTCGCCAATCTGGCGGCCTTGCGCGAGGGGTCGCTGGAGATGCATCCCTGGCGGGCTGCACCATCGCGTTTATGGGGCCGGCCGGTCGATGCGCCGGGTTGCGAAACCATCGGCGGGCGTCTCGTCTGGCGCGAGCTTGCGACGGGTGATTTTGACGGTTTTCTGGATGAGCTGGACGGGCGTCTGGCGCCTTTGCCGCTCTGGATCACGCTTGACAAGGATGTTTTGAGTCCGAATGAGGCAACAACGAACTGGGATCAAGGCGGCATGAGTCTCGACCTTGTCTTTCAAGCGATCCGGCGGCTGTCGCGCAGCCGGCGTCTTCTCGGCATGGATGTCTGCGGCGATTATTCAAAGCCGAGATACAGCGACCCGTTCCGCTATTTTCTTTCGGTGACCGATCATCCGACGCTGGCCGAGCCCGACGCGGCGGCGCTTGCCATCAATGACCGCACCAACCGCCGGATTCTGGACGCGTTCGGAGGGTTCGTTTCATGACCTCCGATCACAGCATCCTTTTCGAAGGCAAGGGGCCTGTCGGTGTCCTGCTGATCCATGGTCTGGGCGGCACCCCCATCGAAATGAAATCACTGGGCCGCGCCCTCTACGATGCCGGGGCCAATGTCTATTGCTGTCAGCTTGCCGGCCATTGCGGCAGCGAGGAGGACATCAAGAAGACCGGCTGGAAAGACTGGTATGCGAGCGCCGAGGCCGGCATCGCCGTTTTGGAACGGTCGAGCGAGCGCATCGTCGTGGGCGGCCT
>Ga0265295_1007417_pt1 | contig 12647 bp, 10 predicted proteins | sample Munlansysbiofilm_FD_192503 | JGI IMG/M metagenome (GOLD analysis project Ga0265295, IMG submission 192503) | Leachate microbial communities from a municipal landfill in Southern Ontario, Canada - Methane capture system biofilm | ecosystem: Engineered > Solid waste > Landfill > Unclassified ... | reverse complement strand
CACGCTCTCTGCGGCAGCCTACAACATGGTCCGAATGCGTAATCTGGGGGTAGTTACCTCTGGATAAGAGGGGAAATCCTCATCAGAGCGGCTTGAAGCGCCTCGGAAGATGAAAACCGGCAACACATCATGACAAACAAACGGCCAAGGGCCTCTGCAAAAGAGCTATCGAAGGGCAAATAAACAACCCTTGTCTCATGTTTTCCTGTTTTTCAACAGCCTGCTAGAGATTTTTGGCAATTTTGTTTGATTAACTGCATTGTGCGGTTGCTGTAAGCAAATATTCGGTATTCTATAAAAGGGAACTGCATTAACAACAAATACAATAATTTCTACAACCAGTCACTTCAACGGACCCGGCAAACAGCGCCAGTCCGCTGAGTTCCCCGTTAGGAAATTAAACATGAGCGCTATCACCATCGCCGAAATTGACGACGCTGAAGAGATTCTCAGCCTACAAAAGCGAGAATAACATTCGCTTATATCGGCGGCATGGTTATGAAATTGTTGACACCAAGGTACTATCTCCCTCCGTCACACTTGTGTTCATGTCAAAGTCGCAAACACTTGCCTAACATTTCGTTCAAAGGAAAACCAGGGACACTTCCCATATTATCTATTGCGAGCTATCAGCTTTGTAGCATTATCCGCACCATGCCAAGAATTGCACGCATCATAGCGGCCGGGGCTATCCGCATCCATATCACACAGCGCGGTAATAATCGCGTCACCGTCTTTTTCGATGACGAGGACCGACAGACGTATTTGAAGATATTGGCAGTGGCTCGCTACATTAAGCGTAATCCACTGAAGGCCGGTTTGGCCCTGAGTGCGGAGACATATCGCGGATGGAAAAACTCACTAAGCGCGTTAAATCGCACAGTTTCGCGACCCATTTTTTACAAGCTGACTACGGCATACGGACAGCCCAAACGATGCCAGGGCGCATTGATGTGAGAACAACGATGATGTATACCCACTGCATACCAGGCAAGACGGCAAAAGAGGCAAAAAGCCCATTGGATTTTTAAGCATCATTTCATTGTGAAATATAATAGGTTTGGCATGTTTTTTGCTCTTATCGTTAATAACACCATTGAGTGTATCAGCGGGACGATTTCGTCCAGCTAATACCTTGTTAGATTTCAAAGGAGAGAAGAATGACGATAATAAATCATGAAGGTTACGAAATAAGTCCCGCAACTCAACAGCTTGCTGATACAGGGGAATGGACCTTAAGAGTATCTATAGTGAAACATCGTGATTCTCAAGGGGTAACAAATCAGCAATTCTTTGATGGCAGTAATAGTTTTGCTACGAAAGAAGAGGCAGAGCAGCACTGCATTGAATTTGGAAAAAGAATCATTAACGGTGAGCAGCCTGGTCTGAATGTTAATGAACTATAGAAAAATCTAACAAGGAAATTTGCTTCGCGCGCAAAAACCTGCGCGCTGGCCCCTCATTACGTCGGGCCGGTTATCACTACCTTAAATTCAAAAATATGGAAACCGTATGAAGACAAAGGTTCTATTGATACTGGCCTCTTGGCTTATTCCAATGTGCGCATATGCAGAGTATTTCACTGGAAACGACATCATGGACTCATGGAACAATAAACACTATGAAAGTAATTCCATGGTTCGAGGTTACTTTGCCGGTGTTCAAGATGCCTATGATGGTGTTTTTTTTTGCGTCGAATCAGAAGTTAAAATGAGTCAAGCAGCCGAGATAGTAATCAAATATATCAAAGATAACCCGGAGAAATGGCATACGGCTGGACAATTATTGGTTATTGAAGCGCTAGGTAAAGCGTTTCCATGTAAAAATGAATCTAACAAGGCAAATTAACTCGGAGCGCAAATTACGCTGCGCTTCATTTACGCCCGGTTATTTGCAGCGTTAGGAGCCGAAAATGGATCCCGACGAAGAGAAGGTTAAACGCTACCTTGAAGAGCGCGGGTTCACTGTGGAACGTTTTTCCAAGACAGAAACACGTGCAGGGAAAACCCCTGACTTTCGCGTATTCCGGAACGGGGAGTTTCTGTTCTATTGCGAGGTCAAATCTAGCCCCGAAGATCGGTGGCTCGACGAACAGCTAAATGGTACTGCTCCTGGCGAGTTGGCGGGTGGCGCGAGAAACGATCCAATATTCAACCGCCTTACAAACGACATTCACGAGGCCGTAAAGCAGTTTGATGCTGTAAACAATGACCAAAGACATCCAAACATTCTCGCTCTCGTGAATCACGATGACATGTGTGGATTCAACGATCTGCTGGGAATATTGACTGGAAACTTCTACGCTGATGACGGAACTGCGCACCCAATTTATCGGCAATTCTCACACGGCCGAATTAAAGACGAAAAGGGGGAAATTCATCTGTTTATTTGGCTAGACGATCACGAGCCGGATCGTCTACTGTTCAGTCAAACAGAAGAAACCCATCATGCGGCGCTGTGTGCTGCGTTTGGTGTTGAGCAAAATGAAATCAAGCAAATCGGCTCCTAACAACGCCATCAACTCGGACAGTAAAAAGCGGCGCTCCTTCGTCGCACCGCTTTTCACTGCCGGTTATGGCGAACGTTAGGTCGAATAAGAATGTGCGCAGAACTGATTTCTTCATTCACATCATGAAAATTAGGGAAAATTAGGAAAACTAGGGACGCTTCCCATATTATCTATTGCGAGCTATCAGCTTTGTAGCATTATCCGCACCATGCCAAGAATTGCACGCATCATCATAGCGGCCGGCTATCCGTATCCATATCACACAGCGCAGTAATAATCGCGCCACCGTCTTTTTCGATGACGAGGACCGGCAGACTATCGATCAACTGGAATTTCAGCTAAATCAGCCATTACGACCGGGAAAGCCGGGCCGGCCACGCACAAAAACAGGGAAGTGTCCCTAGTTTTTCTCATCAGTCCAAGGAGTATAAAAGCCCATGTGTACATGGGCTTTTTTGTGCTTTGCGGGTAGCATCATCCAACAATGCCTGGCAGCAAGAGGCCTTCGCGGTATGCTGGAACCAGATAAAGAAGATCGGCTGGACGCCTGACCATTCGCACATTTCCGCATCTTGCAGGAATCGCCCAAACACCCGCTGCCAGCCCGGCACATCGAGCGGACTCGCCATCGGACTGTGCATATCCTTGATGACATGGGTGTAGATCATTGTTGTTTCGACCTTGGCACGTCCGAGAAACTCCTGGGTCAGGTGTTTGTGATTGACGGGCAACCTAATTGGGGGGCTAGGATGGCAATGGGCAGGACAAGGAGCTATAAAAAAAATATTTCCTGATACTAAAATATTACAAGACATGCCGGCGATTCCAGGAACAAAAGAATGGAGACGATATCACCTGCATGAATCGCAAGCTCAGGGCGCGTTGAAAAGAGCCGCACGGATAGCAAAACTCACTAAGCGCGTTAAATCGCACACTTTTCGCCACAGTTTCGCGACCCATCTTTTACAAGCTAACTACGACATACGGACAATCCAAACGATGCTGGGGCATACCGATGTGAGAACAACGATGATGTATACCCACTGCAAACCGGGCAAAACGGCAAAAGAGGCAAAAATCCCATTGGATTTTCAAGCATCATTTTACTGTGAAATATAATAGATTTGACATGTTTTTGTGCTATTATCATTAACAATACATATGACTTTTCTGCAAAATGAAGTCGATGATTTCGCATCAGTGTGGAACAAGTTCTGTACCAAATGAACATAACGCCTTGCTCACCGAACAAACCTACGCTGCGCTTCGGTTTTCTGGTGAGCAAGGCGTTAGATGAGCCTTTTGCAAAATGACAAAATCATTCGGTGCATTCCATTCGCATCTCGAAAGGCTGATGTAATTTATATTGTCATTTCGAATGAATGTGAGAAATCTTGTTCTTGAAACGATGGGATTTCTCCCCTTGGTCAAAATGACGGACCATATACGAAGAAAAGGGACTTTGACTCATGGCTACACGATTTCACCGAATAGTTATCTACGTCACGTTGGCCCAGTTTGCGCTTCTTCCCATAGCGGGCTGCGGCGGTCGGGCTGCAAATCCCGTCAAGTCAGTGCAGGTGGGCGACTCGGCTCTAAGCTGCGAAGCGATCCGCACCGAGATGTCGACAGTAGAATCGCAAGTGCAGGCTCTGATTCCTGAATCCAAGAAAACAGGAAAGAATGTTGCGCTCGGCACTGCCGGCCTATTTCTGATCGTGCCCTTCTTCTTTATGGATAGCGGCGCAGCCGAAGACGCTGAAATTAAGGCCTACCGAGACCGCTATGGCGAGCTTCAGAAAATGTACGTCCAGAAGGGTTGCGAAGCTGGAAGTGTCGGGGATGTAACGCCCACAGGCGTCAAGAGCAAGAAGGATAAATTGCTTGAATTAAAAGACCTGTATGACCAAAAGCTCATCAACGATGCTGAATATGCTAAAGCCAAAGAGGCGCTCCTAAATGCGGAGTGAAGCCCTCCGGTGGCATACATCTAACGAACAAGGTTAGATTGTGTGAGCGCAGCGATCCACAATCTGAATCGGTGCTTAAAACTAGAGAAAACTAGGGACACTTCCCATATTATCTATAGCGAGCTATCAGCTCTGCAGCATTATCCGCACCATATATCACGCAGCGCGGTAATAATCGCGGCACCGTCGTTTTCGATGACGAAGACCGACAGACGTATTTGAAGGTATTAGCAGTGGCTTGCTACATCGAGCGTAATCCATTGAAGGCCGGTTTGGCGGCGAGTGCGGAGACATATCGCTGGTCCAGCGCCAAAGCCCACATTATCGGAATAAACGCCCTCCTGCTGGATGCAACGCCGTGGTTCTCTCCTCAAAAGCGGAGCGCATATGCAGCTTTTGTCGGAGATGAAGATAAAGAAACTGATAATGGCATCCGCCTGGCTACCCGAACCGGGCAGCCATTTGGAACGGAACAATGTATCGATCAACTGGAATTTCGGTTAAATCAGCCATTACGACCGGGAAAGCCGGGCCGGCCACGCACAAAAACAGGGAAGTGTCCCTAGTTTTTCTCATCAGTCCAAGGAGTATAAAAGCCCATGTGTACATGGGCTTTTTTGTGCTTTGCGGGTAGCATCATCCAACAATGCCTGGCAGCAAAAAGTACCGCTGCTGATGCATAGGCCTTACAGCGGGAACAGTAACGGCAGCACGCTGACGCAGATCAGCAGTACAATCACGGTGAAGGGCACACCGATGCGGATGAAATCAATGAAGCGGTAGTTGCCGGGACCGAGTACCAGGGTGTTCACAGGTGACGATATCGGCGTCATGAAAGCGGCGGAGGCGGCGAGCGCGATCGTCATTGCGAACGGATAAGGGGATACACTAAGCTGCTGCGCCACACCGATGCCGATCGGCGCCATCAGCACCGCGGTGGCGGTGTTGGAGACAAAAAGTCCGACCACTGCGGTGAGCACGAACAGGGAGGCCATCACCACTCGCGGCGAAGCCTCGCCGGTGAAGCCGAGCAGGGCGGACACGAAAAAGTCGATGCCGCCGGTTTTTTGCAGTGCCAGGGCAAAGGGGAGCATGCCGATGATCAGGATCAGGCTCTGCCAGTGAATCGAGCGGTAGGCGCTCTCCATGTCGATGCAGCGGAAGGCACCCATCAGCATGCAGCCGATCAGCGCAGCGATGACGTTGGGCACTATGCCGCTGATCATCAGCCCGACGGTTATCGCCAGACTGAGCAGGGCGAATGGGGCCTGCTGTGCGGCTGGAGCGGCTTCGTCGATCTCTGCCGGCAGGTTGAGCACGAGAAAGTCGTGCGACTGGGTGTGCAGCAGGCGGATCGCCTTCCAGGTGCCGGCGACCAGCAGCGTATCACCCGGTTTCAATTTTTCTTGCAGCAGGTTGTCGCTCAGCGGCTGGCCACTGCGGCGCAGGCCCATGACGTTGAGGCCGTGCTGCGAGCGCATGCGCGACTCGAGGATCGACTTGCCGATCAGGATGGAGTCGGGGGGGACGAGGAGTTCGGCAAGACCGAGTTCGTGCGACAGATCGTTTCTGAGTCCGCAATCTTGCAACTGCATGTCGGCGACGAAGCGCTCGATGTCAGGCTCGCCGCCTGCGAAATCGGCGAGGATGATATCGCCGGAGAGTATTTCGCGGTTGACCGCAGGCGTCAGCATGACATGGCGAAACTGGCGCTGGCGTTCAATGGAGACGATGTTCGCGCCGTAACGCGTGCGCAGTTCCAGCTCGCCCAGGGTGTGCCCGACCATCGGCGAATCGTGAGAAATCAGCAGGCGGCGGGAGCGTCCGAGAAGCTGGTAATCCTGCGCCAGATCACGTAGCCGACGACGCTTGCCCGATGGCGCGCTCTTTTCCGGTTTGTTCGCCAGCCAGCGCCGCGTCAGCAGCATGTAGCCGATGCCGGCCATGAGCACGACAACGCCTGTTGGAGTGAAGTCGAAGAAGGCGAACCCCGGGTATCCGGCGCGGGCAAGCTCGCCGTTGACCACCAGGTTGGGCGGCGTCCCGACCAGGGTCAGCATGCCGCTCATCAGACCGGCAAAGCAAAGCGGCATCATCAGCCGGCTGGGGGAGACTCCGATACGTGTCGCGACACTCAAAGTGACCGGGATGAAAATGGCCACCACGCCGGTGGAACTCATCACCGAGCCGAGGCCGGCGACTGCCAGCATCAACAGCACCAGTAGCCGCGTCTCGCTGTTGCCGGCTTTTGTGACCAGCCAATCGCCCACACGAAAGGCGATACCGGTGCGCACCAGGCTTTCGCCGATGACAAAGAAGGAGGCGATCAGGATCATGCTCGGCTCGCTGAAACCGGCCAGCGCTTCACTGACATCGAGGGTGCCGCTCAACACGAGGGCGAGCAGGGCAAGAAGGGCGACCGCGTCCATGCGCGGGCGATTGGCTATGAAGGCGACGACGCAGGCGGCCAGCAAGCCGAGGACCCAGAGCATTTCGGTATTCATGTTGATCTTGTCACGATGTACGCCGGCCGACGCTGTGGAGCGCGGACGGCTGGTGTGTTTGAAAAATTTCGATCGTTGCGCTGCAGAGAACTGCCATATTTCCTCCGCATGTATCTTTAGCAGGGAGATGCATGAGGGGCACCCGAATAAACGAAAGGAAAAAAGTGCGAGCATACCTATAATTCCCTGATGGCGCAAGCCCGCTTGCGCAGAGCGCCACTCATCTTCCATGCGCACATCTCTGCATCCTTCAGCAATCGCCCAAACATCCGCTGCCGGCCTGGCACATCGAGCGGACTCGCCACCGGACTGCGCATCTCTTTGATGACATGGGTGGAGATAGTTGAAAAACCAATTGGCGGTGGTGAGCGGACTCCATGAACAAGATGTGGCAACAGGCTATGCCGGAGTAATTCTTGTCGGTTCACTCGAAAAGAAGTATCCGTTTGCTGTAAAAGATTTCATCCGGCAATGGTTGCTGCCGCAAAAGGAACTGACCCCGATTTCAGGAACAAAAGAATGGAGACGATATCACCCGCATGAATCGCACGTTCAAGGCGCGTTGAAAAGAGCCGCACGGATGGAAAAACTCACCAGGCGCGTTAAACTGCACACTTTTCGCCACAGTTTTGCGGCCCATCTTTTACAAGCTGACTGCGACATACGGACAGTCCAAACGATGCCGGCCCACACCGGTGTGAGAACAACGATGATGTATGCCCACTGTATACCTGGCAAGACGACAAAAGAGGCAAAAAACCAATTGAATTTCCAAGTACCATTTCATCGTGAAATATAATAGGTTAAGCATGTTTTCTGCCTTTATCGTTAACAACACTATTGAGTGTATCAGCTGGACGATTCCGTCCAGCTGATACCTTGTTAGAAGTTGAGGAGGATCATGAAGCCACAACTGTTGAAATACTCGTCAATGGATCCACTGTTACATCAACTTGTAGCTGCGATATCGGACATCGACAGTGGGCCATACTTCTCCAAGCATATCGGTCAGCACCAGTCTGATCAGCGCACCATCGTAAACAGATTTCAAAATCACGTGTGTTTAGTACTGGATAAAACGTTGCCAGCGATTAAATGGCAAGTTGAATATTGTCCTAACAGAAATCAACGCGACTCAATTGATATTTTTGGTCAGGGCGAAAATTTCGTCATTGCGATAGAATTGGACAAGCACCGTGCTGATCAAGTAGCCAAGAAGTTCGTTTCTCGAATGGCAATTCTTCCGGATATCCGTATCTACTATGTATCTCTCTGTTATCCGGGAACCGCTCGGATGAATTCTACAGAGTGCGTCAAATACTTTGGATACTGTGCCGACCTTTCCAAGCGTATGGGCAACGAGTACGCGGGGCTCATCATTCAGTAGCGATTTCACGCCTAACAACGCGTTCAAGCCGACGCCGCTTCGCAGCGCGGCTTAATTCAGGTTTAGAGATCTTGATGTCCTCGCGCATAAAACGCGGGTATGACGGCGAATCCAAAATTCTGGAGTTTGAGAACGACCCAGATAATCCACATGTCATCATGACTTTGCTCTATACCGAGTATTACTGGTCGGCCAAAATTGCCCGCGCTATCGTCGGTTTCTATCTTCGGCACTGGCAATGGGTGTGGAAAACAATTATTGTTGTTCTTGGTTTGTATGTTGCGGTACTTGCTCTCAAGTAATCGACGCTCAAACCCCATGCCAAATAGCGCCCCACTCAACCATGCCAGCGCTCACGCAACCCAAAAGAGAGCGATCTTATCCATCGCCATCAGAATATCTATCAGAGAACGCTGAAAACTCTATTTTTCAACTGTCTACTTGACGGGGAAGCTTACGAAATCAGGAGGACATGTGATTCGTAATATTATACGGCGCATCTGTACTCAGAAGAGGCCTGTTTCCAATAAATCTTGGGATCTGATTTCGCTTACACCTAAGTTCTTAGAAGAGGAACACGGTGGGTATGTTACGGCTATTAAAGCTGCCCTTGAGGACGATCAGATCCGCAACATTGCATTATCTGGGAGCTTCGGAGTCGGCAAGAGCAGCATCCTGCAGGAAGTTGCCCGACAGCAGAGCAATCGTGTTGTGGAGATTTCGCTGTCTACGCTTGCACCGATGGACACCTCCAAGCCTGGTGAATCAGTACCAGCCCATACTCCGACCAACCGCATCCAGCAGGAGATCGTGAAGCAGTTGCTCTACCGAGAGTATCCGCGCAAGACTCCCGGCTCCCGGTTCCGGAGGATCGAACGCTGCCACAGGTTGCGCGAGTTCATACTTTCACTGCTGCTGGGGTTTGTTGTTGCTGTTATCTTCCTGTTGAATGGATGGACGGAACAGATTATTTCTGTGTTTGCATACTTGGTAGATGGTGGTGTTTGGGGTCACGTAACTGTCTTGGGTGTGGCAACGACGATTGCTTTATTGGTGCGCTGGCTGTTGTACGGCAAGTTCCATATCAGGCAGATTTCAGCAGGGGCAGCAACTGTCAGCCTCGATGACAAGTCGGTGTCGTACTTTGATCAGTATCTGGACGAGATCGTCTATTTTTTTGAGGTATCAAAGCGTGATATTGTGATCTTTGAAGATATCGACCGTTTCAACGATTCGCACATTTTTGAGACGCTTCGTGCGCTGAATACGCTGCTCAATGCCTCAGCCCAGATTAAGAAACCGATCCGCTTCATTTATGCTATCAGGGACAGTATTTTTGATTGTCTCGGGTTAACAGCCGAAGGGCGGAAGCTTGACGCCAGCGTCTATGAGACGGGTGATCCCGCACGGACCGAGGCAGTGCGCGCCAACCGTACTAAATTTTTTGATCTGGTCATTCCGGTGGTTCCCTTTATCACTCATCGAAGCGCTCGCGACCTGGCGACGCAGCTACTTGATGGAATTGATCACAAGGTGAAACAAGAGCTACTTGACTTGGCAGCGCAATTTGTCCCTGATATGCGACTGCTGAAAAACGTTCGCAACGAATTCATCGTTTTCCGCGATCGAATTTTCTCCGGTGCAGGCAAGCAACTCAAACTGAACGAGACCGACCTGTTCGCGATGATGCTTTACAAGAGCACGCATCTGACCGACTTCGAGAATATCCGTCTTAGCAAGAGCAATCTGGACATCATGTACAGAGTCAGCCGCGAGCTGGTGACCAAGAACATCATGCAGATCGAGGGGGAACGTCGTGATCTTCTTCAGCAACGTACGCGATTAGATACATCTCCAAGACGAAGCCAGCAGTTGGGCGAAAAATTGATAGCACATGTGCAGCTGATAATGAAAGCGATCGGCCAAGACTGGAAGAACTCGACATATACATTTAATAGAGACAGATGGTCGACAGATGATCTCAAGGGGACGAAATTCTGGACAGACTTTGTTGCAGCTGGAGAGGGAGCAAAACTCCAGTTGAAAAATGATTATCCTTACTCCGGGCTCCGAGAGTTGTCATTCACTCGTAGCAATCTGGCTCGTGCACTTGATGATCCATTGGACGCTGAGAGCTGGAACAAAGCAGATCGTAAAGAGTTGACTAAGCAAATTGAGAAAAAGAACATGGATGTCAAGTTTTTGCGGCGCGCTGACTTTGCCGATTTGATTAAACGACCGGAGTTTGTTGTTGAATATAAGGAAAATGAGCAGTCTTTTGGCAGAATCGCGCGAGATATCCTGAAGCCGGGTTTGGCGTATCATCTTGTCTGCGCCGGATACATCAACCGCAACTTTACACTCTACACGTCAACCTTCCACAGTGACCGCGTAGGACCGGCAGCAACGAACTTCATCATACATCACATTGAGCAAGACCAGATGGACGAGCACTTCGAGCTTGCGCCCGATGATGTGGATGCAATTGTCCGCGAAAGAGGCAAAGGTGCACTAAAAGAACCAGTGCTCTATAACATCTCGATCCTCGATCACCTTTTATCGACTGATGATAGCGCAGTAGATACCATGATTCGTTCTCTGGCAAGCCTCGAAGACAGCCAGGTACGCTTCTTAAGATCGTATCTGAGCGCTGGCAGCGAACGTACAAAATTCATCCGCGGCTTCTCGGCCGTTTCTTGGAATGTGCTTGAGTACTTAGTGAATGAGGCTGTCTTGGATGATGTGCCACGACGGGAGCTGGTGAATATCACACTGGAGCAGTCCTCGGTATCGAAGCAACAAACAGATGATAGTGTGTCCAGTTATCTGTTAGAGCACTACACTGACTTTAAGGTGCTCACGTCTGACGCAACCACATCGGACCAGGCCGAGTCTATCGGTGTACTTTTTGCGGATGCAGGCATCACCGTACCTCATCTGGAGCCGTTGGGCCTGAAGGTTCGTTCGTCATTCGTGTCGCGTAATTTGTATGAGATTACGTACGAGAACCTCAAGATTGCTATCGACAGCACGACAAGTATGGCGCTTGATGCTATTCGTGAAGCCTCTGAAACGGTGTACAACTATATGCTCGAACATTTAAACGCTTATCTAGACGCCATTAACGGAATATCTGTCACGGTCGATACGGACGAAGGCTTTCTCATCGTAATCAAAGACGTACTCAAGCAAGAGGTGTCCAGTCTTGGAGCTGTAATTGAGCATGCTGATCCAGACTGTGAGGTTGCGGATCTCACAGCGGTCTCGGAGGAGGCGTGGCCTATATTAGCCAAATATCAGCGCTTTCCTGCAACATTTAACAATATCCTTGCTTACTTTGAGGTTCATGAAGATATAGACGAGCATCTGGCGGAGACCTTAATCGTTGCTGGCGAGATTACTGAAGTCAATACTGCCGATGAGGAGAAAAAGATGACGTTGGCGTTGGCGATTCTGACAGCACAGGACCATATCCCAGACGAGATTCTACGAGTGCAACTGGTCAGGAACCTAAGTTTGGCCGAATCCATAAATATCGACGACATCAAGGCAGAGACTGGCGATCTTTTTGCGCTGTTACTTGAATACAACATAATTGCGGATGAAACAAAATCTTACGAACATCTTGCAGAGACGGATTGGTCAACCCGCAAGGCATTTATTCTTAAGTCAACGAAATTCATAGACTACATGAGTCCGGAGCTGATCTGCCAAGATCTGGCGGAACTTCTGAAAAGTGATGAGATCGATTCAGCAGTGAAGGCTGTTATTCTTGATCAGGCTGCTGCATATGTAAACTGTGCCACCCCTGATGCCTTACAAGAACTGGCACAGTTTGCCACAGGACACGGGCATGAACTGCCATTGGATGTTGTCCAGAAGATGGCAGAAGCGGCTGTTGCATCGAGTCGGATCGTTTCGCTGCTTGAGCCTCACTTGGTATCGATAGGTACAGATGAGCTTTTCACGATTTTGCGCACACTTGATGGTGGCTACCCAGATCTGACCGAAGTTGGTCGTGCAAGACTGCAGATACCGAACACGTCAGCTGACCGCGCACTGCTTCAACGTCTCAAACAAGACGGTATTGTCAGCACGTATGACGAGCACAAGTCACAGCTCAAGGTCAACAGGAAACATAAATAGTCGGCCATGAAAAACTCTCAACGAGTTGGAATATATGGATAAAAATTGAAAAATATAGCACTATAAATTGCAGGATATTGTACTTTTCCCCTTCAATTTCTGGTGATTTTCGATGCAGCCGAAGAAGCAGA
>Ga0265295_1007416_pt1 | contig 12649 bp, 4 predicted proteins | sample Munlansysbiofilm_FD_192503 | JGI IMG/M metagenome (GOLD analysis project Ga0265295, IMG submission 192503) | Leachate microbial communities from a municipal landfill in Southern Ontario, Canada - Methane capture system biofilm | ecosystem: Engineered > Solid waste > Landfill > Unclassified ... | reverse complement strand
TAGAGTGACAAAATATGAGCCTATCTATTTTGTCAAGAATTATTTGCAGATTTCAAAAACTACTTTTTGATCCTAAATGCTCTTACTTTTTAACCAGACCCTGAGGATTATGTGCAAAGGTCTTGATAGGTATAAACAAAGGGCGGGCAAACGCAAATCTCACTGCTTTTTCCCTATGTGAAAAGCCCCTATCGATCCGGAGCCACCAGGCCAACCGGCGCTTGAAAGCGCCGGACAGCGTCTGGGCCGCCTCTGAACACCCATCTCCGCGCACGGTGGCTGAAGCCACCGCCTTCCGTCTTTCACCCATGGGGCAGAAAATCCTGACCCGGCTGTGAGGTTGCCCGGCTGCTGTTCCCCGATCGCAGGCCCCGGAAGCGCCTCCCGCCTGATCGCCGCGTTTTGGGCGGGGATTATCCGGGGGACTGGAGAAGAGGTTAGACGCTGGCGATAAGTTCGGTCTCTCTGCGGCAAATTCACAGATTCGCAAGTTCCCTTTCTCCGGACCCTTTTGCCCCGGTCCAAGAGGATAATGTCCAAGATGCTGATATATATACTAGATAACATAATATATACTAATTTAGTAGGTATTAGTAGTTATATAGGTATATATGTGTAATATATGGATATATAATCATCTCTTGTCCCGGATGGAGCATTTACCCTCTGCTGGGTCGCTAAGAAGGGTACTTGGGAATTTGAGAATTTGCGGAGAGTGTCAGATTCGCAAATTCGCAAGTTCCCTTGCTCCGGACCTTTTTGCCCCGGTCCAGGAGGAGAATAGCTAAGATATAGATATGTATACTATATAACATAATATATACTAATTTAGTGGGTATTAGTAGTTATATAGGTATATAAATGTAATATATGGATATATGTTCGTCTCTTGTCCTGGATGTTGCATTTACCCTCTGCTGGGGTTGCTAAGAAGGGAACTTGCGAATCTGTGAATTCGACTTGGGGAAGGTTCCGAAATGTGTTGCTTCGGTCTTGGTTTTGGAATGATCCCTTTGACGCGACAGAGCCAATGCGTCATCCCGGACTTGATCCGGGATCCAGAAAAAGAACTGGATGCCAGCCTGCGCTGGCATGACGCTGACGCCAGGCGAGGTCGCTACAGACGCAGTCTGTATCGACACGCTCTGAGGGCATTCCCAGGACCGTCTGGATTCCGGGTCTGGCTCTGTTGGAGCCGATGCTCGTGACTCGCTCGACTCCAGCTTCACCGCCCGGAATGACGGAGCGGGAGAGGGCGTTGGAAAGTCTATATCCAGCCGATCCCTCCACCCACTCAGTTTGAAAGAGTGCCTCTTTTTCACTATGTCCATTTTCCCTTGAGCAAACAAAACCCCGGAGCGGGTGCCCGTTCAGGGGTTGATGGTTATGGTTCTGAAGCATTACTTCATCAGGATCATCTTTTTGGTGTTGCTGTACTTGCCGGCGCGCATCTGGTAGAAATAGACTCCGCTGGAGACAGCCTGGTTGCTGTGGTCGCGACCGTTCCAGGTGGCGGAGTAATTTCCGCTGGCCTTGGCTTCGCTGACGAGGGTTTTCACCAGCTGGCCCTTGACGTTGTAGATCCCGATGGTCACGGGCGAAGCTTCCTTCACGCAGTAGCGGATGGTGGTCTGCGGATGGAAGGGGTTCGGGAAGTTGCCCTGCAGTTCGGTGGACACGACGGGCAGGCTCGAATCGCCATCATCGCCGACAGGGGGTATCTCGTGCACGTCATCCACAAGGAAGATGTAGGCGTCGTCGGACACGCACTGGATGCCGACATAGATGTCGAGATGGTTGTAGCTCCACAAATCGTAGGTGTATTCGGTCCACTCGGTCGGGGCTTCAATATGGTTGGTGCCGCTGATGATGGTGAAGTCCGTCGGGTCAGTTCCGGAGGTGGACACTCCGACCTTGAACCTTTCGAGGCCGTAAACGGCGTTGTAACTCTTGGCCCAAAACCTGATCGCAGCGGGGTGGTTGAGCAAGGGTGTGATCAGCCAGTCGTTGTTGGGAGGGGTGGTGCTGGCAAAGCAGGCCGCCATCTTGAGGCCGCCGTGGGGTTCGGCGTCGGTGACGGGCGGAGTGGTGGCGGAAGGCACGAAGATCATGTAGGCCATTGCCGCGTTGGCGCTGGGCCAGGTGACCCCGTATATGCCATAGGTGGCGCTCAGGTCCACGTCCACCAGGGTCCAGGGGGCAAACTCCAGCGCGAAATTGGCGTAGGATTCGAAACCTTCCAAGAGCCAATCATACGCCAGTTGGAAGTGCAGCGTGGTGGTCTGTCCCGTTGTCACCACAACGCCATCCTGGGTGACCGAATGGTATTCCGGATGGCTGGCCGTGACGCTGTGCGTGCCGCTGTCCACCAGCATGCTGTAAGCCCCGCTGGAATTGGTGGTGGCGCTCACATCACCGCAGGAGACAGTGGCACCCATGATGGGGGCGGTTTGCAGATTGCGCACGATCCCGGCGATGGTGCCGACCTGGGTGACCTTGGCCAGCGGATTGGAAAAAGCCGGCTCGGAAAGCTCTCCGTTGAGGTAAACTGCTTTCACCGCCCAATAGTAGGTTCCGTCCGGCACGGCATACCAGCCTGGGTCCGTGAAGGTCGTGGCGGTGATGGGGGAAGGGGTCAGGCTCCACCAGAGGGCTTCATTGTTGGCCTGGCCTTGCAGGAAGCGCCAGACCATGTAGGCGGTTATGCGCTCGGGTTCCGGATCGGTCAGGTCCAGAGGAGTGAACTCGGTCACCGCGGAGAGAGGATCGAGGCCCACATAGCCCTGGATGTTCCAATTGAAGTCGCAATAGGCATTCACGGCGAGCAGGGTGGTCCAGTTGCCCTGCCAGTGGATCAGGTTGCCAAAGCCATCCGCCGCGGGACCGTAATCCATGCCCGCGTAAGCGGGATTTACTCCCGTAACGTCGCACAGGAAGCCGAACCACAGCTCTTCCGTGCCAGTGATCGGCACGGGAAAATCCAGCGAAACCGTGTTGTAGGAATTGAGGACCGGGATGATGGGCTGGTCCACCACCAGGGTGCCTGGCTGGGAAGCGTCTCCGCCGGTCCAGACCCGCACCGAGAAATTGCCTCCCTGGGCTGGCCAGATCCGCACCGCCTGCAAAAAACCTCCGGCATAGTCGGCCAACGCGGCTGGCGGAAAGCGGACCGCGACGTCAAAACTGAGCGAGCCCGCGGTGCCGAAAGAGGTGTTGTTCTCCCCGCTGTCGTAATGCAGCCAGCCTTCCAGAGCCACATTGGGTTCTTCCCAGGCCAGGTTTACAGAGTTTCCAGAGGCGGATTCCGTCGCCACCACATTCTGCGGAGGATAGGCGGTCTCGACCAGCAGCAAAACGCCCACGTCGTAATCGATCGAGCCTATTGCTAATTGCAACTGACCGGTCTGGTAGCCGGGCGCGCTGACGCTGAGAAGGTAAAGCTGTGGGGCATAAACTCCGCTGATCAGGAACTGGCCTGCGGCATCTGTGCTGGCGGCATATTCCGCGTAGCCGGAAAGGCTGATCTCTGCGCCTGCCAAACCAACGCCGGGAGCGTCACTGCCCACCACCATGCCGTAAACTGACACCTGGCCCAGCGGCGCCAGCACGAAATCCTGGCTGCTGGTCTGGTCCGCGGTGATCGTCACGGTGTGTAATTCGTTCGCGTAGCCGGTCTTGCCCGCGATCATGGTGTAGGTTCCCTGCGGGACATAGGGGAAGCCGTAGTTTCCGGCCGCGTCGGTGAGGGCGGAAAAGTTCGTTCCGATGATGGAAACCGCCGCCCCGGGCAGCGGATTGCGGCCGCTGCTGACGTTACCGGCCAGCGCGCCCGTTCCCGCAACATCCACAAAGAAGGTGGTTTTGGGAAACTGGCCCGTGACCCCGGTGGTGGGTGGATTATCCGGATCGATGGGGGTATTGTGGTTGAAGGTGTTCAAAGAGCGGTTGGAGCCAACGGTCTGGGCGAAAAATGAATCCACGGACATATAGTATTCGTCGTCCCAGGGCCGGAAGACCATCATCACGAGGTTTCCGCCGCCATACGCAAAAGGCGTGGCGAACGTGACGGTGATCTCATTCATCCCGGCAGGATAAGCCACATCGCCGGAAAACACCTGGGTCAGCTGGCTGGCAGGGATCCAACCGTTACTAAGGTCCGCGAGCGGGGTTTCTCCCAACCAGACTTGCGTGGGTTTGTTGGGAAGGTTGGAGAAAAAGTTGTTGTAGAAGCGAATGGCCGTGATCTGCCCACTGGCGTTCATCTCGCTGGCCAGATAGATGGTCTCGAACAGGCTGCTGCGGTAGTACATGTTCACAGGGATCAGGGCCTGCTGATCCCCGCTTCCGATCGTCACCGCGATTATTTCCCTCTCCCGGGACCCCTGGTCCGGATCCCCGTCCAGCATCTGGGCGGCGGCAGGAACGGAAAATGTGAGCATGGCCAGCGCCAAAACATAAAGCAGGCGTTTCATGGGCAAACTCCTTTGCGCGTGATCTCTGCCGCTTTCAGCAGTGGGAACTGTTTAACGTAAAGATCAGCACTCAGGGCAATCAACGCGGGCTCAGAAATTTTGTAAAGCAATTTTTTCGCGCTTCCCTGGTCAATGCGATGGATGGAGCCGGAACTGTTTCTGATTGATCATTTTGGCTATCCGTAAAAAAAACAAAAACCCCGGAGCGGGGGACCGTTCCGGGGTTGGGATCTTATAGATCTGACGAATTACTTCATCAGGATCATCTTTTTGGTGCTGCTGTACTTGCCGGCGAACATCTTGTAGAAATAGACGCCGCTGGAGACAGGCAGGTTGTTGTTGTCGCGGCCGTTCCAGGTGGCGGAGTAATTGCCGCTGGCCTTGCTTTCGTTCACGAGGGTCTTCACCAGCTGGCCCTTGACGTTGTAGATCTCGATGGTTACGGGAGTGGCTTCCTTCACGCTGTAGCGGATGGTGGTCTCCGGATTGAAGGGGTTCGGGAAGTTGCCGTGCAGCTCGGTGGCCACCACAGGCACGCCCGGATCTTCATTCGCGGTGCCGCCCATCACGAGCACGTCATCCACAAAGAAGATGAAGGCGTCGTTGGAGAGGCACTGGATGCCCACATACACGTTGCCGGGATAGCCGGCCAGCGAGTAGGTGTACTCGGTCCAGTCGATCGGGGCGGAGATGTAGTTGGTACCGCTGATGATGGTGAAGTTGTTGGGATTGGTATCCGTGCCCACGCCCACCTTGAAGCGCTCGAGGCCATAGTCGTCCGTGTAGGAGCGGGCCCAGAACTTGATCTCGGCGGGGTTGCTGAGCACGGGGGTGATCAGCCAGTCGTTGTTGGGAGGCGTGGTGCTGGCGAAGCAGGCAGCCTGTTTGAGGCCTCCGTGGGGTTCGGCGTCGGTGACCGCGGGGGTGGTGGCGCTGGGCACGAAGATCATGTAGGCCATCGCCGCGTAGGCGTTTGGCCAGGTGATCCCGGTCATGCCGTAGGTGGTGCTCATGTCCACGTCCACCAGGGTCCAGGGCGCGAAGGCCAGGGCGAAGTTGTCGTAGCTTTCGAAGCCGTCCACCAGCAGTTCCTGGCTGGGAGCCAGCTGGAAGTTCACGGTGGTGGTTTGGCCGGTGACCACGATCACGCCGGTCTGGGTGCCGGGGGCATAGCCGGCGGCGGTGGCGGTAACGCTGTGCGTGCCGGCAACCACTTGCATGCTGTAGGCGCCGGAGGCGTTGGTGGTGGCGGTCACATCGCCGCAGGAGACGGTGGCGCCCATGATGGGGGCGTTCTGCTGGTTGCGGACGATACCGGCGATGGTGCCGATCTGGGTTTGTTTCGGCACGACGTTGGAGAAGGAGGGAGTGGAGGTGGCGCCAGCTGTGTAGATGGCTTTCACGGCCCACTTGTAGTTACCGTCGGGCACGCTGCCCCAGCCGCCATCCTGCCAGGCAGTGGCGGTGATGACGTCCGGAGTGAGCTGGACCCAGGCGGATTCATTGTTCTCCTGGCCCTGAAGCAGGCGCCAGACCTTGTAGCCGTTGAGGACGCGGTCGTCGCGGACCACGGTCTCGTTGGCGACCTTGTTGGCGGAGGTCAGGCCGGATGAGTGCATCATCTCGCGGCTGATGGGACGCTTGGGCATCACGGTTTCAGGCGCGCGGTGGTCGTTTCCGGCAGCGCTCACGCGGGTGAGGGAGCTGGCGGGGAAGCGCAGGGTGGTGGTGGGATTGCCTACCACGATGTCATCGAGGAACCAGACATACCAGAGACCCTGGCCGTCGCCGTCCACAGCCTGCCAGGCAAGCTTGATCTCCTGGCCGGCATAGCTGTCCAGATCGACCGCGATGGGGGTGTCGTAGTAGTTCCAGCCGCCGGTGAGGGCGGTGGCATCCCAGAGGGTGGTCCAGGTGGTGCCGTCGGTGGAAACCTTCACGTTGTAATGGTCGAGGTTGGTACTTCCCAGATAGACATAGGTCCAGAAGTTGAGGTCAGCGGCGGGAGGGCAGATGAACTCAGGGGTGATGAGCCATTCATCCTGATGGGCATAATCCCACCAGAGGGCGGCCTGGTAAGCTCCGGTGTGGGGCGGGACCGCGGGTGTGAGGGCAACTTCGCCGACCTGGCACCAGGTGGGGTACACGCCGGTGGTTCCGGCAGCGCCGGTGTTGTTGATGATCTGGGTCCAGTCGGTGGGCGGGAAGGCCGTTCCTTCGAAACCTTCAGAGATGTCGGTGCCGCTGCCGGGCTCCATCCAGGTCACGTTGACCAGGCTGGGGCTGGCTTCGACTGCCTGCACCGCTCCCGGGGGAAGGGTGATCTCGGTGAGTACGAAGTTCAGGTTTGTGGTTTGCAGCCCGGTGATGCTCACGCCGGCCTGGGAACCAGCCTGGTAGCCGGTCTTCACGCAGGTGACGGTGTAAGTTCCCTGATAGACGCCGAAGGAGTAGTTACCGGTGGCGTCGGAGGTGCCGCTGTAGTCGCCGGCGGTGATGGTGGCCCCGGCGATCGGAACGTTGGTGCCGAATTCGGTCACGGTTCCGGACAGGACTCCCATCATGCCTTTGTGGATCTCGTTGGAGAAGGCGGCAGGGGACATCACGTCGTTGGTGTAAACAGCCTTGACGGCATATTTGTAAACGCCGGAGGGCAGCGGGGCCCAGGCGTTGTCGGTGTAGTTGGTGGGGGTGATGTTGGTGGGGGTCAGCGGAGTCCAGAGGGACTCGTTGTCCTGGTTCGCGGCCAGAAGGCGCCAGACCTTGTATCCGCCGAGGACGCGGTCGTTGCCGTTGGCTTCGCCAAAGGCACCGGTCTTCATGGCCAGCGGGGTGACTTCGGGAGCCCGGGTGGGAGCCGAGAAGCCCACGTAGCCGCGGATGTTCCAGTTGTAGTTGAGGGTCGGGGCCAGGTCGTAGAGGGTGGACCAGGCGCCGGCGTTGTAGATCATGTTGCCGAAGCCGTTCAGGGCAGGGCCGCCGTCACAGCCGGCGGGATACATGCCCCCGGTGTGGGTGACGTTGTAGCCAAACCAGAGTTCCTCGGTGCCGGAAACAACCACGGGGTTGTCCAGCAGCACGGTCTGGAACACATCGGCGGTGGGTACGGTGAAGGGCTGGTCAACCACCTGGGTTCCGGGAGAGGTGGGGGTTCCACCGGTCCAGACGCGCAGGGAGTAGGTGGCCGGATCGCCAGGCCAGAGGGAAATGGCGTAGAGGCTCATGCCGGCATAGTCGGTGAGAGCGGAGGCCGGGAAGCGGATGGCGGCGCTGAATTCACCGCCGGCGGTGAGGCCGATGCTGTCTTCGTTCAGGCCGGTGTCGTAGTAGATCCATTCGCCCACTGCGTTGGGATCCGGGGCCATCCAGGTGAGGGCCACGTTCGAATAGTCGGTGGCTTCAGTGGCAACCACCTGATAGGGCGGGAAGGCCAGTTCGTTCACGATGATGTCGTCCATGTTCACGTTGGTGGTGCCGACCACGACCTGGCCGGTCGCGTTCTGGTAACCCGTGGCGTGGGCTGTGTATTCGTAAGTTTGGCTGGCATAGACGCCGGTGATGGTGAATTGGCCGCTGGCATTGGTGGTGGCCTGGTAGGGATCGTAACCGGTGAGGTTGATGGTGGCGTCGGCCAGGCCCACGGTGGGCTGGTCGCTGCCTACGATGCGTCCGGTAACGGTGACCTGGGGCAGCTGGGTGAGCACGAAGTCCTGGGTCACGGTTTGGTCTTCGATGATGGTGACGGCGTGGGTAACTTCGTTGTAGCCGTGTTTTGTGGCCACAACGGTTTGGGCACCCATCATCACGTAGGGGAAGTTGTAAACGCCGTTGGCGTCGGTGGTGGTGGTGAGAGGGGTTCCGGTGATGGAGACCGTCGCTCCGGGCAGAGGGGTTGCGCCGTCAAAGACCGTTCCGGTAAGGGCTCCCATGTCGTCCACGATCAGGAAGAAAGTGGTCTTGGGGAACATACCGGTGGGGGCGGTGCCGGCGGGGGGCGCGGCCGGATCGAAGGCGGTGCCGTCTGAATAGACAGCCAGGGTGCGGGAAGTGCCGATGGTCTGGGTGCGGAAGTTGACTCCGCTGAACCAGCCGGTGTCCATGGGACGCTGCGCCATCACCACGAGGTTGCCGCCGCCATAAACGTACGGGGTCTGCAGGGTGATGTTGATGTCGTTTTGTCCCGTGGGGTAGTCCACCAGGCCGTCAAAGACGGAGGTGAGGCTGGTGGAGGGCACCCATCCTGCTGTGAGGTCGGCATCGGCGATCTCGCCCATCCAGATCTTGGTGGGTTTGTCCGTCAGGCCGCCGGCCAGAGTGAAGTCGTTGTAGTACTGGATGCCTGTGATCAGGCCGCCGATGTTCATTTCGTTGGCGGGATAGACCGTCTCGGACAGGCTGTTGTTGTAGAAGAAGTTCAGCGGGAGGAGGCCGGTTTGGCTGCCATCGCCGATGGTGACCGCCACAACGCCCACGGCCTGCACGCTGATGTTCATGTGCGGGGTCTGGTTGTTGGAGGCGATGCCGTCGTTGGCCAGCACCACTTCGCCCCAGATCTCCATCGCGCCGGTGGCGGAGGGGGTCCAGGTGATGGCAAAGTCGATGGTTTGCTGGGGAGCGATGGAGGTGCCGGGAATGGAGGCAAGCTCCACGTTTCCGGTGCCCATCAGTTTCACGCTGTAGGTGTTCTCGGTGTTGGCGCCGTTGTTTTTCACCGCCACCGTGTAAGTGGTGGGATCACCAACTGAGGGGATGGTGTTGCCGGCAATGCTCTGCGCGCCGAGGTCGTGTTCGAGGTTCACCGCGCTGACCGCTGCCGCCCAGCCGTTACGCTGGACCGAGCTGTCGGAGGTGAAGACGAAGGTCACGGCGTTGGAGCCGATCAGTTCATCCGGCAGGGCGGTGCCGGAGTAGCCGGCAGCAGGGCCGACCTGCGGGGCGGAGGTGTCCGGCCCGTTGTAGATCTTCAGGTAGTCCCAGCCGGATTCCAGATCGAAGTAGGTGAAGGTCACGTGGATGATCGAGGTGGGATTGGCGGCCGAGAAGGTGAAGGTATAGTTCTCGGAGTTTTGATACTGGCCGTCGGGTCCGCCGGAATCATAGAAGGCATAGGTCATGCCATCGGTCACGGACTGGGTGCCGTTGGTCATGGTAACCACCGGGCCGCCGGTGGTGAAGCTCCAGACCGGGCAGTTGACCGCGTCACCTTCGGCATTGAAAGGAATTATCTTCCAATAGTAGGTGGTGTTGATCGCCAGGGTGGGGGCATAGGTGGTTTCAGTGGTGTTTTGGATGAAGGGGGGCGGGTTGGTGGTGCCGAAATGCACCTTGTAGCCCGTGGGGGCGCCGCCGCCGGAAGCCCAGTTGAGGGTGGCGGAGGTCATCACATTGACAGCGCCGTCAGCCGGGGAGACGATCTGCGCCGGGTTGGGCGGTTCGTCAACAACCAGGGCTTCCATGTTGAACCTGATGTTGGAGCGGTTCAGGCTGGTGGTGCCGGTGGTGGCTGTGCTGGCTTCAGCGGTGTCGCTTTGGAAGCGCAGCGAGCTGTTGAACGTGGTGGTCGAATAGTAAGTCGAAGCGTTCTGGGTATAATCACCCGGGATCAGCGAGGTGTAGACATCGACCAGGATGTTCGAAGTGCCGTCCCAGACAAAGGGAGCCGAGAAGGTGTGGGTGTTCCAGCCAACCACGGGCAGGAAATCGTTCTGCACGAACACGGTTTGGTAGGTACCGTCTTCGAAAGTGGTGGTGAGAGCTGTCTGGGTGGTGTGTTTCAGCCGGATCGTGTAGTTCGGCATGGGGGAACAGGTATTCAGGGCGGCCACGTTGAAGGCCACCGAATTGATGTTCCCGGGTCCGCCGCCCTGGTCTTCGATCTCCGAGGCAAGCACGAGGTATTGCTCGCGGAAATTTTTGTACCAGGTGCCATAGGGGGCCGGACCGCCGGTGGTGGTGTTGGTGGTGGTTCCGTTGCCTATGGTAACGTTGATCTGGGCATAGACGTTGCTGAACATGCCGATTGCAAAAATCAGCAGCAGCGCGAAAAGAAGGGTTCTTTTCATAGGATATCTCCTTTTCCCATTTTATTATTTAGGGTTGTACCTCAAAGTTGACCGGACGGTCAGAGCCCTGCACCAAGGATGCCCCGTCCGTATCCTGATATTGACATTTTTTTCCTTGGTTCGCAATCAAACCATTCAGTGGATGTTCAATCACTCTATGAACGCCCCCGCAAGGGGCCTGAAAAAAATCTAATACTTTCGTTCTGCTTTTCTGTCAAGCAATAAATTGGCCAATCCCGCTAAAGAATTGCAGGCCAAGCCGGTTGCCGCCGGCAGGGAGGGTTCAGAGGTCCGGGAATTCCTCCATCAGGATGCGGCCGCAACTTTCACAGAAATTGATTTTTTTGCGCAGTTCCAGTTCGATGCGGATCTGGGGCCGGATCACGAATCCGCAGCCGCCGCAGGCCCCGTTGCGCTCATAGACCACGGCGCAGTTGCCCTTGTTCTTGATCATGTTGGCATACTGGCGCACGAGGTTTTGGGGCAGGGTCTGGGCCAGCTGGGTGCGTTCGGCGCGGAGTTTGTCGATCTCGGCGTCCAGCGATTCGATCTTTTCGCGCAGGTCGCCTTCGCGTTCGCGCTTGGTCATTTCCGCGGCCGCGAGGTCTTTCTTGTCCTGCTCCACCTTCTGCTTGGCCATGTTCTCTTCTTCCATCAGTTCCAGTTCCTGGCTTTCCAGCTCCGAGATCTTGTCCTTCAGGTAGGCGATCTCGCTGTTCAGGGCTTTGTATTCCTTATTGGTCTTGATATCGGAAAGCTGGGTGGCGTATTTTTTGATGGTGGCCTGGTTTTGTTTGATTTCGCCTTCCAGCGCGCGCTGTTTCTTTTCGGTTTCGGCGCGTTCGGTTTCGCTGCCCAGCAGGTTCGCGGTGGCGGCGTCCACCCGCTCGATGATGTCGTTTAGTTCCTGGGGCAGCTGTTGCTGCAGCAGCCTCAGGGCACCGATCTGGTCGTCCAGTTTCTGCATTTTTGCCAGGGTGCGCAGTTGTTCTTCCATCGTCACTCCTTAAATAAAAGACTGATGTCCAGCGACTGGTAGGAATGCGTCAGAGCGCCGCTGGAGATATAATGTACGCCCGTCTGGGCCAGTTTGGCGATGTTGGCGAGGGTAACTCCGCCGGAAACTTCGAGTTCCACCTTTTTGCCGAAGCGGCGCACGCAGGCGCGGATCTGGGTGAGGTTCATGTTGTCCAGCATCACCCTGTCCACTCCGGCGCGTACGGCTTCCTCAAGTTCCTGGATGGTGGTAACCTCCACCTCGATCTTGTGGGCGGTGTTGTGTTTCTTCACGCGGGTCACGGCTTCCGAGATGCCGCCGCAGGCGCGGATGTGGTTTTCCTTCAGCATCACCATGTCGTAGAGGCCAAAGCGGTGGTTGAAGCCTCCGCCCACGCGCACGGCGTATTTTTCCAGGCCGCGCAGCAGCGGTGTGGTTTTGCGGGTGTCAAGCAAACGGACAGGGCTGCCTTCCAGCTCGCGGACCATGGCGCGGGTGAGGGTGGCGATGCCGCTCATCCTCTGCAGAAAATTCAGCGCGGTGCGCTCGCCCTGCAGGATACTGGCGGGATTGCCCTCCACGCGCATGATCTCGGCGCCGGGCTTCACATCGTCCCCATCGCGGTTGTAGAGCGTGATCTTGAGGCCTTTGTCCACGGTGAGGAAAACCTCGCGGGCGATGTCGAGCCCGGCCAGCACGCCTTTGGCTTTGGCGATCATGAAGGCCTGCTCGGGAACGGGTTCCAGCTCCAGATAGGCCGTGCTGATGTCGCCGCTGCCGATGTCCTCAGCCAGGGCCAGGCGAATGATCTCACTGCTGTTCATGTTTCCTCCGGGATAAAAAAAAAGCATCCGCGCGCGCAGATGCTTTCTTGCCAAAAAAGCTGTCAGTCAGGTCACTTATCTGTTTGTTTCGGGAACACATATGTTTTTGAACCTCTTCAGCGTGCCACGCAATCTCAAAGGCTCCATCTTGTCAAGCAGTATGTTGCCTGGCATTCCCCCATTTTTTTATACCAGCCTGATTTTCATTTGCCATGGTTCGATCAGATCGGCTCTATATGGTGACTTGTTGTAGTGGGTGACGCGTTGCAGGCAGATTCTGATCACTTGGCAGAG
>Ga0265295_1007415_pt1 | contig 12650 bp, 11 predicted proteins | sample Munlansysbiofilm_FD_192503 | JGI IMG/M metagenome (GOLD analysis project Ga0265295, IMG submission 192503) | Leachate microbial communities from a municipal landfill in Southern Ontario, Canada - Methane capture system biofilm | ecosystem: Engineered > Solid waste > Landfill > Unclassified ... | reverse complement strand
AATCCGCGAAATCCAGGGCGCGGGGCTATCGATCAACTCGAAACCTGATCGCCATGATCTACCTCATCGGGGGGAGGCTTAAATTTGCCCTACCCACTTGAAACAGCGAGGAACCAATTTGAAAAATCAAAATTAATAAATTTGAGTTTGAAGTAGTGATTAAGAGAACCGAGCAAAATGCGATAGGTGGTTTCAATATTATGTTAACTGCGTTAAAAGTACTCTGCAAGACATTGAGATCAATAAAAATTGATGTGTTTTTAATTCTTAAAGCAATGAAATTTTTTCCTATATATATTATTGAAAAAATAAATTATACTCAAAGGGAAGATTTAGCAAGTTGGCCAGTAAATTATTTCCCAATTTTGGAAGATAGGCATTCAGAATCAGCTTCATTAGGAGAATATTTTTGGCAAGATTTGTTTGTAGCCAAGAAGATAATTACCTCTAATCCTAAAAGACATATAGATGTTGGATCTCGCATTGATGGATTTATAGCTCACCTTGCATGTAGTAGAGGTGTTGAAGTTTTTGATATTCGTCCTCTTAGTGCGCAAATTGAGAATGTTAAGTTTACGCAGTGGGATATAACGAAGCCTGAAGGTAAATATTTTTCAATTTCTGATTGTGTTACATGTCTGCATACACTTGAGCATATTGGTCTTGGTCGTTATGGTGACGTGTTAGATTCAAAAGGTTGGGAAAAAGGATTGGCGTCACTTGCTCAATTGCTTCAACCAGAGGGCCGACTGTGGATTTCTGTTCCCGTTGGTAAGCAGCGCGTAGAATTTAATGCGCATAGAATATTTTCGCCTTTAACCATCATTGATAGTGCTAATAAGTGTAATTTAAATTTAGAAGAATTTTATTATCTAGAGGGTGAAAATTTTAATATTTCAAAAGATTGGGAACAAGATATGGCGCGCCTGTCTCAACAAAACTACATGTTGGCAATTTTTTTATTTAAGAGATAAATAAATGCAAAGAATCATAAATTTTTTAATCGATAGAGTTGCTTTGTTTAGCCCCTTGAAGAGAGGGCTTAGATATGCGGTGGACCGTTTTGATGGCCTTCAGTATGGTTCATATGGAATGTCCGATGAAGTTGCGTTGGCTTTGTCAATGGCTCAGATTTGCCCAAGTGGTGCGGTCATTGATGCTGGTGCTAACAAAGGAGATTGGTCTCGTACTTTTTTGGTTGGTAATAAAAATGTCTGTAAGTTGATTATGATCGAGCCCGCGCCAATCCATTTTGCATCACTCGAAGAATTGGTTAATAGTTCTTCCAATACATTTTTTGAAGGAGTGGCTGTTGGCGCAGAATCAGGTGCCCTCAATCTCTACTTTGACAGTGAGGGTAGTGGGCTTTCTTCTTTATATGAACGGGATCTTGGGCATATTGGTGTGATAATGAGACACAATATTTCTGTGCCAGTTTTGACACTTGATGAGATTGTAGAAAAACACGAATTATCAAGTATTTCATTTCTAAAGTTAGACTTAGAGGGTCATGAAATATTTGCCCTGAAGGGTGCTGCTAAGCTTTTAAAAAATAATATCATTTCCGCCTTGGCGTTTGAGTTTGGCGGTTGCAATATTGATTCTAGAACATTTTTCAAGGATTTTTGGTCATTATTGGTGGTGGAACATTGCTATAAAATTTATAGAATTTTGCCGAATCGGCAGTTGCTTTATTTGTCTAGCTATTCCGAAACTCTGGAGAGGTTCAGTTGGCAAAATTTTCTTGCTTGTGCACCAGGAATTTGTCCTACCTGGCCAATTAAACTGGGCTAATTATGATTTTATGTTTTGAATACGGTCGTTTAGGAAATCAGATGCTCCAATATGTGGGGATAAAGAAGTGTTTTCCTAACCATAAAATTGTTCTCGTAGGATATGATGATTTAGCCGACGTGCTTGATCCTGTTGACGCGGTCATTTTTAAAAAAAGGCGAATGCCAATAGTGTTATTTTTTTCTGTGTTGCGATATCTAGCACAATTCTTAACATTGATTCGCTTTGTGGGGGTTGTTGAAGAAAATGCTAATAGTTCCGATTTTGAAATGACGGTCCGGAACGGAATTATACCCGGAGTTTATTTGCTCAGGTCCTCTTTTTTTCAGCATAATCAAGTTGTTGCTGATATTCCAACCCAAGTTACTTTAAGACCGAACTTGATTGATCGTGCGAAGGTGTGGGCTACAAGTCAAGGAGTTGATCTGTATAGCGAGTCATTAGTGTTTATGCATATTCGCAGAGGAGACTACCTTGCGTGGCCCACGAAAGATTTTCCGGCTGTGCTTGATTTCGTTTGGTATCAAAAAGTTATGGAGCTACTAAATAGTAAGGTGCAAGATCCGTTCTATGTTGTTTTAAGTGATGATTATTATTATACTAAAGATTTGTTTGAAAAATATTCTAATGTAGCTATTTCTAATAATGATTTGGGTGTAGATTTAGCGCTTATGTCATTTTGTCGTCATGGAATTATGTCTGCAAGTACTTTTGCCTGGTGGGGTGCTTGGCTTTCCCGGCAAAACAAACCTTGCAATGATTGTAATCTTTATTTTGCACCTAAATACTGGGGTGGGCATCGTCAAAAGAAATGGCATCCACAAAAATTCAAAAGTGATTGGATTACTTACGTTGAATGAAATTTTAGAAAAATTTGCTTGTTATATAGTGCAACATAGTTTCTAATATGTTGCCTTTGTAGATTAATTATAGATATTAAATAAGCAGAATATATTTTGAAAATATGTGATTATAATAACATTACACTCGTCACAGGAGTGGTCTGGGGGGCAAGGATTTCTCTTGAAGAGGGATTGAAGAGAGCCGTTGATTACTTTGATGAATTGTTGAGGGGTGGCCGCTGATGACTGTAATGGCGACAACTTCTGCGCCCCCACTCAATACAGCCGTGCTATTTTTGGTATTCAATAGACCAGATACCACCACCCAGGTTTTTGATGCCATTCGCAGAGCTCGTCCGCAGCGGCTTTATGTCGCAGCGGACGGCCCGCGCACGGATCGTGCAGGAGAAGCTGCTCGGGTTGAGAGTGTGAGGAAAATTGCAACGGCGGTGGATTGGCCGTGCGATGTAAAAACGCTTTTTCGAGACCAAAATCTTGGATGTAAGCGGGCAGTGAGTGGCGCGATCACATGGTTTTTTGACCATGAAGAAGAGGGGATTATTCTGGAGGATGACTGCCTGCCTCATCCGGATTTTTTCAACTTTTGTGAGACCATGCTGGGCTGCTATCGCCACGATGAACGTGTAGGTGTCATAACTGGTAATAATTTTCAAAATGGCCAACAGCGTGGAGCTGCATCTTACTATTTTTCCAAATATAATCACTGCTGGGGCTGGGCATCATGGCGTCGAGTCTGGCGTCATTATCAGGGTGATTTGTCGTTCTGGCCTAATTGGAAGCAGTCTGATGAATGGCGTTCCCATTGTCCGGACAAAGTCGAGCGCCGTTATTGGGAGAAAATATTTGATCAAGTTCATGCAGGTGGCATAGACAGTTGGGCATATCCTTGGACGGCATGTGTCTGGAAGCAAGGAGGTTTGACGGTTATTCCGAATGTTAATCTTGTAAGCAATATAGGATTTGGTGAATACGCTACGCATACAGTCTCTTTAAAGAGTCCAATCGCTTCGATGAAAACGATGCAAATAGGGTCAATTTTGCACAATAAGTTGGTTGAGCAAGATAAATTAGCAGATAGATATACATTCGATTTTGCTTTTGGAGGAAATAATTATAGATTTCCTAATTTGATAGTTAATATTTCTCGTCTGTTAGTTGGTAAATTGTGGCGACGAGTGAAAGAGAGTTTTTTATGACCTCAAGATATAAGGTAAATTTGGCTTGTGGTTCTGTCTTTGTTGCTAACGATGACAGTTGGGTCAACTTTGACTATAATCCTTGCTCTTCTTTTGTGAAGCATGCAGATTTGTTAAAGCCATTACCTCTGAAAGATAGTAGTGCAGTCTTGCTATATTCATCTCATTTTTTGGAACATATTCCTCGGCCTAAAGTATTTAAGTTTTTGTCTGAATGCTTTAGAGTTTTAGGTAGTGGCGGTGTTATTCGCCTAGTACTTCCAGATCTAGATAATATTTGTCAAACTTATCTTCGACATAGAGATTGTGGTGAGCATGAAAAGGCTAATTTTGTCGTTCTTGAGATGATTGATCAGTGCGTACGAAGTAATTCAGGCGGTGAGTTAGGCCGACTGTATGGGAAATTGAAAGAAGATATTGGTAACTATAAGGACTTAATTTCTTATGTAAGAGAGCGCACAGGAGAAAATTTATTAGCAAGCTTGTCCGGCCAACAGTTTGCTAAGCGTGATGTCTTGAATCGCGTAAATGCACACTTAGAGCGGTTATGGATACGTGCGTTGGTGAGTCTTCTTCCCACTGCCTTCCGGACTCAGAATGTGAGTTTATGTAGTGTTGGTGAGAGGCATCAATGGCTTTGGGATTTTCATCAGTTGCAAGATGTGTTGCAATCTGTCGGTTTCGTAGCCATCGAATCGTGTGGTGCTACTAGTAGTCGTTATTTAGGTTTTCCGTTTCATTTGCTTGATGTAGATTCAGATGGTCGTCCGCGAAAAGGCGTTGAATCTATGTATATCGAGGCGCTAAAACCATGAATATAAGTTTTTATATGTTAAGTTTATGATTCAAGCTGGCGTGAACACCATCCAATTAAACCATTCTGATGTCTACGGCGGCGCTTCTCGGGCGGCGTACCGTATTCATCATGGGCTTCGGTGTCATCAAATAGATTCATTGATGGGGGTTGATATCAAATTTACCGATGATTGGTCAGTTCATGGGCCATTCGGGCGATTAGATAAGGCTCTAGCGCGACTTCGCCCTGTGCTTGGGGCTGCGTGCGTTCGTATGTTGAAAACAGAAAATGCAATACTCCATTCTCCAGCTTTGCTCCCTTCATGCTGGCCGAAACGCCTTGCTAATCTCAAACCTGACATCCTTCATCTGCACTGGGTCTGCGGCGAGATGATTTCAATCTCAGAGATCGGGCGATTGCCAGGGCCTGTGGTGTGGACGCTACATGATATGTGGGCTTTTTGCGGGGCGGAACATTATACTCAAGATTTCCGTTGGCGAGAAGGGTATACATCCAAAAACCGTCCTTCTTATGAATCAAGACTAGATCTCAACCGCTGGGTGTGGGAGCGCAAGCGCAAATACTGGAAGAGACCGTTTCATATAGTCACTCCAAGTCATTGGTTGGGGCGATGTGTACGGGAAAGTGCATTGATGAAAGATTGGCCGGTTACGGTGATTCCTAATGCGCTTAATACCGATGTATGGACGCCAGTAGAACGCTCTTTGGCGCGGCGGATATTGGGGTTGCCGGAGGATTATCCGCTTGTGCTTTTCGGGGCTATGGGCGGCGGGAAGAATCCAATCAAGGGATTCGATTTGTTGCGTGTATCGTTGGCGCATCTCCGAGATCAACGTAGCGATTTACGATTACTGGTTTTTGGCCAAGGCACTCCTCATGAACCGGAGGACTTGGGTTTCCCCGTCCATTATTTGGGGCATCTTTACGATGATCTGTCTCTAAGGATTTTGTATAGTGCTGCGGATGTGATGGTGGTTTCTTCCCGTCAAGAAGCGTTTGGGCAAACGGCTTCAGAGGCTCATGCTTGCGGCACGCCTGTAGTCGCTTTTAACACATGCGGCCTGCCTGATATCGTCAACCACCTGAAAAATGGATATCTAGCGCGACCGTTTGACACCGAAGACCTTGCTGCTGGAATTCAGTGGGTGTTAGCCGATTCAAGTCGTCACGCCGAATTATCACGAAACGCTAGAGAGGAGGCTGTGTCACGATTTAGCGAGGACGTGGTTATTCCGCAATATCTCGCAGTATATGAAAAGGCGATTATGGCGGGGACGATTTGATATGAATGCAGAGAAATTTATAAGTAAATCGCCGATGATTTCTATTATTACGGCGACTTTTAACGCAGCCAAGGATCTCCCTCGTCTCATTGAGAGCCTTCACAGCCAAACAAATAAAAATTTCGAATGGGTTGTTGCTGATGGTGCTTCTACCGATGAGACTTTATTGCTTTTAAAGCAAGTCAAGGGGATTAATATCATAGTAGATTCTCGTAACGATTTTGGAATTTACGATGCGATGAACCGTGCAATTAATTTGTCTTCCGGTATGTATTATCTTGTAGTGGGTGCAGATGATTTTCTTTATGATAACGCAATTGCTGATTATGCTAAATCTGTTAAGGATAATAAATATGATGTTGTTTGCGGGTGTGTAAAATTTAATAATTTTATTCGCTCCGGAATTCATGTTAATAAGAGATGGCTTGGTGCTGCTCATGTAGTTACGGCGCATAGTGTTGGAATGTTAATAAAAAAAACATTGCATGAAAAAGTAGGTTTATATTCTAATCAATATCCGCAATGTGCAGATGGATTTTTTATAAAAAAAATATTTAATTTAAATGAATTAAGTTATTATGATCTTGATAATTTAGTTGGAGAATTTAGTACTAACGGTACATCAAATTTAAATACTTTGCGTGGTTTATGTGAAGGATTCATGATTCAAGTTGAGACAGAGAGGCGAATTTTGCCCCAGATGGTTTTGTTTTGGTTAAGATTGCTTAAAAATTATAAGCGCATTAAACGTGAGATCGGTAAGTTATAAGACTATGCAAAATAAAATAATTGATAAGAGAAAGGTTTTAGACCGAATTCATGAAAATAGTATAGAAATTCTTGAATTGGGATGTGGTTCGAGGAAAAGAATTTCTGGGTCAATAGGTATCGATATTTTGGATTATCCAGTCGTTGATATTGTGGGAGATATCTTTGATGTTCTTGAAGCTTTTCCTGCCGAGTCAGTACAAAAAGTCCATTCTTCGCATTTTTTTGAACATGTGCATGATATACCGAGATTAATGAGTGAGGTTGCAAGAATATTATCGAAGGATGGTGTTTTGGAGATTACTGTACCGCACTTTTCTAATCCCTACTTCTTTTCAGATCCTACTCATAAATCTTTTTTTGGACTTTACTCAATGTCTTATTTTTCAAGTAATAAATATTTTGGCCGTCAAGTGCCTGCTTATTTTTTTAATCATTTTTCATTAAAAAAAGTTAATCTTGTTTTTAAATCTGCTAAACCATTTTACTTTAGATATGGAATAAAAAAAATTATAGGGAGTATTTTTAATTCTTGTAAATTCTTACAGGAGTTTTATGAAGAGAATTTATGCTATATTTTTCCATGTTATGAAATAAAATATATTTTGATTAAAATTAATGATGAGTAATATTAAGATTCTTTTTTTGACGAAGTACGGAAAAATTGGTGCTTCGTCGCGTTTGAGGACGTTGCAATATATTGATTATTTTGCTAAAAATAAAATTGAATGTGCTGTTAGTTCTCTAATTTTTGATCGAACTCTTAGCAACAAGTATGTTGCTGGTAGGTATGAATTTAAGGATTTGTTTTTTTTGTATGCGCGCAGAGTTTTGGCTTTGTTAAATCGGGATAAATATGATGTATTGTGGATAGAAAAAGAGGCTTTTCCTTGGATTCCTTTTTTTGTTGAAAAAATGCTTTTAAAGGGGATTCCATATGTTTTAGATTACGATGATGCGATTTATCATCATTATGATGAGCATCGATTCACAGTTGTTCGATATTTGTACGGAAGTCGCCTAGATAATCTAATGGCTGGAGCTAGCCTTGTTACGGTAGGCAATAATTATCTTGCAGCGAGAGCTCAATCAGCTGGTTCTCGATGGATTGAGTGTGTTCCAACTGTCGTAGATCTTTCTAGGTACCCCCTTAAGCCATCTTATCCAAAGTCGGGTCCTATCCCTATAATTGTCTGGATTGGTTCTCCTTCCACCACTCGATATCTTGAGATATTGCGACAACCTTTAAAAAAACTTTCTGAAAATTATATGTTCAAATTTCGTGTTATTGGCGCTGATAATTTTGAACTTGAAAATGTTGATGTAGAGTCGTTGCCTTGGGCAGAAAATACGGAAGTCACACTTCTAAATGGGTGTGATATAGGTGTGATGCCGTTGCATAATTCTAACTGGGAATTGGGTAAATGTGGATACAAGTTGATACAATATATGGCTTCCTATCTTCCTGTTGTTGCCTCTCCTGTCGGAGTAAATTCAGATATTGTTAGTCATGGGAAGAATGGTTTTCTTGCAGAGTCTGGAGAGGATTGGTTTGATTTTCTCTCTATTTTGCTTGATGATTTAGAATTGCGAACTCAATTGGGATTAAATGGTAGGCTGTTGGTTGAGTCCCGTTATTCCCTTCAACGCCAAGCACCTCGCTTGGAACAAATGCTTCGAAAAGTAGCATCTAAACGTCGGAATTGCACTAACATACATCATGAGCAGCGTACACGTGGTTAAGGTTCGATTGGATCAATGCGAATGAAAATAATTAAGCTCCTCTATTTCGTCAGCGAGGACTGGTATTTTTGTTCACATCGTCTGCCTCTTGCCATTGCCGCCAAAGACGCGGGGTATGATGTCGTGGTTGTCACCCGGGTTACGGTCCATGGGGAGCGTATCCATGAAGCGGGTCTGCGTCTTGTTCCATTTGAGATGTCCCGGCGAGCCATGAACCCGTTCTCGGAAGTGCTGGTGCTCTGGCGGTTGATCGGGGTTTATCTACGGGAAAAGCCGGATATCGTGCATCACGTTGCCATTAAGCCTGTTCTTTACGGCACACTCGCTGCCCGCTTGTGCGGCGTACGGCATGTCGTGAACGCCCTAGCCGGCATGGGCTGGATTCTTGCTTCTGGAACGCGGCTTGCGCGTGTCATGAAATGGTGGGTGTTGTCGCTGTTTCGCGTCATCCTGCCCCGAACGAGTGTCATTGTGCAGAACAGGGATGACGCTGATTTGATTCGCAGTTTGGGTTGTCAGCGGGTGCATCTGATTCGAGGAGCTGGCGTCGATGTGGCAGCCATCGATGCGTCTTCTGAGCCGCCGGGGCCGTGTGTTGTACTTCTTGCCGCGCGCATGCTTTGGGACAAGGGCGTGGGGGAGTATGTCGAGGCGGCGCGCATATTGAGGGCGCGGGGCGCTTCTGTCCGCATGCTTTTGATCGGCGAACCAGATGACAGCAATCCGGCGAGCATTCCACGCGAGACCCTGTGTGCATGGCATGACACCGGGGTTGTAGAATGGCTAAGGTACAGGGACGATGTGCCGGCGCTTCTTCGAGGCAGTCATATCGTATGTTTACCTTCGTACTACAGGGAAGGCATCCCGAAATTTGTGCTGGAGGGGCTGGCTGCCGGACTTCCCGTTGTTACCACGGACACTCCGGGATGCCGGGAGACAGTGGCCGAAGGTGTAAACGGTTTTTTGGTCTCGCCCAAGGATGCCTTGGCTTTGGCGGATGCATTGGATAGACTGGTGTCGAACGCAAAGCTGCGGAAATCCATGGGCCGCGAATCCAGAAACTTGGCCATGGCCGAGTTTTCATCGGAACGCATCATCGCTGAAACTCTCGCCGTGTACGGTTCTCTGGCCGAAGCGCGAACAATCTAACCCGTTAAATTTTATCCATTGCGGTGCATCGATGACCAAACCTGATCGTTTTTCTTTGTCCCTTGCCGCGGAATGTTGGCTCGCTCTGGGGCTTGTGGTCTTCACGGCAGTGGCTGTTCGTTTGGCGGAACTCCCCCTGTGGCAAAATGAGGCGTTTATCCTCGACGGCGGGTACCTCATGGCTACCCACGACGCATACACGTGGCTGGCCGGGGTGAAAATGATTGGGCGGCATGTGCATGATGCTATTACGGTGTTGCTGCGGGGCATTGTAAGTCTTGGCTTCCCTGTGGCTACAGTCGGTTTTTGGGCGCCCGTTGTCTTTGTCCCTTTGCTTGCGGTTCCGGTTTGTCTGCTGGCCCGCTTTCTGCGCTTGCCTGATGGCGGCTTGGTGTTCGGCATCCTGGTTACGTCCGGCATCGGGTTTCTTGTGCGCACCCGGGTCGGATTTTGCGATACCGATGCCATTAATCTGCTTTTCCCGGTCTCCATGATCTGCTGCCTGGCCGCCTGGGTCGAGATGTTGAAAAATAATTCCCTGTCTGGAGACACGTCCGGTGGGGCTGGTCTCTGGAGTTTGGCGCTGGCTTTAGTGGCGGGGATTTGCGGAAAAATGGCTCTCTACCTCTACCCGGGAAGTTCGAGCGTATTGCTTCCGGCTTTGGGACTGTCGGGCATTCTGGGCTTTTTTCTGATTCCCAAGGAGTTCAGATTTTTTCTGTGGGTTGGACTGTTGCTGACTTTTGGAACCGCGTTTGCCGGTTGGTTCGGTTTCTTTTTTTCCGTATTGGCTGCGGCTGCTCTTGTTGTGTTCCGCGCTAAGTTTTCCTCGGTTTTTTTGATGTTGATTCTGATCGCCATAGGAGGATTTCTTGCATACTTAGGCAACGTGGACTCGATTTTCCAGAGCTTGTTGAATAGGCTTTACATGTACGCCAAAGTGGCGACTCCGGAAATGGTGAACAACGCCACGGGCATGAAACTTCCCGATATAGCCCAGAGCGTGCGTGAGGCCCAGAACCTTGACTGGGGACAGCTCGGACCACGTCTGGGGGGAAATTGGTTCGTTTTTGTTCTGGGTATTTTGGGCTTTGGTTTTGTCAGTTGGCGTCGCCCTGCGCTTTTTGTGTTTTTGCCCTTTCTTGTTCTCGGTCTTGCCAGCGTTAAGCTTGGGAACAGGTTTGCCATGTACGGCACCGTGGGCATCGGCATGGGGCTTGGTTTGGGATTGAGTGAATTTATGAGTATGCTCGGCCAGAGTCAGGGACGGCGTTGGATCGCACAGTTGGTTCTGGCATGCGTGGTTTTGTGGCCATCGGCGGTGTTTATGCAAGAGGTCAGGCCCGTGCCGGTACTGCCTAAAATCTATGCCGAAACATTTCTGGAATTGCGCGATAAGACGGAACCCGAGGCCCTGCTCTGGCAGTGGTGGGATTACGGCTACGCAGGGCAGTACTATGCTGAACGGGCAACGTTCGGCGATGGCGGGCGACAGTCGGGGCAGTGGCTCTATCCCCTTGCGCAAGTACACAGTGCCACCTCTCCGCGACAGGCGAGTCAGTTGATCCGGTATTTCGGGCAAGCAATGCTTGAAGACGGTCTGACGAGAACAACGGATGTTCGGACCGCACTTTTTTCGGGGAATCCAGTGTCCAATATCCAAAAAAAGGATGTTGCTGAAGCTCAGGAATTCTTGTCCGATCTAGTTCTGGATGACACGAATTGGTCAACGAGCTTGCCTAACTATTTCATTGTTTCCTGGGAGAATCTGCGCTTGGCGTCCTGGATCAGCTATTATGGAAATTGGGATATTGCTTCCGGCACCAGTTCTCCAGGCAAGATTCAGCAAGTACGCGGTGAGGTCCGTATGGATTCGGCAGCGGGCACGTTAGTGGTTGGCGGCAAGCCAACGCTCCTTGATTCCATGGACGTGGTGGAGGATTCCGGGACACGGCATTTTGAGTCGCCTAACGGGACGGGCATGCATGTTGTCGTCAATCAGATGTCCCGGCAGGTTTTTCTGATGGACGCCAAGATGTACCGGTCCATGATGGTGCAGATGCTGCTCCGCCCGGCCTTGGATTTTGCCGAGGAATTCACCTTGGTCGTGGACAATTCTCCGTGGGCCAGAGCATATAAGGTGACGAATTAGTCATGGCTCAACTTGAAACTCGCGTCCTGGTCACCGGTGCCTCGGGGTTTATCGGGCGCTGCTTGTGCCAAAAACTTATGGATGACGGATGCGAGGTCACGGCCATGCTGCGCAGGGCGCAAACCGGACCGTGGCGGCATGTGCTGGAAAGCGACCTTGCTCAGGGCGAAATGGACCCTCGGGCCCTGGATGGCGTGGACACGATCTTCCACTTGGCCGGCAAGGCTCATACGCGTGCCAAGAATGCCATTGAAAATGCCGAATACGAAGCCGTGCATGTGCACGGTACCCGTTCGCTGCTGCGTACCGCCAGGCAAGCCGGAGTACGCGCCTGCGTACTTCTGAGTTCGGTCAAGGCCATGGGCGAGGGCGGGGTTGAGGCCTGGGATGAGTCTACACCATGTTTCCCGCAGAATCCTTATGGCATCACAAAGCTCGCAGCCGAGCGCATCGTGCTCGAAGAACTCCCGTTGCCCTGCTCGGTGGTTCTGAGGCCCACCCTCGTTTATGGTGCCGGGAGCAAAGGCAATCTTGATCTGATGATCCGCGCTGTGCAAAAGGGAGTGTTTCCGTCCGTGGCCTTTCCTGCCAACAGACGCTCCATGATTCATGTGCAGGATGTCGTTCAGGCTTGCCTGCTTGCGGCGACAAACCCTGCTGCATGCGGGCAGGTTTATGTTCTCACCGACGGCAACGAGTATTCGACAAAAGAGATGCTGGGCTGGATTCACGAAGCTTTAGGCAAAAGGCCCGGACTTCCCCTCCCTTTTGGTGCACTGAAAGCTGCGGCCTTTTTTGGTGATATGGTGGAGCGCTTCGGAATCCTTTCTCCATTCAATCGTGACCGTCTGGACAAATTGGCTGGCTCGGCTCGCTATTCCAATG
>Ga0265295_1007411_pt1 | contig 12653 bp, 9 predicted proteins | sample Munlansysbiofilm_FD_192503 | JGI IMG/M metagenome (GOLD analysis project Ga0265295, IMG submission 192503) | Leachate microbial communities from a municipal landfill in Southern Ontario, Canada - Methane capture system biofilm | ecosystem: Engineered > Solid waste > Landfill > Unclassified ... | reverse complement strand
GGCACCACCACGAAGCCGCCGCCGAGCCCCAGGAAGCCGGAGTACAGTCCGGTCACCACACCGATCGCGGCGAGCCAGCTCCACGACCGTCGGCGCCCCTCGTGAGCGGCGGTCACATGCGCTTCGGGCTCAGGCCGGAGGGCAAGGTGCAGCATGTCGACCGCCATCCACGCGATGAGCGCGGCCATCACCGCCAGCGCGATCTCACCGCCCACGCGTGCGGTCGCCCACGCACCGAGCACCGAGAACACGGCGCCCGCCACTCCGATCGTGAGTCCCGCGCGGACATCGAGCAGCCCCCGGCGTGCATACGCTACCACTCCGGTGATCGACGTTGGGATGATCACTGGTAGCGGCGTGCCGATGGATATGAGCGCTGAACCGCCGAGCAACATCCGGATGGCGGGGGCCGTTATGACGCCACCCCCGATACCGAACTGCCCGGAAAGATACCCTGCGACGAATCCGATCGCGGCGGCGGGAACCAACGACTCCGGCATGCGCTCAGTCGGCCCTGATGACCGGGAAGCGGCCTGTCAGCGCGCCACGGTCGACGCGGCGCTCGCCGCTGAAGAGCGACTCGAGAGCGATGTCCTTCCAGAGGCGGTCGAGCAGCATCGGCCACCGGCGCTGGAACGCGAAGTAGCGCTCGCAGTTGTCGCGTGCATGCTGCTGCGCCTCGGGAACGACCCTGGTGGCGATACGCAGATACGCGCCGCGCTCCTTGCTCGTCAGAGCGCGCAGGAGTGCAGTCACGCGGGTCCGCCAGCCGATCGACGCATCCACCAACGGGCCGGGATATGGCATCAACGACTCGGGGGTCACCTGGCGGAGATCGACCTGCGACTTGGCGAACTCGAGCTTGCGGTGCGTGTAGATGAACCGGTACACGTCGTGCCTGAACAACAGCGCCTCACTCGAGAGCTGCGGAGGCCTGTGCACGAGCGACCATTCGCTATCGAGGTACATGTCGCCACCGTGCATGCGCACGTCGATCACGTAGTCGATGTCCTCGCCGCGCGTGGCCCACGGGTCGAACGGGACATTGCAGTACATGTCCCGGTGTAGCGCCATGCAACCGCCAAAGCCGAGTGTGGTCGGCTTTAGCCTCGGAGGCTTGCCGACAAGCGCGATAGCGCGATCGAAGGACTCGTTCTGACGCCAGAAGGTATCTGGCCAGGGTGAAGGCCCCGCGGTCTGGCAGGCACCGCTCCTGTCGCGGTAGTAGCCGGACTTGGCGAGCACGGGTCGACCCTTCTGGTCGGACTCCCCGAGTCCCTCCATCGCGCGGATGAGGTAGTCGGGATCGTCGACGATCTCGTCGTCATCGACGAAGACGATCGCCTCGCTCCCCATGACGGCGGCCACCACGAGCCCGGTATTGCGAGCGCCGCCGTAACTGGTGAGGTTCACGCCGTCCACGACATCGGCGAACTCCAGCTGCTCGAACCGCCGATGCAGCGAGCCCATCTCGGCTGGCCCGAACACGAGCGAGTCGATGCCCGGCATATCGTCAAGCAGCTCGCGTACGCTGTCTTCGGCCGCGGTCGCCGTTCCCTCATCGGCGGCGGCCACGATGACCACGACCTGACCGAGCCCCCTGATCCCCTCAAGAGACCGCAGGCATTCGCTCAGCATCGTGGTATCGCCCACGGCCGTGGGGTGGTCGAAATGCGTTGTCGAGCGCTCGGCTCCCCGGCTCTTACGCCGCGTCCAGAACGTCGGGATGATGACGGTCGGTTGCACGTTCTTCCTTTCGCGATAGCCCCCACACAACGAGAGCGGCTCCAATCATAGCGGTTCGTCGCCATCCGTGATGCCCAGCGACGCCCCACAGTGAGCGCACGTGCCCCCTCTGAGGCCTGATCGATCGATAGAGTAGCCGCGGCGGGACACGACCGTCCTGCCGCACGCAGGACAGCGGGTGTCCTCGGCACCTGCGAGCGTAACGTTCCCCGGGAACACATATCGCAGTCCGGCCGAGAAGCCGATCTCCCGCGCACGCTCCAGTGTGCTGATCGGTGTGGGCGGAAGATGGGCAAGGTCGAGGCAGGGGAAGAACCTCGTCACGTGCCACGGCGTGTCGGCTCCGAGTGACGTGCACACCCAGTCGGCGATACCACGAAGTGTCTCGTCCGAGTCGTTCACCGTGGGGATGATGTTCGTCACGACCTCCACATGCATCCCCCACCGCTCCCGGGCCCGCGCCGCCATCTCGAGGACGGGCGCCACCGACCGCACGTGGCACAGCGAGCGGTACGTTGCGTCATCGCGGCCCTTCACATCGACACGCCAGACATCGATGACGGGGCCGAGGAGGTCAAGGCCCGCCTCGGTGATGTAGCCGTTCGTGACCATTACCGTGTAGAGACCCGCGTCCCTGGCCGCTCGTGCCACATCCAGCACGTACTCGATCCAGATGACCGGCTCGTTGTAGGTGAAGGCCACCCCTGCACACCCGTGGCGCCGTGCCATATCCGGAACGGCACGGGGGTGCAGTACCTGCAGACCACTCTCACCCGGCGTCGCACGGCTGATCTGCCAGTTCTGACAGTGACCACAGCGCATCGAGCATCCTACGCTGCCAAGCGACAGCACCTGCGTCCCGGGGCGATAGTGGAACACCGGCTTCTTCTCGATCGGATCGACGGCGACGGAGGAGACCAGGCCGTAGGTGAGCGCGAAGAGCGTCCCTCCGCGGTTCTCGCGCACGCCGCAGGTGCCTCGACCACCCGCGGAGATGCGGCAGTCGTTCGGGCACAGCAGACAGTGCACTCGCTCCCCGTCGGGCTCCCAGAGCAGCGCTTCGCGATCCATCGCTCCTCCTAGCCGTAGGCCAGGCGCACCTGATCCCCGCCCGACCGCGCGGCCTCGAGCAACGCCTCATCCGCCGACTCCAGGAGCGCACGGGCATCAGTCGACGCCGTGGCCGAGGCCACACCGATCGATGCCGTCACGGACACGTCCTGTGTATACCCGCTGTCCCCGGCCTGCACCGCCACGCTGGACACCGCTGCCCGGAGCTTCTCGGCAACGGCGAACGCCTCGGTCTTGCCGATGCCCGGGAGCGCGAGCACGAACCTGTCGCCCGTGCCCCGGCTGACCACGTCCGTGGAGCGCAGGCGGTCGCTTATCGCCTGCGCGACCTCCATGAGGACGCGGTCTCCCGTGTCACGCCCGTACCCCTCGTTCACCAGGTGGAACTCGTCAAGGTCGAGGACCGCGAGACTGAGCGGCGTGCCGTATCTCACGAGCCGGGCGAGCTCGATCGACAGCCGGTCCCCGAAGGCCCGCCTGTTCCACACACCGGTGAGCGTGTCGAGCGTCCGCGCCTCTTCGAGCTGCACGCGCTGCTCTCGGAGCAGCCGACGCTGCAGTGGCAGACAGAGGTCCCACGTCGACTCAGCCCCGAGCACAGCGGCCGCGTGCTCCTCGCAGGTCGGCCATCCACACGCACCGCAGTCGGGCGCCTGGTCGCGTGTGAGACCAGCCTCCGCCAGCGCCGCGTCCACGGCTGCGGGCTCCGGAGTCCTGGTCTCCACGGGTGCGGGAGAAAACGAACGGATCAGATCCACAGCGGGGAGCATCGCCAGCATCGCCCGTGTGCTGACATGGGTCGTTCCGGGCGCGCGGCGGGCCGCTGATTCCACGTTCCGCTTGGCGAAAAGGGACAGCCCGGGGTTGACCGCCGGCCCATCGATGCAGCCCTCGCAACTCAGCATGTCGATCACCTCGGGGGCCGTCTCGCCCGCCTCGATGGCAGTGAGGAGCCTGTCGAGGTCCTCAAGGCCCCGGACTGTCTGCACCGAGCGATCGGTGAGGTCCCGCGACACGAGCGTCTGCCTCGGGAAACCGTCGATCAGGGATATCTCCTTGAGCGCGCTCGGCCTGCTGGGGGGTGGGGCCACGGCCGAACCGCCCGGAGCGAGGGACTTCGCCTCGTCGAACATGCGCTTCAGCTCTGTGAAGTCGATCGCCACGTCCACGACACCGCCGAACTCAGGGTCATCGATCTCGTCCTTGCGCGCGTAACACGGGCTCACGTACACGATCGCGACATCCCTGGGGTACAGGCTGCGAATCAAGCGCGCCTGTGCAACATACGGCGGCACGAGGGGCGCCAGGGCCGGGACGAAGGCCGGATGATACATTCGGACGAAGTCCACCGCTACCGGACACGTTGAGCGCAGGCTGATGGTGCTGTCAGGACGAGAGTGGAGGCGCTCATACGCGGCGGCGACCGTCTCCTCTCCAAGGAGTGTGGTCTCCACCGACGCGAAACCGAGGGTCTCGAGCCCGCGCTCGACCTGCGAGATCGTGAGCGGGTACAGCGCCGAGATGAACTCGCTCGCCAGGAGTGCGACCACGGGTCGACGAGAGGCCAGAAGCGACCGCACGGCGACCGTGTCATCCCGCACCGCGAACCCTCCGCGAGCGCACTCGCTGACGCACTGCCCGCATGCAACACACTTCTCCTGGACGATCTCCGATCGCCCTCCGGTCACCCTGATCGCCCGGACCGGACAGCATCGCACGCAGCACCAGCACTCGGCGCAGTCGTCCTTGCGCTGCTCGATGAGCGCCCCCCGGTTCCGCTCAGTCATGCACCGGCCCACCCTCCCCGCCATCTGAAGCCAGCCGCTCAGCGACACCCAGCCTGCGAAGCGCACCGAGCAACGGGAGGCCGAGCCCGTACACGACCACCGCCTGGCCGATGCCGATAGCCACCACGCCGAACAGGTACATGGTGATCCATGCGTCCGACGCGTCGATGCCGAGTGCGCTGATGCGATAGAAATCGACGCCGGCGACTCCAGCGAGCATGATCGGCAGGTACGCGGGAACGATGACCGCGTTCGCCACGACCGGACCAGCAAGTGCGAGTGCCGTCCTCGTACGGAACCGCCACATCCAGACTGCACCCGCGAGTGTCGCGAGCGAGCCGAACACGACGTCCAGCAAACCGAGCGCTCCCACCTGTGCGAGCATCCACGCGTTCGCGATGAGTGTTCCCGCCCAGAGTCCCGGAATGGCGGCAGGCGTGAGACACGCCACCACCGTGAGCGCCTCGGAGAGCCGGAGCTGCACGGGCCCGTAGCCGAGCGGTGTCTGCAACATGGCAAGTGTCAGCGCCGCATGGACGGCCGCGATGACGCCAGCCTGGGCTACGTGCCGGGTGCGGGACATGCCGCCTCACTTACCTCTCTGACGTGGCAGCGAAACCTCGAACGTGGTACCGCGACCCACGGTACTGCGGACCGTCACGGCACCGCCGCTCACATCGATGATGTGTTTCGCGATCGCGAGACCAAGGCCGAATCCGCCGGTCTCCTGCGAACGGGAGAGGTCGCTGCGGTAGAACCGCTCGAACACGTTGGGCAGGTCCGCCTCAGGGATGCCCACGCCGGTGTCCGCCACAGTCACCATGATGCGATCGCGAGAGCGGCGCGTGGTGAGCGAGACATGACCGCCGTCGGGAGTGTACTTGCACGCGTTGTCGACCAGTATGCCGAGGGCCTCCTCGATCCGGTCGGGGTCGCCGTGAAGCCAGAGCGCACCCTCGCCCGGTCCGGTGTACTCCTGGTGCTTGTCGAGATATCGCGTTGCAGCGTTGGCAAGCACCTCGCGGCACACGGCGTTGACGTCGTACCGTGTCTGCCGGTACTCCACCTGCTCCTCACTCCTGATCAGTGAGAGCAGGTCGCTGCACAGCCGGGCCATGCGCCTCGACTCCCGGTCGATGGCGCTCACGGCCTCTTCCTGGAGCGCGGGGTCCTCGGCCCCCCACGCGCGAAGGATGTTCACGTACCCGCGTATGCCCGCGACCGGGGTTGCGAGTTCGTGCGAGGCGTCGGCGATGAACCGTGCCTGGGCCTCGTTGCGCCGTTGGAGGCCGTCGATGAGACGGTTGAGCGAGCGGGCGAGGTCGGCGATCTCGTTGTCGCCTTCCTCCGGAAGACGGATGTCGAGCATGCCCACATCAACGGAGTCCGCGGTGTGCTTGAGGTTCTGGATGAGCGACATCGCCCAACGTGTCGTTCCCGCCGCGATGAGAAGCGAGCCTATCAGCGCGATCGCCCCGAAGACGTACATGGGGAGCCGGGTCGCGTCCAGGATCGCCTCCTGCGCGGTCGGCGCGTACGAAACGTCGAGAACGGCCGCGTCGAGTCCGGGCATCTCGATAGGGATGTGCGTCGTGTAGACGCCAAGATCGGCCTTCACGAACATCCCCATGATCAGTGGCTGCGCCCCGGGAAACTCGCGTACGGCAGTGCCATTCCGGACCACCTCGACACGCGAGCCGTCTGTCGGGTCGTGCGGAGGTCCGCCTATCGACCACACGAGCCTGAGTTCGTCACCGGGGTGTTCGGCTACGTGCAGCGAGAAGGAGCCCTCGTAGACGAGTCCCTGCTGGAAAGCCATGGGCGGATCGGCCATCAGCTGTCGCGCCGCCTCGGCGCGGGCGGCATCGCCCTCGAGACCGGTGCTCTTGGCCCGCTCGTAGGCGGTCGCCACCGAATTGGCCATGGCACGATCCGCGGCACTCGCGAGCCGTCCCGCGGTCTCCACGGCGGCAGCCCTCATCCCGCGGGCGACCAGCACATACGTGCCCACCGCAACGGTACCGACGAGCGCGAGGGCGAACACGGTGGACACGATGGCGACGCGCGCGCGTATCGTGGTGAGACGCACGCGACCTCAGCCCCTCGCGAAGAAGTACCCGACTCCCCGGATGGTCTGGATGATACGGTTGTCCGCGTCGCCGATCTTGTTCCGCAGGTGACAGACGAACACCTCGATGACATTGGAGTCGGTCGAGCGCTGCGCGCCCCATACCGACTCCAGGATCTCGTCGCGGGAGATCACGCGACCGGCGTTACCGACCAGGTACGCCAGCAGGTCGAACTCCTTCGCCGTGAGGTCGAGCGGCTTACCGTCGCGCGATGCGAGGCGCCGCTCGGGATCGATGGTGACCCCGGATGCCTCGGTGACCCCCGGGGTCAGCGCCGGTGTGCTGCGCTTCAGGAGCGCGCGCACGCGCGACATGAGCTCGGGGATCTCGAACGGCTTGCGGAGGTAGTCGTCGGCCCCGGCCTCGAAGCCGGATACGACGTCGTGGGTCTCGGCGCGAGCGGTGAGCATGAGGATCGGTGTCTCCAGGCCGCGCTTACGGATGTGCCGGGCCACGTCCAGACCATCGATGCCGGGAAGCATGAGGTCGAGGATGACAAGGTCGACGTCGTTCTCCATGACGAGCTCGATCGCGGCCGTACCGTCACCGGCACGCAGCACGCTGAACCCCGCGTGCTTGAGCTCGAGTTCCACGAAACGAGCGATCGTCGCGTCATCTTCCACGATCAGAATGGTCTGCTCGGACATACCGGTGCCCCCATGCCTCGGTTGTTCTGACGTGCCCCTCCCAGGCGCACGTTCGTCTCAAATGGATATTAACGCTCCAGCAGCGCTTCGGCTATCTGCACCGTGTTGAGCGCGGCGCCCTTACGCAGCTGGTCGGCCACGATCCACAGTTGAAGTCCGTGCTCTACGCTCGCGTCACGCCGGATACGGCCGACGTAGCAGTCGTCGGTACCCTCCAGCAGGGCGGGCATCGGGTACAGCCGCTCACGGGGATCATCCAGCACCGTCACGCCCGGAGCGCTGGCCAGCGCCTCGCGCGCCGCGGCCAGAGAGACCGGTGACCCGAACTCGATCGCCAGCGCCTCGGAGTGGCAGCGCAACACCGGAACCCGGACGCAGGTGACCGCGACACCGATGGAATCGTCGCCGAGGATCTTCCGCGTCTCGACGACCATCTTCCACTCCTCCTTGGTGGAGCCATCGTCAAGGAAGACGTCGATCTGCGGGATGCAGTTGAAGGCGATCCGGTGGGCGAATGCGGAGGCGATCGTCTCACGACCAGCCAGGAAGTCGCCGGTCTGGTCGTAGAGCTCGTCCATCGCCGCCTGACCCGCGCCGGAGGCCGCCTGGTACGTCGAGACGACGACACGCCGAATCGGCGCCAGCGCGCGCAGCGCGTCGAGGACGACGACCATCTGGATGGTCGAGCAGTTGGGATTGGCGATGACACCGCTGTGCCAGGCGAGATCGCCCGCGTTCACCTCGGGTACGACCAGCGGCACGTCCTCTTCCATCCGGAACGCCGAGGAGTTGTCGATCATGACGCAGCCCGCCGCGGTCACGGCCTCCCGCATTTCACGGGAGATCGCAGCGCCCGCCGAGAACAGCGCGAGGTCGACGCCCCGGAAGCTGTCAGCGGTCATCTCCTCCACGACGAGCTCTCCCCCCGCGAAGGGGATGCGGGTGCCTGCTGACCGGTGCGATGCGAGGGCGACGACCCGCTCCGCCGGGAACGCGCGCTGCTCCAGCACCGCGAGCATCTCTCGCCCCACCGCCCCGGTGGCGCCAGCGACCGCAACGACAGGCCGATCGGGAATCGCATGCGCCCACGCCATCACTGCTCACCCTCTCCACAACCGGGAATCGACTCGACCGTGATCTCATCCTCCGAGAGACCGAAGCTCGTGTGGAGTGCGCGCACGGCCGTGTCGGCGTCGTCCCCGTTCACCACACACGTCACGCGGATGGTCGAGGTCGAGATGAGATCGATGTTCACACCCGCGTCCGAGAGCGCGCGGAACATCTGGGCGGCAACGCCCGGGTGCGTCTTCATGCCGGCACCGACGAGTGAGACCTTGGCGATGGACTCGTCCACGACCCACTCCCTCGCGCCGAGCTCCTGCACCACTGTGTCCGCGGTGCGGCGGGCGCGCACAAGATCCGTCTCCGGTACGGTGAACGAGATGTCCGTCGTCCCCGCCTCGGACACGTTCTGGATGATCATGTCCACGTTGACGTTGCTCTCCGCCATGCGGGTGAACACGGCCGCGGCGACACCGGGGTGGTCGGGAACGTCGCGGATGGTCACCTTCGCTTCGGATGAGTCACACGCGACACCCGAGATGATCGCCTGCTCCATGGAATCGTCCGCCTCCCTCACGATGGTCCCCGGAACGTCTGTGAAGCTCGACCGGCAGTGGATGACCACGCCGTGGTTGCGCGCGAACTCGACGGCGCGGAGATTGAGCACACCAGCGCCACTCGCGGCCAGCTCGAGCATAGCCTCGTACGATATCTCGTCGATCTTGCGGGCATCCGGGGCGACCCGCGGATCGGCGGTGTAGACACCGTCGACATCCGTATAGATCTCGCAGACGTCCGCACCGATGCCGGAGGCGATCGCCACTGCCGTGGTGTCGGAGCCGCCGCGGCCCAAGGTAGTGATCTGCCCGTCCGGCGTCATTCCCTGGAACCCCGCCACGATGACGATCTGGCCATCCTCCAGCGCGGCGCGCACGCGATCGGCGCGGACCTCGAGGATCTTCGCCTTGGTATGGCCGTGGTCGGTGACGATTCCCACCTGCGGACCGGTGAACGAGATGGCGCGATACCCGGTGGCGTGGATCGCCATGGCGAGCAGAGCTATCGAGACCTGCTCGCCGGTCGCGAGCAGCATGTCCATCTCACGCTCGGGCGGCTCCGGGTCGATCTGTGCCGCGAGCTCGATCAGCTCATCGGTGAAGTCGCCCATCGCCGAGACCACCGCAACGACGCGATCGCCCCTGTCGGCGGCCTTGACGATACGATCGGCGACCACGCGCATACGGTCGGGGGTGCCGACCGACGTGCCACCGTACTTCTGGACGATGATGCCCATGTGGACCTTCCAAGCCGGGTACGACCGCAACGGCCGCGCTCATGAGTGGTTGCCAGTGTACCAACAACGGCGTGGTCCCGACCGCTTCTCGCAATCAGATCGTTGGCGAGAAGCCGAGCCGCTCCGCATGCGCCCGCATTCGCTCGGGCAGCGCCTCGATCGCCTCGCTGAGGAAGTGCTCGGCGAGGCCCGCCCCCGACGCGTCTTCGATCCGCGAGCGCATGATGGCGAGCACCGTCTTCAGGTGCTCCGCGTACTCTTCGTCGCTGATATCCACACCAGACCTGTGCACGAGCCTGCCGCCCTCGAGGGCGAATGGGATGTCGCGTGTGCGCAGTTCGCCGTTGACCGCGTGCTCGAGGTTGTTCGCCAGTCGCGGACCACCGAGCCTCCGGAAGCTCGTGAACAGGCCGTCGCTGATGGCGATGAAGACCGCCTGGGCCTCGTCAGGGCCGATGACGACCTCCCGGTCGTACGGATCATAGAGCGCGCCCTCGCCCGCGTTGAGCGCCTCTTCGAAGCCCTCGACGATTCGGGGGTCGAACTGCGTGCCGGCGCATCGCCGCAGCTCCAGCATGGCCTCCTGCTCCGAGCGCCCGCGCCGGTACGGACGGTCGGCCACCATCGCCTCGAACGCGTCGGCCACGGTGAGCACGCGCGCGAGCATCGGGATCTCATCGCGCCTGAGTCCGGCTGGATAGCCGGTGCCGTCGTAGTGCTCGTGATGGTGGCGGACCACCGGCGCGATCGGCCAGGGGAACGCCACCGGCTTGAGGATGTTCGCGCCGATAAGCGGGTGGTGCCGCATCTGCCCCATCTCGACCTCGGTCAGCTTGCCGGGCTTGAGCAGGATGTCCTCACTGATGCCGATCTTGCCGATGTCATGCAGATACGCCGCCATCTCGAGCGCCGTCATCTGCTCCTGCGAGAGTCCGAGCTGCTCGCCTATCCGTAGCGCATACGATGCGACGCCCTCGGAGTGACCACGTGTATACGGGTCTTTGGCGTCGACAGCGGCCGCGAGGGCGCGAACGGTGGCGAGATACGCCTCCTGGACGCTGGAGAACAGACCGATGTTGCCGATGGCGATGGTCACGTGATTCGCGATGGTGGCGAGCAGCCGGACATCGTCGCCGCTGAACCGCCGGGCCTGATCGCGAGTACCGACGGTGATGGAACCGATGGGCCCCTCCGCGCTCTGCAGCGGCACGCACAGCGCCGCGACCGCACCGGAGAAGCTCTCCGGCTCGCGATCCTGACCGTCTTCTGTCGCCGGATTGAAGATGAGAGGCCGTCCCTCCCGTATCACCCACTCCGACATCGAGTTCGCCGTAAGACGGTCACCCGAGCGCACCGTGTCGATGCCATGCGCTGCTGTGACGCTCAAGACGCCCGATTCGCGATCCGCCATGATGATGTAGCCGATCTCGGCTTCGAATATGCGGAGCGCGGACTCAAGCACCGACTCGAGCAGCGCCTCAAGATCGAGTGTGAGCCCCAGCGAGCGGCTCATCTCGTAGAGCGTCGCCAACTCAAGGACCTTCTTCGTGAGCGCGTCGCTTCGCTCGCTCAGCGAGTCGGTCATGCGATTGAAGTTCTCGGCGAGCTCCGCGATCTCGGCGGGTCCGCCGGTCTCGACCTTTGCGCCGAAGTCGCCCTCGGCGAGCTTCCGGGTGCTCGTGGTCAGCGCGCCGAGCGGCGTGGTCACCGATCGCACGACCCACCAACTGAGAGCGACAAGGATCACGATCGCCACGGCCGACCACAGGATGATGGAGCGCAGGGTGGTCATGCTCGCCTCGAGCGCACCCGAATCGTCCACGCCGCACACCACGTACACGTGCCGCGACGGGTCCGTTGCAAGCGGGATCGCGGCCGCGCCTATACGGTAGTGCCCCTCGCCGGCATCCAGCACGATGCTCTCCGAGGGTTCGGCCAGCAGCTCGTCAAGTGCGTCCCGCAGGATCTGACTCGAGGCGGGGTGGACTCCTTCAGGGTTGGAGTCATCCGGCGCCAGAAGCGCCATGAAGCCGCTGCTGCCGTCGGTGATCAGGATCCCGCTGTTGTTGCCTGTGGCCAACGACGCGACCAGCTCGTCATCGATGACGAGCACGCTGCCCAGTACCAGTTCGCGCCCCGGGGTGTCGCTGATCTCCGTCTGCGACCACAGGGCATACCGCTCGCCGAAGGGGATGATCACCGGCTTTCCCAGTGCTACCGCGGTGTCCCACGCCCTGCTGTCGGGAAGCGTGACGTCGTCGGGGTCCACATCGGTGGACACTGCCGCCTGTATGTGACCCCGGCCATCACCCACCACGATCATGTCCACGTCGAGCGCTTCGTTGGCGAAACGCAGGTGCTCCTCGATATCGGCCCGCTCGCCGGTGGTGATGATCGCCTGGAAGCCCGGCCTGGCCGCGAGGACCTCGAGCGCTCGGACGGAGCTGGACGCGTGGTGGCCCAGATCCGCGATCACGTACTCGGTGGTGGTGCGGACGCTCGCCTCGCTCTGGGCGGCTGTGAAGTCCCCGATGACCCGGACCGAGATCACCGTTGCGACAACGCCGATGAGCACCGAGACGACGACAAGGGGCCAGATGATCTGACTGCTGAGACGTCTGCCGAACGGACTCTGGATCATCCAGCACTACTCCGGGACTTGGCGGCAAGAAAGGGTGCTCGGCACACCGTGCTCTACACCCAGGGCCATTCTAGCGTCGGGGGCCCCGATGACACGCATCGGGGCCCCCGCTGAGAGCAGTCTCTGCGCGATTCTGCCGCTACTCGGTGGAGCAGCGCTTCAGAACGCCCTCGTACGCACGGTCGACATCGGCCTGGATCTCGGCCAACAGCGCCTCGTTGCCAGGTGCGAACAGGTGCTTGAAACGCCCCTGCGGCTTGAGGAACTCCTCGATCG
>Ga0265295_1007408_pt1 | contig 12655 bp, 11 predicted proteins | sample Munlansysbiofilm_FD_192503 | JGI IMG/M metagenome (GOLD analysis project Ga0265295, IMG submission 192503) | Leachate microbial communities from a municipal landfill in Southern Ontario, Canada - Methane capture system biofilm | ecosystem: Engineered > Solid waste > Landfill > Unclassified ... | reverse complement strand
CAATTTGGACTGGGTTGAGTATATCTACCCCAGCATCAATAAAATCGGGTATAAAATCGGCAATTGCTCCGCAGCTGTGTAAAAATACTTTGGCGTCACTGTGGTCGTGAACATATTGGAATAATTTCTTCTGACGAGGATAGATTAATTTTTTATAGAGATCGTGACTAATCATGGTGGTGTTTTGGGTCCCCAAATCATCCCCAAACATAAGGACGTCAACGAGGTCGCCAATTCCACTTAAAACTCTATCGACAGTTTCTAAATGTGCTTCGAGTAATGCATCTAACAGTTTTTCGGTGTTTTCTTGTTCACCGAGCATGTTCATCAGAAATTCGTCGGTCCGATAGAGGTATTGGCCATTTTCAAAAAAGTTGCCACCAATAGCGAACATAGTAGCATAGTCAGTCTCTTGTTGGAGCTGCATTATATTACTACGTAACATTTGGGGGAAATCTTGACGGCCACCAAAGCGCCAGGCTGGGTCAGTAACAGAGCCCCAGATAGTTTCTCCTAAATACTTCTTGAGATCAGTGTAATCAGCATCTTCGACTCCCATAAGGGGGTAGTTAGTTTGGGTAAAGTAGACTAAGTTAGGCGACATTTTACCAACTTCTACTCCAGCATCATTATAACAAATCCAATCTTGTCCTACTTTACGAATATCGACCCAAGCGGGACGATAGGCCTCTGAGCCGTCGGGAAGGTTCCAAGGAATCCAGTCCTGACTATCATTGGCAAAGGTGCGGGCTACATCGACTGAATCTATCTCGAATCGATCTAGGTACCATTGTTCAGGAATTGCCAGTTGTTGAACCATGTCAAATATCTTGGTTTGGCCTGAAGTTATTCCTAAGTATTTTTTTAAAGAGTTATAGGCTAAGCCCATAATTCCAGTGGAACGCATAGACCCACAATCAACAGGGATTTTATCAGCCTCTTTATGATTCAATGCTGCCAATATTCTTTCTCTTCGTGTCATCTAATCCTCCTAGGCACGCCCATTTTGCCACAAGAATTTTAGCGTTGCAACAGTTGTGTGAATAGATACCAGTAATTAAGTTAAAATAGGGTGTTTTCCCCCATATTTGATCTAGAATAACTCAATTAAAAAGGGCGACTCTCTTTAATTCATCCCTAAATGCCGATCGATTTCGGTAGAGCAATTGAAGTTCTTTAATGATCTCATCAGCTTCTCGCTCTCCCCCCGCTTTTTGCAACTGACGGATAATTTCGCACACCCTTTGATAATCGCCCCGTTTGTTCGCTCCCTTAGCAACGCTATAAATATGTTGTGTAAACATACTGTACACTTCTGTTGCATAATCGGGTAGCAATGTTTGATAATAATGACCAATTGCACTAGGATGAGCCTTTAGAACTTCTAACAATTTTTCCTTGAGGCCTTCATGGAACAAGATATCAGTATAGAGCTTCCTGCCAGACCAAAAGTAAAACGATTTTTCCTTCTTTAGGTTTTGTTCCATTTCCTCTAACAAGCTTTGGAGTTCAGCCTCCCACTCTCTTGTATCATACGTATCTTTTAGCTCGTGGTAGTATTGAAGATCAGAATAAAGGAAGAACATGTTACGCAATAAAGCACGCTGTTTGACTAGATTTCCACTGAGGGCGTATCCTTTGCAACGGTACGTTTGCCATTCTCGGGAATAATTATACACCCTATAATTGGGAGTTTGTTTTTCACCTTCTAACGCCCACCTTTCAACCTCATCGTAGCGTTGTTCTTCAAAAGCGAGTTCAATTGCGATACGCCGAACCTCTGGATATGTCCTATGCTGGATGAGGAACTGTTTATAAGCACGTGGGGTACTACACTTCTTCTTTAACCTACTCAGTACTAATAACGATGGATCTGCAGACATTTGTGAAGAAAAGAAAGGGGCTGACTCTACTTCTCTCATCATAGCTTGCAGATAGGCCTCCAGTAGCTGCTGTTGCTCTGCAGAATCTACTAGTAGCACGCAATAATCCAACAACGTATAACGATATTCAGGAAAGTCATCGTAACAAGGTAGTTTTATTTCATCGAATAATCGCATAAACAATTGAGTGCGTTCATGAGATTCCTCTGTGATGATACTCTGGATGGTCTTTATATAATCATCCATAAGCGCAGAAGCTTCTCCTTCATAACCGTCAGTGCCAAGAAATCCAGTAACTCCTTCATGCAAGACCATCAGTGCAAGTCTGAGAGCATCACTGCAAAGCTCCTGATCGATGAGAATGTTAATCTTTTTTGTTACCGTATCCATTACGCCTACTAGGGCTCTAAAAGCTTCGTCGACTTGATAACGATGAGCTTTATGTAACAAAGAAAAGGCATCACTAATGAGCATTTGTTCCATTTCTAATTCTATTTTCCCAGAGGAGGAAAGAAATGTAGCCATTGCCATCAGTTTTATTTCAGGTTTAGAGAGAGCAAGATTATACAAGAACTCTACTAGAGTTGCTTTTGGTTGTGCTTCAAGAAAATCGCGGAATGTTTCTTCGTCTCCACTTTCAGAAGTTACATCTTCTTTTGACTCTTCAATTTCATCTTCTATGTATTCTCGTAAGGCAAATAATACGGCTGCCTCGTGTTTACAATAAAAACCTGCGTCATAGGGGCAATCACAGGTTAGTTTCACAATATTTTGGTTATTATCGAGTTTTACGGTTACGTCGTAGGTATAGCTACCGGCTACTTCGGCTTCATACTGATAAGAATTGACCTTTTCAAGGTCAATAACATTACCATTTTCAAAATAAGCCCGGCCTCTAGCTAATATGATTAAGGGAAAACTAGCTTCAAAACTATTTAGATTCATCTATCACTCCCTTTTTTATTTTCATTCCTGTACTAGGAATTTCCACTTTGGACAAGATTCTTCAAAGAATGCATAGAGTGCTTTTTTTTCATCGATGAGCTCTAGATGCAATTTTTCCCAATTATCTTTTAATTCATCAGCAAAAGATGAGACGTCATCTTGAATGTAGTCATAGAAGTCGGTTGTTGGGTGCATATCGAATTTGTATAAACCTAATATAAAGCCTTGAATATAGGCAATTTCAAGGTCGCATCTTCCTATCCTATGATATTTTTCAACTTCAGCGACAAATCCACTTAAGGCTTCATGTAACATATCATAAGCTACTTCCGTAATGTCATGATATCCATCGCGTTGCTTCCCTGAAGCATCCCAGCAATCTTCCACTGGTATTCCATTAAGTGTTGCACAGACATGATCTGCCACTTTTTCAATTTGTATGGGGCGAAACAACACCTTTTTCGCTTCTTCCATAATAGCAGTAGCGAATGTAGGATTCTTTTCGGCTAATACATACAATACATATAAAGCTTGTCTGCCACTTAATTCGGCTATACTACTGGCACAATCTTCACTAATAGTAGTTTCTTTATCCTTATTCACAACAAGCGACTCCTTTTATAGATTTCCTTTTACTATCCTTCGTCTGCAGATTTTTTTCAATCAAAAAAATTTAAATTTTTGTAAAAATAATGAAATTGACTTTACTCTACTACTCCTCTAAGATAGCCGAGAGGTGAACAAATGAAGACTTCTCGGTTGCCTAAGATTGTTGCCCATATCCGTTCTATATTGCCTATGATTAAACTAACCTTAGCTCCCATTATTTGGGGAGGGGCCTTGGTCGCTGGTCGGGTAGTTTCAGCAGAACTGCCGCCATTCATGACCAGTTGTATCCGGTTTTTCGTTGCCAGTTTATTTACTTTGCCCTTTCTTTATAAAAAAGAGGGCCATTTTCCCAAACTTTCGCGCAAAGACTTCCTTTGGCTATTTTTAATGAGTTTAGTTGGTATGGTTGCTTTTAATGTGCTCTTGTTCACCAGCTTAAAGACTATAACAGCGGTGCGCAGTTCAGTTATGCTTGCGTGCACTCCAGCGGTGGTGATGTTGGCGGCCTTTGTCCTCTATAAAGAGAAGATATCGGCAGTACTCGGCCTTGGCATAGCTTTAGCAGGGACAGGTGCAATCCTGACGATAACCAATGGCGATTTAAAGGGTGTACTTGCCTCAGGATTAGCTATAGGCGATATCTACATGCTCGCAGCTGTGCTAGCTTGGGCTGCTTATTCAATTATTATTAAACATGCGATGAGTAATCTCTCCCCTTTGGCGCTATTGGCTTATGGTTCAGCTATTGGAGTCATTATACTCCTCCCATTTACCTTTTTTGAACACGGATGGAGTGCCCTTACTCAACTGAGTCCAGCCGCTATGGGGTGCCTTTTGTATTTGAGTATAGGGGCAGCCGGATTCGCTTATTTATGGTATTACGAAGGTATTGCTATAGTGGGAAGTACCAAGGCGACGGTATTTCTTAACTTAGAACCATTGGCGGCTATAACCTTAGGAGTGTTACTCCTTGGAGAAGAGTTCACTCCCATAATTGCTTTTGGTACTGCCCTAGTAATCGGAGGCCTTTTGTTGACTAATTACCGTCCCAAAATGGCTAGAAATCAGGTGCAAGGCTAAATTGCATAACTTTATTATCTTGAGGATGGGTAAATTCCAATAGATTGGCTTGTAGCATAAGTCTCTCATCAGAGTCTTCATCCCCATATAACTTGTCGCCAACAATAGGGTGTCCTAATCCGTGTTTATGGGCACTATGGACTCGTAACTGATGGGTACGCCCAGTCAGAGGATTAAATTCAAGGCGAGTCACGAGCCGCCCTTTAGAACCCAGGGGTTCAACGCGAATCTTCTTCCAAAGGGTGGTACCCCATTTACCCAAGACGGGGTCATACTTCTGGCGCGGTTTGTTGTCGGGATCGTAACGGAAAGCCAAGGTGATTTCACCTTCCTCTTCCTTTATAACTCCCTCTACCAGTGCTATGTAGCGTTTATGGACTCTGCGTTGAATGAATTGAATCGAGAGATTTCGATGGGCTTCTGGGGTAAAAGCTAAGACCAACAGACCCGAAGTATCTCTATCGAGGCGATGTACAGCAGGTTGTTCCATGCATGCTGGAAATAATCTTTTCAGCCGTGCAACGATACAATCTTGCTTATCAGCTCCTCTTCCGGGAACGGAAAGGAGCCCTGTGGGTTTGTTCACCACTACTATTTCTGCATCACGGTAAACGATCTCAAGACCCAGCATGTGTGTTAGCAGGGGTTTACAACGCTCTTCACAGGGGCTGTAGAACTCCTTATGCATTTTATATTGAGTATTACTACCATAAAAGAATTCAGCCATACTAATTGGTGTTAAACCATTCTTAAAAGCGTGGTTGAGGAGTTTAGGGGCACAACAATCACCTGTTCCTGTAGGCGGACAACTTTTTCCAAAGACCTCTTGTATTGTTGTAATGGTTCCATCGATACAATGAAAGCGATAGAGGGTATTAATCTCTCGTTGTGTATTTTGGGAGAGTTCTTTACGTTGTGCCAAAAGTTCAGTGTTTCCGTCTTCAATAGCGTGAGAGAGGTTTAGGATAGCAGCAGCACTGGCATCAACTATCTTCTGGTATTTAACTTGGTCTAGCGCAGGGAGGACCCATCCTGGGACCTCCCATTGCCCATTATATTGACCGCTAAAGGCTTTTAAAACCACTTCGTTCCCGTCACTGTCGGTGCAAACTAAGATGCCAAACATCGTCCCCTTAGCAGGGCCAAAGAGGTAGTCGGTACTCACTTCACAGGTGGTAGCAAAGTCGAGGCACTTGTGTACTTCGAGGTTGTGTTGCAATTCAAGGCAATAACTATAAGCTGTTATAGTAGGCAGGGGATTAGTCATAATGAGCAGTCTAGCAAAGAATACCTCCCCTGCCTATATTATTGCATTATTTTACAAAATCAGAATCCTCAAAGGTAAGTTCCCAGTTCTCTGATATTGGTTTCCAATGGCGAAAATACATACCCTCTTCCGAATCATAGGCTGTGATGCTAAAAAGGGGATCTTCTTCTTCCTTTAACGTATCAATTACCCAAGGGAAGCTAACAGAGGATATTTTTATTGTGTCTCCTGCTCCCAATACATCCAGATCTAACAAATCATAGCCAAAATCACCTTCATCAAACATCTCTTGGGTGGCCATATAGATGTACCAGATATTCGAATCGGTGTTGTTTATAAATGTTAAGGGCATTTTTCCCACTGATACGGGAGTATCGGAAAAGAAATTCAGATCTTGCATAGTTAAATATATATGCCAAGATGAGAGTTCTGGTATCCATTCCTGTTCATAGGGGTCTCCGTCAGTGTCGTGCACCACAAAGAGAAAACTAGCGTCTTCTTCAATTTTTACCCAAGAGATGTCTGCAGTATCAATACGTACAGTATTACCAGGTAATAATTCAAAATCTAATAGGTTTGGAGATTCATCTTCACTCCCCTCTTGGAGATACAACTGGTCGAAATTATAGGGGGTTTGATTGGTAAAGAGGATAAAGTCACCCATTGTTTCCGGTTCATTAGGATGTGATGATACATCCAAATCTGAAAATTCTAAGGTAGTTTCAAATTCGCCAACAGTAGGATACCACTCTTTAAAAAAAAGATCTCCATCAACATCTAGAGCGTTAATATAGATTTTAACTTCAGGAGAAGCCTCAATGGCTTTGGCAAGGTCAGGGTATATTCCCAAATCAAGATACCAATAATTGCCGTTATCAAGGCTATCGGTATCAAGTAAATTCGTGGCCATATCATTTTCTTCATACATTGCATCTGTAAAAACATCTAAAAAATTAATTTTGTAACCAGTGTTATTATAAATACTTACATAAGAATTAGCAAAAGTTGCACTAACTTGGCGCTTAACTGGGACAAGCTTGGCAATAGAAGAAGAAGTCGCCAGCTCTTTTACATAATTTATTGGTTCTATTTCCTCCTCCACAGTAAGAGGTAAAGCAGGTTCTATCGCTGTTTCTATTGGTGTTACATCCTTGAGAGGATTAACTAAATCAGTTTCTATAGTAGCAGTAGATGCACAAGATACAAAGAATAGTGTTATAAGACTAAGTAGCAGAAAAGTACGAACCAATCTTTTCATATAGTCCCCCTTGATCAAGATTCAAACAGAATCTGATTCAGCTAATATATTACTAAGTTGAATAGTAATCAATTAGTGAAAAACAAAGGAGGAATTATCATTTCTTTAGGAGGTTCTGCTGAACGAGATATAGTCTTTATCCCAGAGTTTATAGTAACCTAAATCATACATGGTCATTTCATTTTCATATAAACATTCACACCGCCGAATTTTTAATCTTTGATGAGATAGTATTTGCCGAAACCTATTTCTTATTATTTCCAACTTTTCATCGTCATCGGTTTCAGATGAGATTCCTTTCATGAGGAGGATTATCTCTAAACCATAAGGACTTTCGTCGTATAGCTCTTCATTTTCTGGTGTTAATTTAAAAAATATCCTTATTACCTCAGGATAATCCTGATCAAATTTCCTTAGCTTATATTCAAGCCGCTTTATACTTTTTAAAATTATATTAAAAGCATCAGGGAAAGCTGCTCTAGAATATTTCTTTGAAAACCAATCAAGTAAAATATCTAAATCTTCTTGATTTAACTTTTCATGAGTTACATGTATTTTTTTCTTAGTTAACAAACTTCTATCGATTCTCACCCTGTGATTAATATCTACTCGTATGAATCGACCTTGGTCGGATTTTAGATGGATTACTCTGGGATTTTTTCCATATGCATATTGTGGTAGTAACTCAGGAATTACTTTTGCACAAAAAAATTCCGCGAATGGCTCTTTTGCTAAGTCCAGATTAACTAAATCACAATCTTGAGTAAATAGGACGAGGACATCACTTTCTTCCACCCATTCTAATACTTCAATATTACTTACAATAAACTTACGTTCATCTCTATCCAAAAGTACACCTTGAACCCAATTATTAGATTTAATTGTTTCAGAAAATACTTTTACCATTATTGTTAACCTTAGTGGGATAATTTTCTTAAATTATAACTCAAGTTCCGTTCCCTCTCTTTGTCATCATCAGCAAGTCTATTAATCCGTGCATTGTTACTTTTAGTTTTATTCATGAGAGTGTTTAAAACGTTGGGTAAGTCTGGATATTTTTGAATACTATCTGTAGGTTCTCTAAATATTTCTAACAACGATTTATCATATTTGTTTATTTTATAAATCAGATAATTCCTAGAAATTGAACCGTCTTCCTTATGATCGGACACCGAGTTTAGGATGTTAAAAATCGTACTAATTTTTCTTGAATTGTCACATTGAGGCTCACTTTCATTTTTTAGCCAACTGTAAATGGTTACACGCGACACCCCAAAAATATCCGCCCACTCTGTTTTATTAAAGCGAAAAAATTTACTTACGGTTTTAAACTGCTCATTAATTCCTTGGATTATTGCCACATTGAGGGTAAATTCCTCTTCGAAAGAATTATCAAGTTCATTATCAAAATATGGAAAATTTATTATCCCTCTACCCGATGGTACGGTAATAAAGCCTATAGTATTTTTGGTAGTTCTAAAATAAGTAGCTATTTGAGTATCACGGGAAATTGAAAATCTGTTACTACTCAATGATGCTATCTGACAGGAGAGAAGAAATCCTTTTTTTAACCAAAAGTAATTATCGCTAACATTTTCATGAGAAAACATCCTCGATAGAGGGAAAATATTTACTATACTTGGTTTTTTATTAACTATGACCATTTCTTTATCGCCTCAGGTGTTATTAACGTATCAAAAAACACATCTTCGATGACAGCATGTAATTCGTTAAAAATCTGTGTCAATTTATCGAAAAGAGCTTCCTTCGGTGCAGATTTAAAAATTATATAGTGGTCAATATCTAGAAATGTTACCTTTGGGACGTTTTCAAATACTTCAGCTGTTTCAGGAGATAACTTTAAAATGTCATCGGGATATTTATTCCCACTTGGGCTTTGAACAATTCGCAGTTGAAAATTGCTCGTCATTTTAAGCTTCTCTAAATTTACACCACGTTGGGTCATATAAGAACATAATGCGTTATCTAACCAATCATGATTTTTAGGGAAACTCACACCTTGGAATCCTTCTCTTATTAGAGTCTTCCATGATACATCTTTTTTCTCAGGTATTGAATTGACATATCGCAATCCAAATCTTGTGAACGCTGAGACTTCAACAATTTCATCAAATACTTTCAGAACTTCCAAATACTTTTTTATAAACCCATCATAGGTATATTCTTGGATATCAAAAGTTTGATAGGTGATTTGCTCATTATCAATTATTAAATTTTGTTCATAATTAGCTGAAGAAAATATCCATTGTTTCAACGGTATTCTTTCAAAATCACCGCTGGGCTTAGGTTGTATAGATTCTCCCTGTAAAATATTAAATAAAGGAAACCCATTCTTCCGGAATCGATCCTGTATTCTAGGTACATATTCTGAAATCTGCATAATTGGAGTAAATTTCACTTGCGCTAATATGGCCACTAAAGGACCATTCAAAAGAGCTTTTCTCATTCCACTCATACTACCTCCATTGCATTACCACTTTACACCATACTTTACACTTTTACAACTTATTTTTACACGGTTCCTGATTTACCAGATATTGCCATTATCCGCTTTCAAGTTCATCTTCTAGAGTTCCGAATTCCCAACAAGGAAAAGAATGGGAATCTTTTCTAGAATCTTAGCAAATTCCTGCCCTTTTTGTAACATATTTAATCAGATCCAAGCTCCCTGTACAAACAATCCTAATCTTACTATATTCATGGCATCCAAGGAGGCCTTCCTTAATTTGCCTGCAAGTTAAGGTTATTGAAGCCTAATAGTAAGGAGAAGGCGATGGAACAGCCAACTAAAAACATTTCAACTTATATAGTGAAAATCTTAAATGGTATGGCTCAAGGCCTCTTTGCCAGCTTAATTATTGGATTAATTATTAAGCAAATTGGATTGTATTTAAATGCAACAATAGTTATTCAATTAGGACAAATTGCCCAATATATGATGGGGCCAGCAATTGGTGTTGGCGTTGCCCTTTCGGTGGGAGCTCCTCCTCTAGCTATATTTGCTTCAGCGATAGTGGGAGCTATTGGAGCTGGAACCTTTGTATTTGAAGCATCTTTTTTGTCTAAAGTAATTATTGGCGAGCCAGTTGGAGCTCTATTAGCAGCTTTGGTTGGTGCTGAAGTGGGCAAGAAAATCGCTGGCAAAACTAAAGTCGACATCATTCTAATTCCACTGGTTGTTATTGTAACAGGAGCCATCACCGGGCTCTTTTTATCACCAACAGTTGCTGCTTTAATGAATGCTATTGGTGCTCTGATTAATCATCTTACTACCCTCTACCCCATTCCTATGGGCATCATGGTTGCGGTAGTTGTTGGTATGGTACTCACTCTTCCCATAAGTAGTGCTGCAATTTGTATTTCTCTTGGCATTAGCGGGCTGGCTGCTGGTGCTGCGACAGTGGGTTGTTGTGCCCAAATGATAGGATTCGCTTGTTCTGGGTATAAAGAGAATAAAATTGGTGGTCTTATCAGTCAAGGACTTGGTACTTCTATGATCCAGATGCCTAACATTGTAAAAAATTGGCGTATTTGGGTACCTCCCACACTCACTGCAGCAATTCTTGGTCCACTAGCAACCACCATCTTCCAAATGAAAAACAATGCTCCTGGCGCAGGGATGGGGACAAGTGGGCTGGTTGGACAAATAAATACTATTGCTGTTATGGGGATAGAGTCTTGGTGGAAAATAGGATTACTCCACTTTCTTCTTCCGGCTATACTCTCGCTCTTAATCTCCCAGTTTATGAGAAAACAAGAATGGATAAAAGACGGTGACTATTTATTGTAGAAAAGAAACAACACTCGCCTTAAGGCGATATTGAAGGCACAATCCCACAAATAAAAAGTGCATAGTTACACTGATTACCCCGGTTACTACTAATGCCTTATTAGGTTTTACGACAATTAAAAGAGTCAGATAAAATCCTCTCTCCTTAATCAACTACTTGGAGATCTTCCTTGGATATCCCAGCAACTCGTTTTGACAATTCCTCCACAACTAGCTGAGGATTAAAATTCCAAATTTCTCCTGAACATAATAGTACCTGTCGAACGTAGACACAAACAATTCCATATTTTTCGATTTTAAATAAATATGAGGGAGAATAGTCCCACAACATACCTTTCGTGGGAGGATTCATCGTTATTGCGGTTAAGCCCCCAAGATATTCATCAAAGGCATCGTAAACTACTACTCCGAACTTTACACCGCATTTGTTCCTTCTGCATCAATGCTTATCTCTAGATTCTCATTTGATATTCTTGCAACGTTATTTTCTGTTCATCATCTAGGTATCTATATAAGGAGTCATAATATATATCCGCAAGTTGTGCAGTGCTTGTAGGAATGTGTTTCGCAACAAGTTTATTAATCTTTACTGGAGACGACACATCATTAACTATCTCTGTTTGATTATAATAAATCTTTCCAGTTGTATTATTATAAATCTTAACCTCTTCTTCTGCTTTCTGGTTCATATTCTGGAATCCTTTCTAAAATTTTAACAAATTTATGAGCTTGAAGAGAGGTAAGTACTTCATCCAAACCAATCGTTGTTAGATCTAATCCGGCCTGCCCTGTCTTGGGAACAGGAAGGGAGTCCCTAACGTATTGAGGTACCTATATTTAGTTACGGGGTAGAATAAGGAGCAATGGCGGGGACTTCATCGCCAAGCAACTCTTCAAAGTGAGGCTTTCATCGGTAAAAGCTGTGATACACGCTTTTGGTGATTGACACAGGTCGTGCATCGAAATTCCACTTAAGCGCCCCAGCGTATCTACTGTAACAAATACAAAAACGCCGAACGGATGAGCCAATTCCATGGATGGACGGTTAGTTTCAGATTACTTTTTTTCTTTTATTTATCATGTTGTATTTTCGTTATTAATGTTTTTATAGTTTTCAAAATAGTTGATTCAAGATCTTTGGAAAAGGGGCCAGCGTGACCATAATACTTAAAGGCATCATGAATTTCATACCCCCCTTCATCCATAGCTGCCTGGCTGGGCAAATAACCAAGAGACCCTCCGGTATATCCAGCGACCATAGCAAATTTATCATGAGCTAACTGCTTTACAGATTTCCCTACAGCTGAAAATAGTTCTCCGGGAATTGTAAATATATAGACCTGATCGTGTAGAGAAAGGAGTCCCAATTCGGCTTCGAGGGTTTGTGGAATTTCGTTATATTCGAGTAACCGTTTAGCCCAGACGTACTCCATTTGGACTGTCCATAACGGATTATCATGCATTTTAGTGAACGTATCAAGAGAATCTTGGATGGCTAAGGCCTCTTCATAACGCTGTGCATTAGTCTCTACTAGTAGTCTTAATTCATCCTTTGAAGGGATGTTATTCAGAGCTAAGCTAACACGGCTTTGTTCAAAACGGATCGAAACACCACCGGATGGAATCGCTACGAGCCGACTCTCTTTAAGAGCTTCAACAACACCCTTTCCAAGTTTTTCGCCTAAGTAATCGATATCGGCTTCTTTTCCTTCGCGAAAGTATTTCCCTTGAGAATCAATTACCGCAGGTCGGACATCACCACACGCACCGGTAAACGGGATAACAGTGACATCGTCTCCTAC
>Ga0265295_1007407_pt1 | contig 12655 bp, 12 predicted proteins | sample Munlansysbiofilm_FD_192503 | JGI IMG/M metagenome (GOLD analysis project Ga0265295, IMG submission 192503) | Leachate microbial communities from a municipal landfill in Southern Ontario, Canada - Methane capture system biofilm | ecosystem: Engineered > Solid waste > Landfill > Unclassified ... | reverse complement strand
ACGAAGGGAGGAAGGAAGCTCTTTAGCCTCCTTCGCCCTTTCCGTTAACCAAAAGGCGGCCGCTAATCCAGCCAGCCCGCCCCCTATGATCACTGAATCGTATTGCACTGCCTCATCCTTCTTCCTAAAGCCAAGGTCTTAAAACTTCTTCGAGTTTATCGGCAAGCGTCTCGATAAAACGAGGATCTGTTCCTAACATACGAATACGGCGAACGTCAAGCCCTATCGTTTCTCCTTGCAGGCGCGCTTCTTGATCTAGATCATACAGAACTTCCAAATGCTCACTGACAAAACCAACAGGTGCAACAAGAACGGCCGTATATCCTTCATCTTTTAGGACGGGAAGCACCTCTAAAATATCTGGACCAAGCCATGGCTCATGCGTGCCACCTGCACTTTGCCAGACAAATGACCAATCTTCAACACCGGCTGCCTCAGCTACCAGACGGCTAGTGAACATCAGTTCATCGACATATGGATCGTTCTCATTGAGAATCCGTTTGGGTAAAGAGTGCGCGGAAAAGAGCACTTTTACTTTGGCTTTATCATGAGCTTCTAACAACGCTCGCAATCCTTCTTGAACGCGTTCAGCAAGGGTTTGGATTAATAGCGGATGATCATGATAAGAACGGACAAATACAGAATCGATACCATATTTTTGTGCTTCTTCTTGCGCTCGCGCCACATACGATCCAACGCTCATCGTACTGTAATGCGGTGCAAGCACAATCCCAGCGAGGCGTTTGATCCCTGCTTGATAAAAATCACGCACCGTATCTTCTATGAATGGTTCGGCATGTTTTAAGCCTTCACGCACATCCAAACGTCCTGGATAACGTCTCTCTAGAAACGTTTTTAACGCCGCAACTTGTTTTTCAGTATTGTCTCGTAATGGAAACGTACCGCCGATGGCTGCATAACGGCGCGTAAGATCATCCAGTTCTGCATCGCTTGGCCGCCGCCCGCGACGAATATGCGTATAGTAACGTTCTATATCATCCATAGAAGACGGCGTCCCATACGACATGACGAGGATACCAATCTTATCTTTGTTTTCATTTCGTTCCATGATCTCACCATCCATCTTTTGACCTTTTGTTTATACGTCCATAGGTCCAGTTGATTCTTTCCTCAGTTCACTTGAAACGCGATGCACATACTCTGTAAGCGAACGGAGCGTATCGATATCCGCTTCTGGATAAACACCGTGACCGAGATTAAAAATATGGCCTTTTCCTTTTAAGCCTTCCTCTAAGATCGTCCGCGCATACACTTCTTGAACATCGCGCGGTGCTTCCAGCCAGAGTGGATCAAAGTTTCCTTGCAAGACAAAGGCATTTTCTATGCGCTCACGGGCACGGTCAAGCGGTACACGCCAATCAATCCCCAAGACCTCTACAGGGAGCATCCTTAGCTCTGGCAAAAGCTCACCGGATGAGACGCCCGGGAAATATATTTTAATGGCATCTGTATCCTTTAATGCTAAAAAAATACGTTCGACATACGGAAAAACATAATGTCGAAAATCAACAGGTGAAAGTTGGCCAACCCAACTGTCAAACAACTGTACAGCAGACGCACCGGCTTGAACTTGTGCACGTAAATATTGAGAGGCCATCTCACTCAACCGTTCCATCAAACGATGCCAACTTTCAGGCTGTTGTAACATAAACCGTTTGGTTTGCCGATACGTTCGGCTGGGTCGTCCTTCAATGAGGTAACTCGCTAACGTAAAAGGTGCCCCAGCGAATCCGATCAAAGGAACCGTAAGCGACTGTTTTAAAAGTTTGATCGTCTCTAAAACGCTAGCAAGCGGTTCCAAATCAAACGTACCCAAAGCCAAAACATCGACTTCCGTACGAATCGGATGATGGACGATCGGACCGACACCTTCTTTTATATCAAAAGCAACCCCTAATCCGGCCAACGGATTCATAATATCGGAATAAAGAATGGCCGCATCGACCCCTAACTTTTGTACAGGCAAACGGGTGACATATGCAGCGAGCTCACTGTTTCGTGTCAGTTCCAAGAGCGTATATTTTTCTTTAATCGCCCGATATTCGGGATCGCTTCGCCCGGCTTGGCGCATATACCAGACCGGTGTATATGGCACCGGCTCCCCACGTGCAGCTCGCAAAAAAATATCGTTTTTTAACAATCCCTTCACCTCTTGCTATGGTCACTCACTGTCCTTATCTTACCACTAAGTACAAAAAAAAACGACCCGTGAAGAACAGGTCGAAGCGTCAAGAAACGATCAAAAACAAGCACCTTTTAAAAAACAATCGCACCGCCACCACCGGGGAGATCAGTTTGACGCATGCATCTCATGAGGTTGAGCAAGCTGAAGTGCACGAATCATATCTTCGACCATCAAAGAAAGGTCATACAAAGGTTTAAATTGCCATTCATGAATGGCATCATGAGGATCGATGGCATCGGGCCAACTATCAGCGATCGCTTGACGCAGTGGATCGATGGCATAATCCCAAGAAAACTCGGGGAGATGGCGTCTAATTTCCATACCCAACGCTTCCGGTGTAAAGTGCATGGCCGTTACATTGTACGCGTTTCGGTGTTTAAGTCGCGTGCCATCCGCTTCCAGTAAGGTGATGATGGCTTCGATGGCATCCGGCATATACATAAAATCCAACTGTGTCTCAGGTCCGACAAAAGAAGTATAACGCCCTTTTAAAACGGCATCTCGTATCATCTCCACCGCATAATCCGTCGTTCCTCCGCCGGGTGGCGTCTTGTATGAGATAATACCCGGGAAACGCAAGCTGCGTGTATCGACCCCGTACTTTAAATAATAATAGTCAAACAAAAGTTCCATCGTCACTTTACTCACGCCGTACATCGTCTGCGGGCGCGTCACCGTATATGACGGCGTCTTCGTCTTGGGCGTATCCGGTCCGAATACAGCAATGGAACTCGGAGCAAATAGTTTCATACCGTACGTTCGTGCCGCTTCCAGCGCATGCATCGTTCCGCTCATATTGATATGCCATGTATGCCAAGGATCGCTTTCACCACGGGCGGATAAAATGGCGGCAAGGTGAATGATGGTATCAAACCGCTCTTTCGATAAGATACGTTCCCAGTCTTTGGCTTCCGTCACATTTAATATAGCATACGGTCCATCATGCACATCTTCATGAGGCGATCGAAGATCCGTAGCCAGCACGCGATCTTTTCCATAACGTGCCCGCAGTGCTGGAACGAGCTCGGAACCGATTTGTCCAAGTGCACCCGTTACAAGTATTTTTTTCATAACCTGTCCCTCTTTCTTTGTTTACGCTTCTAAGCGTTTTTTTAGGCGATCAACCCAAAACGACGACCGATGCGCGCATAGACATCCAAGGCTTGGTCGAGCATTGCCTCGGTATGGGCGGCTGTTGGCATATTGCGAACACGTGCCACACCACGCGGTACGGTCGGGTATACGATGGCCTTGGCATACACGCCTTCATCGAAAAGGGCACGCGTAAACGTCTGTGCTGTCTTTTCGTCTCCGATGATCACAGGTGTAATCGGTGTTTCCGTCTTGCCGATATTAAAACCGAGGGATCGCAATCCATTTTGAAAATAACGTGCGCGTGCCCATAACGTTTCAACCAGATCTTCCGACTGCTGAAGCTTTTTAACAGCGGCTAATATGGCAGCCGTATCGGCTGGTGTTGGTGCTGTTGAAAAGAGGAACGGACGTGCACGGACTTTTAGCCAATCAATGAGCGCCTGGGACCCTGCAACATATCCACCGATCACACCGATCGCCTTAGAAAGTGTGCCGATTTGAATGTCGACGTCTTGACTTAAGTTAAAATGTTTGGCAGTACCCCGACCTTGACCAAGCACACCGGATCCATGGGCATCATCAACATACAAGACCAGATCATATCGTTTTTTAATCTCAACGATTTCCGGTAACCGTGCGATATCCCCATCCATGGAAAACACACCGTCCGTGATGACCACAATACGCGCCTGAGGGTGTTCACGTCGCGCTTTTTCTGCCATCTCCTGTAGATCTTTCATATCGCTATGCCGATAACGCAAAACGCGTGCCCGCGATAATCGACAGCCATCAATGATCGAGGCATGGTTGAGTTCATCTGATAAAATGATATCGCCTTCACCGACGATCTGGGGAATCGTCGCAATGTTGGCATTAAACCCTGATTGAAACAATATCGCCGCCTCTGTTCCTTTGAACGTTGCTAAAGCTTTTTCCAATGCAACGTGAAGCATGAGCGTTCCATTGATCGTTCGCACCGCACCGCTTCCTACCCCATACGTCTGTATCGCTTCGATCGCCTGTTTTTTGAGCTCAGGATCCGTCGCCAAACCGAGATAATTATTCGAGGACAAATTGATGACCTCACGTCCAGCCACATGAATCACAGGACCATTGGGTGAATCTAAAACATCGATTTCATTATATAGACCCATGTTTTTAAGCTCGTCTAACGCGCGTTGCAAGGTTTCTTCAAAGCGCATCCGTCTTCCCTCCTTAAACGTTATGTCCTCATTTGATAGACATTTCCCATCATATCTCGCTATACAGTATCTTGAGCATTGCTTTTTATTATCATACAGATAGCGTTTTCTTTGCTTTGCTTTTATTATAATATGTTTTTAAATAGAGGACAATTCTATGAAGGAATAAATGCGCGCGCAAAGGGTATCCTAAAGATGCACGCTTCATTCTTGCTTTTTTTAATGAGCGTGTTATAATGAGGTGACCGTTCAAGACAGGTGCTTGTAATGGATCGACCAAATGAGTGGAGGCGTTTTGTTGTATGGCAACAACAGGTAGAGTTAAGTGGTTTAACGCAGAAAAAGGTTATGGGTTTATTGAAGTGGAAGGTGGCAACGACGTATTTGTCCACTTCAGCGCCATTCAAGGGGACGGTTTCCGTACACTTGAAGAAGGCGAAAAAGTTCAATTCGACATTGTACAAGGAAATCGTGGTCCTCAGGCCGAAAACGTCGTTCGCCTTTAATCGTTTTAACAACGATTGAACGAACACATGAGAGCATAAATCATACGGATCATCCTTTATGTATGTCAGTAACCCGCTCCAAATGGAGCGGGTTTTTATGTTGCGTTGTTACACAATCCATAGTGTTTTGTCACGAACTGTTATGGACTTTGTCATAAGGGTTTCACCCTATTTTTTGTATCTTTTCGTTATACTGAAAAGCGTAAGCGTATTGGTTTGATCCCATACCATAAAAGAGGGTGGTTCCATATGAGCGAAATCCAGCGTTCGCCTCGAGATTTTTCACGTGCTCCCTTACTCGTTTTTTGGGAAGTCACCCAGGCATGTTTATTACAGTGTAAACACTGTCGGGCCAGCGCACAATTTTATCCTCATCCTCAAGAACTTACGGAAGAAGAAGGGTATGCGCTGCTGAGAGAGATCGCCGAACTTGATCGACCGCTTCTCATTTTAAGCGGAGGCGATCCGCTCATGCGCGCAGATATTTTTAGACTGATCGCCTACGCCAAAGCGTTGGGTTTATCGGTTGCTCTTACCCCGAGTGCGACACCAAAGTTGACACCTCAAGCCATACGTGAAGCCATGGCCAGTGGTGTCAAAAGCTTTGCTTTAAGCCTCGATGCCAGTGACGCAAAAGCGCATGATCACTTTCGGGGGACGCCAGGTTCATTTGCTCGCACGCTAAAAGCATTACAGACGATGCGTACGCTGGGGGCAACTGTGCAAATCAATACGACAGTCTCGCGGTACAATGTTCATATGCTCGAAGCGATCGCAGAGCTTTTGATTCGTCAGGACATTCAAGTCTGGAGCTTATTTTTTCTTGTCCCAACCGGTCGAGCCAGTCAAACATTGATGTTAAACGCCGAAGAGACAGAAGACGTTTTTTCTCGTTTGTATGCTTTAGAAAAAAAAGTCCCGTTTATCATAAAAACAACAGAAGCTCCCCATTATCGCCGGTTTCAATTGATGGCTCGAACCCAAGAACGCGGAGAAACGCTCTACACGCTTTATTCGATGATAGAAAAAAGCATTCTTCCTCTCGGTCGAATGCCCCGTACACGGGATGGCAATGGGACGATTTTTATCTCTCACCGCGGTGATATTTATCCAAGTGGTTTTTTACCGTTGTCGACGGGAAATGTGCGGAACGATAAACTATCGGATGTGTATCGTCATCATCCTCTGTTTCAAGCCTTACGTGATCCAGACCGCTTTCACGGAAAATGCAGCGTGTGTGAATTCCGCAGATTATGCGGAGGCTCACGTGCACGCGCTTATGCGGTAACAGGAGATGTCTTAGCGGCTGAACCCACCTGTGCCTATCGACCGCGAGCTGTACGTAACGCTTTATGACAAAAAGCAACAACGCCCAATACCAAAGCGCGCTTAGACGTTCGATACAAACACATTAATGATCGATGGCTGCTTTTGTCTCTAGAAGTACGCGCATGGCATGCTCGAGGCGCTCAGCCTTTTGTTCGGCTTCTTCATATGTTTTGGCAACTGCCCCTGTATAAAGTTTAACTTTAGGCTCAGTTCCACTCGGGCGCACCGCGACCCAGGAACGATCGTTCAACATAAGCTTGATGACATCGGAACGCGGGAGAGAAAGCGCGTACTGTTCGAGAACATCTCCTGTTTCGGAAAGTCGTATGCCCATACCCTCTAAGTAATCTTCCTGTACCACCACAGCATAGGTATCGAGGTTGCGCGGAAGATCTTGGCGTAGATTTTTCATCATGCGCTCAATTTGCTTTGCACCTTCTAAGCCCTTCAGTTCAAAAGCATAAAGCCGTTCAACATGCGCTCCATACGCTTCATACAATTCTTGCAATACATCCGCAAGCGTTTTACCTCGTTCTTTATAATGAGACGTCATCGCCGCTGCTAAGACCGCCGCCTGCACAGCATCTTTATCACGGACAAAATCACCCGCTAAATACCCATAACTTTCTTCATAGCCGAATAAAAAGCGATGGGTGCCACGACGCTCAAATTCATTTATCATCTCACCAATAAATTTAAAGCCGGTTAACACATCAAAACAGGCGACCCCATAGTCTTCAGCAATACGACGTCCAAGTTCAGAGGTTACAATTGTTTTGATGATCGCGTCTTTGTCTGATAAAGCGCCTTTCATCTTGCGTTCGGATAAAAGATAATGCACAAAGAGGGCGCCGAGTTCATTCCCATTTAAACGTCTGTACGATCCGTTTCGCACTTTTATAAATACACCTAACCGATCCGTATCCGGATCGGTAGCCATGGCTATATCTGCCCCCGTCCGTTCAGCAAGGGCGAGAACTTTTTCCATAGCCTCGACCTCTTCTGGATTGGGAACACGCACAGTAGGAAAGTTTCCATCTGGTTGAAACTGTTCTGTTACAATCTCAATATCATGAAAACCGGCCGCCTGAAGGGCCGCCATCACCGGACGCCCACCTGCACCGTGCAATGGACTGTAGGCGATTTTAATCGAGGATGGTTCGTTGGATCGTTGAGCATAAGCCAAATTCTTATCCATCGGTTCAACACCTTGAGACAGGGCGGAGGGAAGAATGGTCAATATCGCTTGAATATATGCTCTTTCCACCGCTTCTCCAATCCATTGTAAAAGACCGGCACGTTCAGCACTTGCGCTATCCAGTATCGGAATGTCAAATGGGTCTTCTATGGCTTCCATAAAGCGTGAAAGTTGATCAGCCGTGTGCAGAGTGATCTGACCACCATCTGGACCGTATACTTTATAACCATTATATTGTGGCGGATTGTGACTGGCTGTGATAACGATCCCAGCTTGAGCCTGAAGCGTGCGCACAGCAAAGGAAAGCTCCGGTGTTGGGGTCACTTCTTTAAATAAATAAACGGGTATGCCCTCGGACGTCAGCACCCCTGCCGCTTCTTCGGCAAACGTCCGCGACATGCGTCGTGAATCATAAGCGATGACAGCGCCTCGTTTTTTTGAATCTGTTTCAGAGACGATTTCTTTTAAATAACGTGCCAAGGCTTTGGTCGTACGCCGCACCATCCATCGATTCATACGGTTGGTTCCAGCCCCGAGTTCTCCGCGCATCCCGCCCGTGCCGAAACTAAGATAACGATAAAATCGATCCAGCAATGCTTCATCACTGGCCGAACGTATTTCATTGAACAGCTCTGGATCGTACGTTTTTAAAGATTGTTGCCAAAGTTTGATGCGTGCTTGGACCGCTTCTGTAAAAACATCTTTGTTCAGTGCCATGACTTTTTCTCCTCCCCTCATTTATGATAAGGTTCTCCCCGTATGATCTTATAAGCGCGATATAACTGCTCGAGTACAATCAAACGCGCTAGACCATGGGTAAAGGTCAGCGAAGAAAGCGACCATCGTTCGACATGGTTTGGTAACACATCATCGGCGAGACCAAGACTTCCTCCAATCAACCAACTGACGTGCGTTCGTCCAGTGTTCATCCAGTTTTGCACCATCGTCCCCCACATCTCTGATGTGTAAGACTTTCCACGTGGATCGAGCGCGATGACGATGCTATCTTGGGGCGTGCGTTCGATCAATCGTTCTGTTTCTATGTGTTTAATTTTCTCTTCTTCCGAAGCGTTTAGACCATCAGGCGCCTTTTCTTCTTTGACCTCAATGATGGTCACATGAGCATAAGGGCGCATCCGTTTTAAATAATCTTCAATACCGCTGTGTAAGTATTGCGCACGTATTTTTCCTACAACGATGAGCGTATGACGCATCATGGTGTGTTTAACCTCGTCAACAATGATGGGATGGCTTAAACAACCAGATATACCGGGGGCTGATCACAAAAATCACAGCGTGCCGGATTCGTCCAAGCTGTAAACGATACTTCATCGAGACGATAAACGTCGGGCGGTTGCTCATATTCATCGACAAACTGATCCAGCGCCTGTTCGAGGTGTTCTAGGCAACATACATACATCGCACCACTCCCCACGTTTTATCTTACGGCATTTTTCCTAATTTGACCAGTCTCTCTTCTTTCCTTCCATCGCGATAAAACGTTACACGCACCATATCCCCCGGTTGTTTGTGCGCATATAAATACTTACGTAGCGCTGCAGACGTCGGAACCACCGCATCATCCAGTTGAACGATCACGTCCATCTCCTGAAGTCCGGCGCGTGCGGCTGGACCACCGCTTTCAATGCCGATGACGACTACGCCGGTATCAACATTTGTCGGTAACAAAAACGTCCCATCTTTGTGTTCGGAGGCAAACGCCGTTAAATCCTTTGGGGTTAAACCCATATATGCCCGTTCAATCCGCCCTGTCTGTGCAAGTTTCTCCAGTACTGGATAAGCCGTGTTGCTGGGGATGGCAAAACCAATGCCTTCCACACCAACTTCTGAAATTTTTGCGCTTGCAACGCCAATCACCTCACCGGCCATGTTGATCAAAGCCCCGCCGCTATTCCCCGGGTTAATCGCGGCATCAGTTTGCAACACGTCGAGTTCCCAATCAATTTCACCCTCGCCGCTCACGTCTTGCGGAATCGAGCGATTGGTGGCGCTAATAACGCCGGCCGTCACGGTTCGCAAATAATCAAGACCTAGAGGGTTACCGATGGCAATGGTCGCATCACCAGGTTTTAAGGCATCTGAGTTGCCGAAGCGTAAGACCGTGTAGCGGTGACCGTCTGGTTTAGGGATGCTTAAAACAGCTAGATCGCTTAACCGGTCACTGCCTAAGATATGTGCCCGCATACGTTCGCCGTCGGCCAAAAGTATGTCCACCGCCTGAGCACCTTCGATCACATGATGGTTGGTCGCAATCCACAAGGCGTTTCCTGTATCTTTAAAAATGATGCCTGAGCCACTCCCTTGAATGACGGCCGTACCCGTTCGCGACCAAAAATCTTCAGCAGAAGATAGATTGATCACACCTACGATGCCATCGGCGACGCGCGCAACGACATCGCTGACCGACACCCCCGCCAGTGTCGGGGTCGGTGATGAAAGTCCGTCGGGCGGACGAACATGTTCGGAAGCACTGGGCCCTGTGGTGTGTTGATTCCCGACGATATCCGAGCGATGATTCTCCCATGCTGTGCCCTGTAATATATATTGATAAACAAAAATCATCAAACCAGCACCTATAAAAGCACCAAACAGTGCGACAAAAAACGTGCTAGTCTTTTTAGGTTTGACCGTACCTTCCCATCCGTCCCATCTATATTTTTTTTGCAACGTTCTTCCGCCTTTCTATGATCGTTCATACTTTCTATCGATCATAGTGTAGCCGGATTTCATGTCTTCTAATCGTTTTATCGCGGGGAAGGCGTTCCAGCAGGTATATGATTGGGTTCAAGGGTAAATACAGCAGTAGGTTGTTTGGCTGATGCCACATGAAGCATCGAACGAACATCTCGCCCATGATCGGAAAGAATCGTCTGTTCTACCACGAGCCGCGCTAAGTCAGGAAAATTATTTTCTTCACTCAGATGTGCCAAGTGAATTCGACATGTTTTTTCCGTCAGTAATTCGCTTAAAACATAGGAGGCAGCGGCATTCGACAGGTGACCTTCATCACTTAAAATACGTTGTTTTAAATACCACGGATAAGATCCGACGCGTAACATCGACTCATCATGATTGGCTTCAATGACATACACGTGCGCCTCACCCATCGCTGCTTTCATCTTATCCGATATGTATCCGGTATCCGTCACAAAAGTAAGCGATAAGCCTTGACCGAGCGGATCTTCCACAAAACGAAACATCATCGGATCTTCCGCATCATGCGATACAGCAAATGTTTCGATCTGAAGCATCTCGAAACGATGGCGCGTACCTGTAGGGAATTCATACCATTTTCCACTTAAATGTTGTTTGAGCTTCTCTGGAAGGGCGCGATACGTTTTTTCATTCATATAAACGGGGAGGTCGTAACGTTTCATGAGTACCTCAAGCCCTTGAATATGATCTTTATGCTCATGACTTATAAAGATGCCCGTGAGTTGTTCTGGTGACGTATTGTATTGTTTGAGCGCTTGTTCGATACGCCGTGCACTCACACCCGCATCGATTAAAAATGAAGTTGTTCCACTACGAATAAAAAAGGCATTACCTGACGAACCACTTGCTATAAAAGCATATTCCATAGGCTAAACGATCTCCTCTCACCCAAAACATTGTTTTATTGTAAGATGGTCCCGACAAAACCATTGACATCGTAAACAGAGCCATCGGTTACAATGCGCCAGACAGGTACGAGAAATGGCTCTTGTGCTTCTGATTGTACGAGCCGGTAGCCGGGGACGATCGATTCAATGTGTGCGCCTGTTCCTATCAATTTCTGATCGACCAGCGATTGAACCGCCACATAGGGCGAAATAAGGACGCGTGCATCGCCACCATCAACAAAAGCAGCGTACGATTGACGATAAGCACGTATCCGCTCACCTTCGGTCCATATTTCCAGCGTCAAATCGAAAACAGGATACCCTTCTTGTGTTTCGTAGTACAGGAGACGGTCTGTTTCTTTCTTCACCAAGGTATACGATGAATAATGGGGTATCCACTGATTGGCTTTTTCTTTATCTTCTAGCACAGAAAGATTCGGGCGTATTGTGTTCCAATATCCTTCATTGTGTACAATGGGATCCGTTTTCCCTCTCCCTTTTTCGTTATCTTGACCGGATAAGGTTGCCGTCTGTGTTTGAAGTGACCAATAGCGCAATTCCGGCAACGCACCCCGCCATTCTGGTAACGTCACACCGGAACGCTCCAGACGACTTTTGAGCATATCACTTTCCATCCATTGTCCGTCCAGGTCATTTCGATCACCTTTCATCTCTTGCCAAAAACTCCACCCGAGTAAAAGATCCAGTGACAAAAAGGCGATGATGAGGACTGTTTTAATGCCCTCCCAGTTCATACGCATCGCTCCTTTGGCTTCGTCAAGAGGCTTTTTGAAAACATCTAAGACGTAGTTTCATCATTTGCCTGACCCGAGACAAAGAACTTTTCTCCGTCGACCAAAGTGATGGCATAACCCGGCACGAGTCGAATGGCCCCTGCCGTGGACGTTAACTCGGCACGATAAGAGATTCGAACGTTTTGGATGATAGGGTTGCGAACCCTTTCTTTTAAGGCATGCATCAATTCCTCAGCGCTTAAAAGCTTCAGTCGTCCATCGCCATCCCGACTAATTCGGCGCCACAATGAGCGTTCATAAGCGACCACATCCTCTCCTTTTAGTTCCACTTGAATCGTATAGTAGGAAAGGGCATCCCCTTCCGTGTCGAGCGGATAGCCATCGATGGCGCTTCGAAAAATCATCGTTTCTCCTGAGTGTTGCACGATTCGTTGCACGAGGCGTTCATCACCATTCCACCCCGCGTGACGGTTGATAAATTGAACGGCACTTACAAACGCATCATGGTTTTCATTTGACTCACGCATTTGGGGCAGTGGTGGAGAAAAATAACGCATGATTCGATCATCACCCATGATTTTGAGCGATCGAACCCCATCACTAAAAATGCGTCCGCCATCGCGTTCTTTGACTTGTCGCATTGTTGATAAATCTAAAAACAAGGCTTCGGCTGCATCATCGGTAGAAATCGCCACAAATCGATCAATATACACGGGAAGTTCGAGTGACTTTTCTGGTATG
>Ga0265295_1007406_pt1 | contig 12656 bp, 6 predicted proteins | sample Munlansysbiofilm_FD_192503 | JGI IMG/M metagenome (GOLD analysis project Ga0265295, IMG submission 192503) | Leachate microbial communities from a municipal landfill in Southern Ontario, Canada - Methane capture system biofilm | ecosystem: Engineered > Solid waste > Landfill > Unclassified ... | reverse complement strand
GCTTGGGCCGCCCGTCGGCGGTAAAAAACCCCCATTGGGCCTCCCCCGCCATGACGGTGTCGAAATGCTGGGCCATTTCCGCCGGTTTCCAGGCGGCATCGAAGGCTTCGAACGCCGCCACGGCAAAATCGGGTCCGGGCTTCAGCACTGAGAAAATACGCCGCCAGAAGCGAATCTGCCGCTGGGGGGTCAACCCCGCCGAAGCGGGCCCTGAAGGCAGCCCGGTTTCCTTGATGAGGACCGGTTTGCCGAACTGACGCAGCCGGTTCGCAACATCCACCACCATCTGCGGGGCGGCCGACTCGGGGGCGGCGACGAACCAGGGTTCACTCAACGGATGGATGTTGGGCAGGAGAAAGTCGAGCCGTTCTTGCAGCGATGGCGGCGCGCCAAGCAGGATGCCGAACGGTTCGCTCGTGGTCAACGGCAAATGCGGAAGTTCACGGCGGACCCGGTCCAGGGCTTCGGCCACGTCCGACCACCGGTACCGTTGGGCCACCACGCCTTCGTTGCCCAGCGCCAGTCCGACGATCAGGGTGGGGAAACGTCGGCAGAGACTGATCGCCATCTCGATTTCTTCGGTCTCCCGTGGGTCCCAGACCCCGAGGATCACGGCGCGGAAACCCCGGGCGGCAGCCTGTTCCGGAACGGCGGCCAGGCCCTTTTGGGTGCCGTAGGTGATCAACCCGTCGAAACTGCGCTGAATCAAATCGAGGTCGGCGGCGATCTGTTTCGGGCTCACCGTGGCCCCCTGCCAGGGGCGGAAGTCGCGAGGGGTATAGGCCACGAAGCGCACCGTCTGCAACGCACCCCGCAGCCGGTGGAGATCGGTCGCCGCGGTCTCCCGGGGCCCCGCCAGGAGCCCCGCCAGGGTCAACCAGATAAAAGCGATGCGACAGACCGGAACCATTCATCCCTCCCCCGAAAAACGGATGGCCGAGGGCAAACCGGTTCAGCCCTCCCCGGCGGTGCCATCATCGCTCTTGCGTTTGGCGCGCATGGATTTCTGACGCTTTGCCACTGGCAGAATCGCCTTGCGCAGCCGCACCGAACGGGGAGTGATTTCCACCAGTTCATCTTCCCGAATAAAGGCGATGGATTGCTCGAGGGTCATGGGATGAACCGGCGACAACAACACGTTGTCATCCTTGCCGGCGGCCCGCATGTTGGTAAGCTTCTTTTCCTTGCACGGGTTGACGTCGATGTCCTTGCCGCGGTTGTGCTCGCCCACGATCATCCCCTCGTAGACCGGATCGCCGGGGACCACGAAGAGACGCCCCCGCGGCTCGAGATTGAACAGGGCGTAGGCCACCGCCGCTCCGGGGCGGTCGGCCACGATGGAACCGGAAAAGCGGCCGGGAAAATCCCCCCGGTAGGTATCGTACCCATCAAAAACGGCGTGCATGATTCCCGTGCCGCGGGTGTCGGTGAGAAATTCGTCCCGGTAGCCGATCAGGGCTCGGGTGGGCACGGAAAACTCCACCCGCACCCGTCCCTTCCCGTTGTTGGCGAGGTTGATCATGCGCCCCTTGCGCAGGGTGAGCTTTTCGGTGACCACGCCGAGAAACCCATCCTGGCAATCCACCAGAAGCCGTTCCACCGGCTCTTTCTGAACCCCGTTTTCATAGCGGAAGATCACCTCGGGCCGCCCCACGCAGAACTCGTAGCCCTCCCGGCGCATGGTCTCGATGAGAATGGCCAGTTGGAACTCCCCGCGTCCCTTGACCACCACGCTCTCCTTGTCGCCGTCGACCTCCACTTGGACGGCCACGTTGCGCAAGGTTTCCCGTTGCAGCCGCTCGCGGATGCGGCTCATCTGCACGTACTTGCCCTCCCGCCCCCCCAGGGGGGAATCGTTGATGGCAAACCGCATCGACACCGTGGGCGCGTCCACGTGGATCCGCGGCAGGGCCCGCGGCGAGGCGGCCGTGCAGATGGTATCACCGATGGTGACATCCTCGATCCCCGCCAGTACGGCGATATCCCCCGGCTGCACCTCGTCCACGGCCTCCAGGCCGATGCCCCGGTACACCTGGAGCTTGGAAATCTTCAGGGGACGGCCCACCCCGTCAGCCCCGATGCACATCAGGGCGTCACGAAAGTGGGCGGTGCCGTTGAATATCTTGCCCACGGCCAGGCGCCCGACATAATCGGAGTAGCCCAGGTCCGACACCCGCATCTGAAACGGCGTTTCGGGGTCGTGGGCCGGGCCGGGGATTTCCCTGATGATGGTATCCATCAGAATCGACAGGTCCGTTCCCTTCTCATCCAACCCCCGTTGGGCGATCCCCTCCCGGCCGATGGCGTAAAGCAGGGGAAACTCGAGCTGCTCCTCGGTGGCATCCAGGTCGATGAGCAAATCGTAGATTTCATCGAGCACCTCCGCCGGACGGGCATCGGGCCGGTCGATCTTGTTGATCACCACGATGATTTTCAGTCCGGCGGCCAGGGCTTTCTTGAGCACGAAACGGGTTTGGGGCAGCGGCCCCTCCGAGGCGTCCACCAGTAGGATGGCCCCGTCCACCATGGAAAGGGCCCGTTCCACCTCGCCACCGAAATCGGCGTGTCCCGGGGTGTCGAGGATGTTGATACGCACGGTTTTCCAGACCACCGAGCAGTTCTTGGCCGAAATGGTGATGCCGCGTTCGCGCTCCAGGTCCATGTTGTCCATGAGCCGTTCATCGACGGCCTGGTTGGCCCGAAACAGGCCGCTCTGGCGAAACATGGCGTCCACCAAGGTGGTCTTGCCGTGATCGACGTGGGCGATGATGGCGATGTTGCGTAGGGTGTCGTTGCGTTGAAGTGAGGGCATAAAGGTTCCGAGTTCGGGGCGCCTGCGGCGCCGTTCAAGGTTCATGGTCCCAGCTTTCAGGTTTTCAAACCGCGGGAGCATAAGGCGCCGGCCGGCTCTTGGCAAGGGGGCGAAGGGGTTTTTTTAAATTCGAAATTCGAAACAAGGCTCAAAATTCAAAATGACGATAACGGGAAACGACAAAACAAACAAATTCCAAGGCTCCAAATTCCAGACAACAATCAAGTCTGCGTCATTAAAAATCACATTTTTTGGTTTTTCTTCTGCCTTTGCTTTTGTTCGAACATTATTCTTTTGAAAAATTTTTGGTTTGTTCGGAATTAGGATTTTTGTTGTTCTTGTTTGTTTCGATTTTCCTCTACAGCCTTCCGGAACGCACGATGGAAATGATGAGCCAGACGCCAAGAACGGTGGCGATCGTATAGCCGGTGAGGCCGAGCAGCCCGGTGAGGGAAATGGCCGGCAGGCCGAGAAACGCCAGGTCCAACACCAGCACTTCCCGTCCACTGTTCAAAATCAGGGCCGCGGCGATGGTGGAAGCGGCGATGATCAGCCCCACGGTGAGCCGATTGACCCCCTTTTCGATCTTGCCGTCGAGTCCCTCGAATCCGGTGTGGCGCAGCTCGAAGGCTTGCCGGCCAGCCACGGTGTTGCGCAGGATCGCCGCCAGGTGGCGCGGCAGGGAAGCGGCGTCGCGGCCCAGGTGACGCACCTCCTCACGGATCCGGGCCCGGGTCTTGACGCCGTGGCGCAGCAGACGCCGGGCCTGGGGGGCCACAGCCTCCAACAGGCTGTCGCGAGATTCCAGGATCTTGCCCAGCGCCTCGGTCTGGATCAGGGTCTTGAAGAGCAGCAGCAGGTTTCTCGGGAAGCGAATCCCGTAGCGATAAGCCAAATCCATCACCTGGTCATAGACATCCTTGACCTGAATGGTGGCCAGGGTGCGACCGTAGAACACCTCGCTCATGTCCTTGAGGTCGGCCCGCAAAGCCGCCAAGTCCATCTGGTCGTCGATGAGCCCGGCGTCGAGGAGGGCATCGATCACCAAGCCGTAGTCGCGCCGGGCATAGCCGAGAAACACGGCGGCCACCTGCCCCATGGTCTCCTCGTCCAGGTACCCGGTGATGCCGAAATCCACCAGCGCCACCCGGCCGTCGGCCATGACAATGGTGTTGGCCGGATGGGGATCGGCGTGAAAGAAGCCGAATTCGAGCAGTTGTCGTGAAAAGGAACGCAGTCCGATGCGGGCGATTTCCCGGGGATCGAGGCCGGCGCCACGGATCGCGGCCACCTCGTCCATCTTGATGCCGGGCATATAGTCCATGGTCAGCACACTGCGGCCGGTGGCCTCCCAGTGGACCCGGGGGATCACGATCTCCTCACTGTCGGCGAAATTGGCGGCGAACTTCTCGATGCTGCCGGCCTCGATGAACATGTCCAGCTCGCGGAAAATGGTCCGCTCGAACTCGCGCACCACATTGACCAGCCCAACGATGCGCCCCAGCTCCGAGCGCCGCTCGAACCGGGTGGCAAAGCGGTACATCAGGTCGATATCTTCACGGATCTTCTTCTCGATGCCCGGACGGATGATCTTGACGGCCACATCAGTGCCGTCGGGCAACCGGGCGCGGTGCACCTGGGCCACCGAAGCCGCCGCCATGGAGGCCGGCTGAAATTCGGCGAACACCTCCTCCAACGGCCGCCCCAGATCGGTCTCGATCACCGGCCGTACCCTATCGAAGGCCACCGGAGGCACCCGGTCCTGAAGTCGTCTCAGTTCCTCGATGTAGGGACGGGGCAACAGGTCGGCCCGCAGGCTGAGCAACTGCCCCAGTTTGATAAAACTGGGGCCGAGTTCTTCGAAGGCCCGCCGCAGTCGCACCGGCGACGGGAAGCCTGGCCAGGGAGCACGCACAGCGGGCCCCGCGGCATCGTCGGCGCCACGCTCTCGCCGGTCGAAAAGACTGGCGAACCCGTGGCGAAACAAAATCCGGGAGATGGTACCGAAACGCGTCAGGGAACCGATACGCGTGGAGCGATGAGAACCGGGCATGGGCGAAACATCCTGTTGGGGTGCCTGTTGTCCTTTCCATAACCCGATTGCCGGCGATAGGCAAGCTGGTCACCACGCCGAATCAGGCTACCCCGACATCGATTTGTCCGGGGCCGGCGCCGATCTAGGCGAGGCACGGTCCGCCCCGAGGCGGTTCGACGACCGGTTTGACACGATGGCATTATTTCTCTATGTATGGGGCGCATCGGCGGCCATCGCGCGACCCAACCGCAGCCGTGCGACGCCCTCATCCCGGGCCATCCTCATGCAGCCACGAAAGGAAATTACCATGGGTCGATGTTTGCGCCAGGGGACGATTCTGTCCGCCATTCTTGTCTGGATCGCTGTCCTGACGGGCTGCGGCACGGTTCAACGCAGCTATCATGCAGTGATGGAAGGCGGTCACGAGGCGTTGCGCTGGGTGAAATCGACCGACGATGACCTGATCAAAAAGGTTGGCGTCCATCAAGTAAACAACTGGAGCGGGTACACCGCCCCAGACTTCGAAACCGTTCAGACCCGCCGCCTGGCGGAACTGTTGCAAGCGGAAACCAAGGATCTGATCATCATCCCCCCCGGCACCCCGGAAGCCCCGGAGTTGCTTACCCGCCTGCCACGAACCCCGGAAAACGCCATCGACAACCTCGAGGTGGCGCTCCAGGCCCGCAAGACCGGGCTCAACGCCCTGGTGGTGGCCAGCCTCATCGATGTGCGGGATCGGCGCCAGGAAAAGGGGCTGTGGTGGTTCAAGGATGTCTTTGACGAAATCGAAATGACGATCAACGTCGAGGTCTACGACAGCCAGACGGCGGCCAAGATTCTCGATGAGCGGTTCATCCATCGCATCGAAGCGGACATGCCGCTGGCCATGCCCGGCCAGCCCCCCGCCTCCGCCCTTCCCCTGCAGGTCATCGAGGAGATCGAGGAAAAAATCTGGCCCGATGTGGTGCGCCGCATCGTCGACGAGATGGTGGTGATCCCCTGGGTCGGGTTCATCCAGACGGTTTCGGACGCCGCCGTAACATTGACCGCCGGCGCGGAATCCGGCCTTGAGGCCGGCGACGTGCTCGACGTCTTCGACAGCGGCCGGATAATCGAGGGGGTCGGCGGTGGCCGGTTCCTGGTGCCGGGTGCCATCATCGGTGAAATCGAAGTGGCGTCTGCTTCCCCCGGGCGCATCGAAGCGCGCATCCTTTCAGGAGACCGGATCACCCCCGGCCTCGCGGTGACGCTGAAAACGGATTAAACCGCTTCGGCCGCCACGGCGCGAGAAAATTCCTTGATCATCCGCGCCGTTTCCCCAGGCCGCGCCATGGGAATGAGGTGGCCGGCGCCGGGCACCCGCATGAACCTTCCACGGGGAAACAGGGCCGCCGCCTTTTCCAGATCGATGTGGCCCCGGTTTCCGCTTTTTTCGCCTTCCACCACCAGTACCGGGCAACTTACCCGTTCCAGCAACGGCCAGGGATCCAGATGCATCCCGCCCATGAACAGGGAAGCCTCGCGCCTCGGGTGGCAAACCAGCTCCAGCCCGCCGGCCTCGGCCCCGACCATTCCGTAGCGCACGTACAAATCGAGCATCTCTTCATCCCAATCGGCAAAGAGCGTCTTGCCCCGCAGGTAATCCCTGGCCTCGGCGGTGTCGGACCAATGGTTGCGTCGACGGATGGATTTGCTTGCCAACGGGTGTTGCGTCACGTCGATCTCAAGACGATAAAACTCGCTGGGCAGAAAGATCGGCTCGATGAGCAACAGCCCGGATACCAGTCCGGGATCGGCCGCCGTGGCCAGGGTTGCCACGGTGCCCCCCATGGAGTGCCCCACCACCAAAGGGGCCTTCAGTTGCAATCGCTGACAGAACAGGCGCAGGTCTTCGGCCAACTGCCGCCAGTGCAATCCGCCGTCCTCGGGGACCGCGTCGCGGTGGTCGCAGAAATAGGGCGCCAGGACGGTAAACTCGCCGGCCAGCGCCCGGGCGATGGGGTGCCAGAGCCAGGGCAGAAATCCGGTGGCGTGCAGCAGCACCAGGGGCGGCCCGTCGCCCGGGTAGGAGAGATATTGAATCTCGGCATCGCCGATATCCACGGTGTTGCTTTCGGGTACTAAGTCCTGTTTCATCTGAAGCGACTCCTCGTTTCCGTTTTGATCATCCAGAATGAACGCGAAACAAAATAGCAACGATCGCCCCCCGGGGCAAATGGCCGCGTCCCGCCCCTGGGGGCCATTTTCGGATTTCTGAAGCCGAAGGTGGCTTTTGGACTTGAAAAATCGGGCCGACGGTTGAAGAATACGGCCGAGGTACGCCAGACCCGCAGCGGTCCTATCCGATGCCGGCAAGCGCGACAAATCCACCGGATCTTTGTGAAGAGGCATTGCGATGAAAGTCTTGGGCATTTGCCTGGGCGCATCCACCGTCACCGCCGTCTCCCTCAAAGGCAGTACGGCAAGGCCTTGCATCATCGAGCACCACGTGCGCCCCCATGACGGCAACCCCCGCCAAACCCTGCTGGATGTTTTGGGCCCCATCGACATCGAGGCGTTCGACCGCATCGCTGTCACCGGCCGCAAGTTTCGTCACTACGTCAATCTGACGACCATCGCTGAACCGGAAGCCGTGGAGCAGGCCTACGCCTTTGTCAAACCCCCGGATTGTCGCTGCCAGGCCATTGTTTCCGCCGGCGGCGAGACCTTCATGGTTTACGTGCTGGACGCCCGGGGACGGATCGGCAACGTCATCACCGGCAACAAGTGCGCCTCCGGCACTGGGGAGTTCTTTCTCCAGCAGTTGCGGCGCATGAACGTCACCCTGGAAGAGGCGGCGCGCTGGGCCGTGGACGAGGTCCCCTACCCGGTCTCGGGACGCTGTTCGGTCTTTTGCAAATCCGACTGCACCCACGCCACCAACAAGGGCGTGCCCAAATCCCGGGTCACCGCCGGCCTATGCAAGATGATGGCCGAAAAAATTCTCGAACTGCTGCGCCGCGTTCCCCGCCGGGACATCATGATCGTCGGTGGCGCCTCGCGCAACCGGATGATGATCGCCCACCTGCAGCAGGCCATCGAAAACCTCATGGTCCCCGCTGAAGCGCCGTATTTCGAAGCCCTGGGCGCCGCCCTCTGGGCCCTGGACCATGAAACCCGTCCCTGGCCGGGGTTGGCGGCGCTGCTGCACGGCGAAACCTCGGCCTTCGATCGCCTGCCGCCCCTGAAGGAGGCCGCCGGCCTGGTGACGTTCCGGTCGTTGCGCCGTGATCGGGTCCGCGACGGCGACCGCTGCATCCTGGGCCTCGACGTGGGTTCCACCACCACCAAGGCGATTCTGTTGCGATGGCAGGACAAGGCGCTGTGCGCCGACGTCTACCTGCGCACCAACGGCGATCCGGTGGGGGCCTCACGACGCTGCTACCGGGCGATCCTGGAGCAGATGGCAACCCAGGCCGATCCGGGGACCGTGGCCATCGTCGGCCTGGGGGTCTGCGGCTCCGGCCGCCAGATCGCCGGGCTGCACGCCATGACCGAAGGAATCATCAACGAGATCATCGCCCACGCCACCGCGGCGGTGCATTTCGATCCGTTGGTGGACACCCTCTTTGAAATCGGGGGCCAGGACGCCAAGTACACCTTCATCACCAACGGGGTTCCGTCCGACTACGCCATGAACGAGGCCTGTTCCGCCGGCACCGGATCGTTCCTGGAAGAATCGGCCAAGGAAACCCTGGGCATCGAGATGACCGACATCGCCGACATCGCGCTGGCCGGCACCAATCCCCCCAACTTCAACGACCAGTGCGCCGCCTTCATCGCCTCGGACATCAAAAACGCCGTCCACGAAGGGTTGTCCCGGGACAACATCGTCGCCGGTCTCGTGTATTCGATCTGCATGAACTACACCAACCGCGTCAAAGGAAACCGGCCCGTCGGCCAGCGGGTCTTCATGCAGGGCGGGGTCTGTTACAACCGGGCGGTTCCCATGGCCATGGCGACACTGACCGGGAAACCGATTGTCGTTCCTCCTGAACCGGGACTGATGGGCGCCTTCGGGGTGGCGCTGGCCGTGGGCCAGCGCATCGAGGCCGGCCTGATGGCCGAAACGCGTTTCGACCTCGAACGCCTGCGCGACCGGGAGGTGAGCTACGGTCGAAGCTTCGTCTGCAAGGGCGGCCGGGAAGGATGCGATCGCCGCTGCACCATTCACCGGGTGAACATCGAGGGCAAATCCTATCCTTTCGGGGGTGCCTGCAACCGCTATGAAAACCTGCGTCGCCGGGTACACCACGATCGCTCCCGCCTGGACTGGATCGATCGACGTCAGCGCCTCGTCTTCGAAACCTTTGCGCCGGAAACAGGGACACCGAACCCGCCATGGCGCGGCCGGGTGGGGGTCAACCGCAGCTTTTTCATTCACAGCCTCTACCCGTTTTACGCCCATTTCTTCCACCAGCTCGGTTTTCAACCGGTGCTGGCCCAGCGGCTTTCCGTCGAAGGCATCGACCGCCGCAACGCGCCCTTCTGCTACCCGGCGGAGTTGGCCCACGGCTATTTCCACGGACTCATCAGCGACACCACCGATCTGGACGCCATCTTCCTGCCCCATCTCAAATCGGTGCCGGCGTTGGATGCAAACAACAGCTCCCAGCTTTGTCCGTTGAGCCAGGGAGAAAGCTTTTATCTGCGCTCGACCTTTCGCGAAGAACTCAACGCCCGGTCCCTGCGAGTGCTGGCCCCCTGCCTGGAAATGGCCCGCGGACTCCAGACGGCCAGGGCCCCCATGGTGCAAATGGCGGCGGAACTGGGCATTGACCGCCGCGAGGCCAACCGGGCCCTGGATGTGGCCATCGAACGCCAGCAGGCTTGCATGGAGGCGATCAAGGCCTTGGGCCGTGAATTTCTCGCCGGTCTGGAAGAAGCGCCCGACCGACCGGCCGTGATCCTTTTCGGACGGCCGTACAACGCCTTCGCTCCTGAAGCCCACATGGGGATTCCCGCCAAGCTGGCCAGCCGCGGTGTGCCGGTGCTGCCCTTCGACGCCCTGCCCCTGGCCGACCAGGAAGGCAAATCCCACATGTACTGGGGCACGGGGGAACAAATCCTCCGGGGGGCACGCCTCGTGGCCGCCCATCCGCGGCTCTACGGCACCTTCATCACCAATTTTTCCTGTGGTCCAGACTCGTTCATCGTGGGCTACTTCCGGTCCATCATGGGGACTAAGCCGTCGCTGACCCTCGAACTGGACAGCCATACCGCCGACGCCGGCATCGACACCCGCATTGAAGCGTTCCTGGATATCGTCACCGCCCACCGCCAACTGGCCAACCAAGGCCGTCGGCCGACCGGCGCCCCCCGTGAATTTCAGTCGGCGCGCATCACGGAAAAATCGGGGCGCATGGCGGTAACCCGCAGCGACGGCAGCGTCATCGATGCCACCGATCCGCGGGTCACCCTCCTCTTTCCCAGCATGGGACGCCTGGGCAGCGAGGCCCTTGCGGCGGTTTTCCGCGGCTTCGGGTTCAACGCCCTGGCCCATGCGCCGGCCGACGAGGCGGTGCTCAAACTCGGTCGCGGCAACACGAGCTGCAAGGAGTGCCTGCCGCTGATCCTGACCACGGGCACCCTGCTCCACTATCTGCAAAACGACCGACACCCGGATGAGACGGTGGTCTATTTCATGCCCACAGGCAGCGGTCCCTGCCGTTTCGGGCAGTACCGCGTCTTCATGCAGGACCTCATCGATCGTCTCCGGTTGCCGGACGTGGCGATTCTCTCCCTCACTTCCGATGACGCCTACGCCGAGATGCCCCGCACCTTCACCCGCCAGGCGTGGTGGGCGGTGATCGTTTCGGATGAAATGGAAAACCGGCGCAGCTGGATTCTGGCCAACGCCGTGGACCGGGAAACAGCGCTGGAAGTGTTCGAAGCGTGCTGGAACCGGCTTTGTGACGCCCTGGAGAAGGAAAAACGGGCCGGCTTGGAAACCGTCTTGAACCAGACCGCCGCCGCGCTGAAGGCCATCCCCATGCGCCGGCCTCCCGACGAAGTGCCGGTGGTGGGGTTGACGGGAGAAATCTTCGTGCGCCGCGACGGCCTCTCGCGCCGTTTCATCACCGAGCGCCTCGCGGACCTGGGATTTGCCACGATCTGCGCCCCGGTGAGCGAATGGATCCACTACACCAACTACCTGGTGGAACACGGGCTCGACAGCGCGAATCTCAGCGTCTGGCAAAAACTCCGCCTGCGCCTACGCAACCAGGTGATGCGACGGGACGAAAAACGGATCCAGCAGGTCATTGCCGGCAACGGCCGGCCGCCGGCGGAACCGGTGGATATCGGCCGCACCCTGGCCCACGCCGCGCCCTATATTTCGCCCCGGCTCACCGGCGAGGCCGGCCTCACCGTGGGCAGCGCCATCGGTGAAATCGTCGATCAGGTATGCGGCGTCATCGCCATCGGCCCCTTCGGCTGCATGCCCAACCGCCTCTCGGAAGCCCTGCTCACCGAGGCGATGACCCGTGAAGGAAAATTGAACGCCAATGGCAATCCTCGCTGCCGGGCGGCCCTGGGGGATATCGATGACCTGCCGTTTTTGGCCATCGAGAGCGACGGTTCACCGTTCCCCCAACTGATCGAAGCGAAACTGGAAACCTTCTGTCTGCGGGCCCGGCGGCTCCACCAGCGCCTGGCGGAAATCGACGGCGCCCGGGGACGGACAAACAATTCTCCACCGCCATGAAAAAACGACGCTTTCCCGCATTCCCGAACCCGATTGACCGGCGACTCCTTCTGACGGCAACTCTCTTGTTGTTGGCGGCTTGCGCGGGGCGAACGCCGGCACCGACGACGCCTTCGGCTCCCGCCGGGTTACCCACGGTCGGCATCGCCATTCAGGCCGGGGCCTTTGCCAACCTGGACAATGCCCTGAGGTTGACGGAGACACTTCAGGCCAAGGGACTCGAAGCGATGTTCTTCAAGGACGATGACGGGCTGTTCAAGGTCCGCTTCGGCGATTTCACCTCCAGTGAAGAAGCGATGCAGCAAGCACTGGCCCTGCAGCGCGACGGGGTGTTGGAGGTGTTTTACATCGTCGTGCCGGAACAGTTGGCCGTCGGTCAGCGCCAACTCCGTGGAGATGCTTTCGTCCGAGCCCAGATTGTCCGCACCGCCCAAAGCTTCATCGGTCTTCCCTACCGCTGGGGTGGCACTTCCGTTGAAAACGGTTTCGACTGCAGCGGCCTGACCATGACCGCCTACCGGCTCAACGGTTACCAACTGCCCCGCACCTCCCGGGACCAGTACGCCGCCGGATCGCCGATTCCCATCAGTGCCATGCAGCCGGCGGATCTGGTGTTTTTCAGAACTTCATCCAGGCGCAGGGTCTCCCACGTAGGCATGTACATCGGCGACGGCCGCTTCATCCACGCCCCGAGCCGGGGTAAGCACATTCGCATCGATTCCCTTGATGGCGACTACTACCGCCGCCGCCTGGTCGGCGCCCGCCACTTCCTGTAACCCCCTTTGCGCCAAAGAGCCAAAATCACCTTTCTTTGGCCCAAGCAGAGTACTGTCCGGACCAACGGACGGTAAGCGCCTCAGACAGTTCCGGGGCGGCGGTCCAGCCCGGCTTGCTCCCGCCGGGTGGCGAGATTAGCGATAGCGACGGGTTGGAAATGATGTCTTCTGTGCTGCTTCAGCCGATTGAAACCAATGAAGGGCGGCCAGGGGGTTGAGTTTTGACGACCGGCAAGCTGTTTGAGGCGCTTAGGGCGCGTTGGCCGCCACCGAACTCGGCTTGCGCCA
>Ga0265295_1007405_pt1 | contig 12656 bp, 12 predicted proteins | sample Munlansysbiofilm_FD_192503 | JGI IMG/M metagenome (GOLD analysis project Ga0265295, IMG submission 192503) | Leachate microbial communities from a municipal landfill in Southern Ontario, Canada - Methane capture system biofilm | ecosystem: Engineered > Solid waste > Landfill > Unclassified ... | reverse complement strand
ATCAGAAAATCATGAATCCAATGTTTGAACAAATGGTTTCGTCCTATCAAATGGTGACCGATAAGGATAGACGAAATGCCATGTATGAAGTTATGCAAAAAATAACGTTAGCTGGACTTTATCGAGGAGGTTTTTTCGATAAAGCTGCGTTTTATGGCGGAACTTGTTTACGGATTTTTCATAACATGGAGCGATTTTCAGAAGATATGGATTTTTCTCTTTTGGTGGCCGATGAGTCGTTTAAAATTGAGCACTATTTTCCCGCTATTATCGAAGAGTTTCATTTGGTAGGCCGAGAGGTGGAGATTACTAAAAAAGAAAAAACACGGTTCGGCAAAGTTGATTCAGCCTTCCTAAAGGATGATACAGATGTGTATGATGTGGTATTTAAGACCGAGAAAAGCTTGAAAATAAAAATAGAGGTGGATACCCAACCTCCGTTGCAATTTCAAACTGAACATAAATTGTTATTGCGTCCCTATTCGTTTATGACACGCTGTTTTACACTGCCCAATTTATATGCGGGGAAAATGCACGCATTAGTTTTTAGAACCTGGAAAAATCGTGTAAAAGGCCGTGATTGGTATGACTTTGAATGGTACGTTCGCCATGAAGTTCCCTTAAATTTTACTCATCTACAAGAACGTATTAAGGTTTTAAATGCCTTGGAGATGGATAAAAACCAATTTTTACAACTCCTTAAGGAGCGGTTAGCTTCCACGGATATCAAACAGGTGAAACAGGATGTGGCACCTTTTATAAAAAACCCTAAAGCATTGGAAATTTGGACCAATAACTATTTTTTGCAATTGGCTGACCTGATTAAATTTGAATAAATAAAACTAAACACACATGAAAGTAGCGTATTTTTTAGATTCGTTACTAATCAAAAATATATTTCAATTAGCATTCACTACGTTTTTAAATTTATTATCATTAAATGAAAATTTTACAGATTGGCGTATATCCGTTGGACAAAAATTGTATTAAAGGAGGTATTGAGGCTTCTGTATATGGTTTGTCCCATGAACTAATAAAATCAAATAGTGTTGTGGTTTTCGATTTACCTCGTACACAAATCAGTGAGGATACACAAGAAGAACTTGAAAATGGGATGCGTATTTATAGATATGCCGCAAATGGTCATAATATTAGCGCTATTAAGCGATGTCGTACGGTTTTAGATGACATTAAGAAAGAACATCCAGATGTATGTCATATTCACGGAACAGGGTTGTTCTCATATTTACTTTGGAAGGAATTAAAGAAACTTGGTATAAAGACAGTTGTTACGGTTCATGGGCTATTACATATTGAAAAAGGGAATATATTGAACAAAAAATTTTCAATTAAAGGGTTTATTCAATATGTCTATCAAAGTGTAACAGAATTTATTTTTTTATCAAAGTGTGATGAAGTTATTGTCGATACACCTTATGTGGTAACTGCTATTGAAACATATTATAAGCAACATAAAATTTGGCATTTACCCACTTTTTTAATTATTCCTCAGGGAATTAATTCTGCTTTTTATTCTATTAATCGTTGCCCTAAATTAAATCTCTTATTGTCTGTTGGAGCCATTGGGAAACGAAAAGGTCACCTGTTTTTATTACAGGCATATCATAAAATTTTGCAGCAATCACCAGACGTTCATTTAATAATAGCAGGTACCTTAGCTGATAGCTCATATTTAGCAGATTTAAAACGCTATATCACTAATAATCATTTATCTGATAGAGTTGATATTTATGATGATGCACTTTTAAAAGATATATTTGCTTGGTATTCTATGGCTGATATATTTGTTTTACATAGTGAAGAGGAATCCCAAGGTATTGTTTTTGCAGAAGCAATGGCTGTAGGTTTGCCTATTGTTGCCACCAATGTAGGTGGTGTTCCTGATGTTGTTAAACAAGGTCGTAATGGACTTTTATCGAACTATTCTGATGTTGATGCCTTTGCTAATGATATCGTGTTATTATTACAAAATGAAACCTTAAAAGCTCAAATGAGTCTTCACAACAAGGCAGATGCTTCTAATTATAATTGGTCTGTGATTACAAACCGAATTCTAAAAATATATAAAGCTTCATAATGACAATTAGCAATAAATTCATAGTGTCGCTTTAAAGAGTGTTTTTATAGTAATCAAATTTCTAACCTATTTGCAGTCTATGGCAGGGTAATATTGTAGATGACGTAACTAGGTTGCTCGCGAACCATCTATAAAACGAAGGGTGCTGTTAATTTATTCAAGAAATTTATTACTTTTGTAGACCATAAAGAACACTATATACAACAAGCGTGATCACATGCAAAGGACGTACGTAGTACCTACAGCATTGAACAGCATATGTTAGCGTTGTCAAATTTGTATAATACGCTCAACGCTCAACGTTTAATGTTAAATGTTTAACCGATGAACACTAAACACTAAACACTAAACGCTCAACACTAAACACTCTTTTAAATAATCCTTTAACCTGTTTTAATTAATTTTGCTTAATTACTTCCCTAAATATATTGCGAATAAAGCAGTAACTTTTTATCTGGTTGCTCTTATTTTGGTGTCTGTATTGTTCTTTAATAATGCCATGTCTCTTCTGTGGATCGTATTTGGTTTGGTAGAGGTTGTCGCCTTTTTTTATGTGAGTAATCGATTAACCCGTAATTGGATTAATTATTCGCCTCGCTATTTTGAGAAAAAGGTGTTTTTTACAGCCTTGGTTATTCGTGTTGTGTATGTGTTGTTTTCTTATCTATTTTACAATCTGATGACAGGACAACCTTTTGAATTTGGTACAGCTGATGCTATGGGGTATCATCAATCTGCTTTATGGGTACGCGAGTTGTTATTGAGCGGTAAAATACAAACTTATTTTAGTTATATAGGTAGTGGATATTCTGATATGGGTTATCCTTTTAGTTTAGGGATACAGTATATCATTACTTTTGGTAGTATTTTAGTGGCTCGTTTGGTGAAAGCAGCCTTAAGTGCTTATATGTGCTTATTAATATACCGCTTGGCAAAACGTAATTTTGGTGAGTATGTGGGGCGTATGGCTGCTGTGTTTGCCCTAGTTATGCCCCATTTTATTTACTATTGTGGGTTGCACTTAAAAGAAACAGAGATGGTGTTTTTATCTGTTTGGTTTTTGGAACGTATTGATTTTGTAATACGCACGAAACTCCTCTCGTTAAAACTATTGATATTGCCCGTGTTTCTGTTAGTTTCTTTATTCTTTTTTCGTACGGTATTGGGGGTTACAGCTATTTTTGCAGTGGGTACGGCGGTACTATTTTCTGAAAAAACCGTATTAAATAAGCATAAACGTATGGTCTTATTATTATGGGGGGCTTCTGCAATATTAGTGTTTTTAGGGGGCAGTATTTCTACAGAAATAGACGAAGTATGGCAAAGAAGTGGATCCGAAGAACAATCGAAGAATATGGAGTGGCGTTCACAACGCGAAGGTGGTAACCAGTTTGCAAAATATGCAGGTGCTACGGTGTTTGCTCCGTTGATTTTTACGATACCATTTCCCACTATGGTGCATGTGGATTATCAAGAAAATCAAATGATGGTGAATGGTAATAATTATGTCAAAAATATTTTGTCGTTTTTTGTTATTTTGGCATTTTACCTAATTATAAAACGCAAATTGTGGCGTAAACATACCTTATTAATCGCGTACATTTTGACGTATTTGGGAATTTTGGCGTTGAGCCATTTCGCACAGTCCGAACGTTTTCATTTACCAGCCTTACCTATTGCTTTAATTTTTGCCGCTTATGGTATCTCGGAGATGACAAATCAACATAAAAAACTATTTGATTATTGGACACTATTTATTTTGGTGGTTATAATTGGTTGGAGTTGGTTTAAATTAGCTGGTAGAGGATTGGTTTAATTATAGGCATTTGCACATAAAAGGTTTAGAGTATGAAGATTTTAATTGTGGCGAGTTTTAATAAAGGCTTTTTTGCCCCTTTTATTCTTGAGCAATCAGAAGCTTTAGAAAAAATGGGACAAACGGTTCATTTTTTTGGTATTCAGGGGCATGGTATATGGGGTTATGTGAGAAATTATAAAGGGTTAAAGCGTATTATACAAGACTATAAACCTGATGTTATTCATGCTCATTATGGCCTTTCTGGTTTGTTGGCAACATTACAAAGACGAGTTCCCGTGGTAACGACGTTTCATGGGAGTGATATAAATAACCCCAAGGTGTTGCCTTTTTCAAAAATTGCCATGAGATTATCGGCATTTACCATTTTTGTGTCACAAAAAAACGTCGATATAGCTCGCCCAACTAAGAAGTTTGCTTTACTTCCTTGCGGAGTTAATTCCGATAATTTTACCGAAGTACCTATTGGTGAAGCTAGATTGAAACTACAACTCGAAGATACCAAAAAGTATGTATTATTTGCTGGCTCATTTTCTAATCGAGTTAAAAATCCAGAATTAGCCCAAAAAGCTATTGCTTTGTTGAAAAATGTAGAACTAATAGAGTTAAAAGGCTATTCAAGAGCCGATGTTAATTATCTTATGCATGCCGTGGATGTAGCTTTGATGACCTCACATACCGAAGGTTCTCCACAATTTGTAAAAGAAGTGATGGTTTGCGGATGTCCATTGGTAAGCGTGGATGTGGGTGATGTAAAAGAAGTTACGGCAGGTGTTGAAGGCTGTTATATTGTGAGTCGTGAAGCAGAAGAAATTGCTGAAAAATTACAAATAGCTTTAAATTTTAAGGGGCGTACACACGGACGTGAACGAATCATGGAGTTAGGACTTGAAAACCAAAAGGTAGCTGAAAAAATTGTAGCCATTTATACAAATGTAGTCAAATCATGAATAGCGTTATTTTAACGAGTCAAAGTGATTATCGATCACAATGGCAATCCTTTGTGTTGAACCATCCACATGGTGAAGTATTTCATTTACCCGAAATGGTAGACGTGTATGAGAAAACGCCTTTATATGAACCTTTTGCTTGTGCGATTATTGATGATAACGGCGCTTTCTTAGGCGTTTTGGTAGCTTGTATTCAACGTGAGTTTAAAGGGATTTTAGGTACGTTTACAGCGCGTTCGGTACTTATGGGATGTCCGTTGGTTCAGGATAATGACGCCACTGTTGGTGCTCAATTATTAGCCACTTACGAACAGTATGTGTCCAAACGAGTTATTTATTCGCAAGTGCGCAATTTGTATGATATGACTTGGTTGCGAACAGCTTTTGACCAATTAAATTACCGTTACGAAGAGCATCTTGATATTTTACACGATTTAACACAGTCGGAAGAGTTTATTAGACACGGTATTAGTAAAAATAAACGTGCCAATATTTCAAAATCGTTAAACAAAGGTGTAACGTTTGAAGAAGTAACCGATTACGAATCGTTTGATGTGTCTGTCAAGCAGATATTTGATACCTATAAACGTATTGGATTGCCAGCTCCATCCCGTCATTTTTTTGATAATGCTTTTTTGCAATTGGCGCCCGCTGGTTTTTTAAAACTGTTTGTAGCCAAATTAGATGGTCACATTATAGGCTCTCGTATGGAACTGTCAACTGGTAAACATTTGTACGATTGGTATGCTGGAGCCGACGATGATTATAAAAATCGCTATCCAAACGATTTTATTCCTTATCATATGCTGTTTTGGGCTAAAAATGCCGCGTACGAACTGTTTGATTTTGGGGGTGCTGGTAAGCCTAACAGACCTTACGGTGTGCGCGACCACAAGTTGAAATTTGGCGGAACATTAGTGAATTACGGTCGTTACGAAAAAGTACATAAACCACTTCTGATGATCGTCGGGCGAGTTGGATTTACGTTCTACAAATGGGTTAAAAAAGCCTTTTCTGTAGTGCGTTGAAAAGCCAATCTAAAAAAACTTTAATAAATAGTCAAAATAGGTGTAAAAAAAATAGTTATCTTTGTTTCCAATATCGTGCTACACACTCACTAAAATGGGGAATGTCGCCACAAAAAAATAAAAATAAAAAACGAATGATATGGCTATGAATTGGTTAAAACTTAAACGAAAATTCTTGCTTTCCTACATTTTGCCATCCTCTTACAGTAAGTGTCGTGTGTGGGCATTACGTCATAGCGGTTTCAATATTGGTAAGGGAGTCTATATTGCCAATGGGCTCACTGTTACAGTTGGTTATGCCGATAAATCAATGAATTTAACGATTGGCAATAGAGTGAGTATTGGACCAAATGTAACCCTTGTTGTAGCTTCTCAACCTAAAAACAGTCGATTAATACCTGTTTTATCCTATCCTAAGCGCTCTATCATTATTCACGAGGATGCTTGGATTGGAGCTGGAGCCATTATTATGCCGAATGTCGAAATTGGAACGTGTAGTGTGGTTGGGTCGGGTAGTGTTGTTACGCACGATGTTGCGCCATACACAATTGTTGCTGGAAATCCAGCGAAACTAATAAAAACCATTGACAAAGCGTTAGTGGATCAACTTGCAGAGTGAGGTCTGTTAGTTTTACATATCATAACTGATTGATTTAAATGATACCACGATTAGAAATACGCTATCGATTTTCCGATTTTTACCAATCGTTGAAAGGGTTGTTTAGTACAACGGCCGTTGTTCCAATCGGAGATGTGTTCTATTGTAACCATTCTCGTACAGCTTTGCGTGTAGCTTTGTCTTCATTACAGCTTCCAGCTAATGCAAAAGTAGGCATTATGGCTTTCAATTGTCATACCGTGATGAATGCCGTTATTCAAGCTGGTTATAACATCGAATTTATTGATGTTACGGACGATTTAAGACTTGATACGAACGATTTGAAATTTAAAAGTCAGAATCTATCGGCTTTGGTGGTAACTCATCTATTTGGTTTGCAAAACGATGTGATGGCTATTCGTTCTATTTGTCCTCAAATCCCGATTATTGAAGATTGCGCGCACGCTTACTTGTCCGAATTAAATCATCACCAAGCTGGTTCCTTGGGTGATTTAGCCACATTTTCTATTGGGGTGGCCAAGTTCCCATCGATAGGCGATGGTGGTTATCTGCGTGTGAATAACGCTTCTTACTTACCTGCTGTTAAATTGACATATAATGATTTAAAATCTCCTACGTGGATTGGAGAAGTTAAACAATTGATTAGAGGTGTTGTGTATGGATGGATGTATACGCCATTATTGTACGCTTGGATAACATTACCATTAAAGCAGAAAAAGAATGCGTCGCTTGAAGTTACACGTAAGGAAACAGAAACGCGGATGTGTCGTGTCAATTATTCCCGATTTAAACATCAAATAGCCAATGTTCCAGTTATTAAACAACGTAGACTACAACGTATTACCGAATTAGCTTCGACACTGCATGAAACGTATCCAACACTTTTTATTCCTAATTTGGATGGTAGTAATGGCTTTATGCTTCCTACATTATCAACTCAGCGTGATTCGGTAATCATTGGTTTTGCCTCCAAAAATATGGAAGTGGCTCCTCATTTTTCGAACGCCATTCAATGGGCTCAACAATTTGGATATGTATTGGGTACGTGTAAAAATGCAGAAACAATTGTTCACCGAATTATTGTATTTCCTACTTATTATTAGTGATGCTATGAATATACTTTTTGTTACAGGACATCCTGCTCAAGTACATAACTTTAGATTGGTACGAGAAGAATTGATTAAAAAAGGACACCAAGTCTATTGGCTAACAACCAATAAAGATATTTGTGTACAACTACTTAATACATATGGTATTCCTCATCAAGTACTCAAAAAACCACAAAAAACTTTTTCGTCTAGATCTAAAACGTTGCTCGTTAATACCTTTTTTGTATTGAAATTCTTGTGCAAACACAAAATTAATATAGCTATTACGCGTACAGATCCGTATACGTCAGTGGCGGCTTTTCTATTACGTAAAAAACATATAATTTTAGACGATACGGAACATGCTGCCAAAATGAGTCGACCCTTTGCGGTTTTGTCATCTGCCATCATTTTGCCTCGATGTTATACAGAATTATTACGTAAAGACCAACTCTATTTTGCTGGCAATATTGAGTTATTCTATTTGCATAAAAAACGATTTACACCTTCCGAGCCCTATTCGTTATTGGGTATACAGCCAAATGAAAAATATGCGATTGTACGATTTGTAAAGTGGGATGCGTACCATGATAAAGGGTTAGCCGGCGGTTTTTCTACTGAGAATAAGATTGAGTTAGCACAAAGGTTGTCCCAGCATGTAAAAGTTTTTATTACGTCCGAAGATAAAATCCCTGAGGCTTTGGAGCCCTATCAAATTCATATTCCTATCGAACGTATGCACGATGTGTTGGCTGGTGCTTCTTTGTTTATTGGTGAAAGCGCAACCATGGCTTCCGAAAGTGTTGTGTTGGGAACTCCTGCTGTGTATATTGATGAAGTTGGTCGTGGGTACACCGACGAAGAATGTGAAAACGGTCTTTTGTATATGTTTCGACCAAATGAACAATTAGCCTCTATTGACAAGGCTGTTCAAGTCGTTTCGTCCGCTTTTAATCGGATCGAATTTGATGTTCATTATCAGGATTTTATATCACAAAAGATAGATCCGACAGCTTTCTTAACTTGGTTTATCGAAAACTATCCGGAAAGCAAACACATAATGATTAAAAATCCCGATTATCAATATACTTTCAAATAATGGATATTTATTGCTAATTTTGACACGATAATAGAACTATATGAAAGTAGTAATAATAGCTGGTGGTAAAGGCACACGTATAGCGTCGGTTGCGGCCGATATTCCTAAATCAATGATTCCGATAGCAGGCAAGCCTGTGGTCGAATATCAGATTGAGTTGGCTAAACGTTATGGTTTTACCGATATTTTATTTATTGTTGGTCATTTAGGCGAACAGATAGAAACGTACTTTGGCGATGGAAGTCGCTGGGGCGTTACTATTAGCTATTTTCATGAACAGGAACCGCTTGGTACTTCGGGCGCACTGCCTCTGTTGGTCAATCAACTGACTGATGAGTTTTGGGTGTTCTATGGTGATACCATGATGGATTTTGATATGGAAGCTATGCTGCAAGCTCACCAACAACGTGGTGCTAAAGCAACGCTGTTTTTACATCCAAACGATCATCCGTACGATTCTGATTTGGTGGAAGTAGACGAACAGGGTATGGTCAGAGCCTTTATTTCTAAACCGCACGACCCAGCACAAGATTATCGTAATTTGGTGAATGCGGCATTGTATATTTTAAATAAGGACTGCGTCTCTTATATTCCCGAAGGAAAAAGTGATTTTGGAAAACATATTTTTCCGAGCTTATTGACGCATCAGTTACCATTGGCAGGTTATGTCTCGTCTGAATATATTAAAGATATGGGTACGCCCGATCGTTGGGCGAAAGTAGAAAAAGATGTACTGTCGGGCAAAGTAGCTCGATTGAATCGTAAATATCCACGTCCAGCAGTCTTTTTGGATCGCGATGGCGTGATTTGCAAAGAGGTTAATTTGTTGTCGCAAAAGCAACAGGTAGAATTATTACTTGGTGCAGCAGAAGCTATCAAACAGATTAATACGGCTGGTTATTTGGCTATTATTGTGACCAATCAACCTGTGATTGCGCGTAATCTCTGTTCGTTAGAGGATTTAGCCGACATACATAAACGTCTGGAAACACGTTTGGGCGAAGAACATGCGTTTGTTGACGCCATCTATTTTTGTCCGCATCACCCCGACAAAGGATATCCAGAAGAGCGTGTCGAATATAAAATAGAATGCACGTGTCGTAAACCTAAACCAGGTATGTTGCTCCAAGCAGCCAGCGATTGGAACATTGATTTACAACAATCGTATATGATTGGCGATAGACAATGGGATGTGATGGCTGGCGAAGCGGCTGGTGTTAAGAAGAGTGTATTAATTGAAACCAATAAGGCGGATGCATTATTGCACGCCATAAATGAATTACTATGATAATTTCACGTACGCCACTTAGAATTTCGTTTGCAGGAGGCGGTTCCGACCTTCCTAGTTTTTACGAGCAAGAACCAGGTGCTGTATTGAGTACCACTATCGATAAATACGTCTATTTGGCGGTACATGAGTTCTTTTTCCCCAATCAAACGTTGTTGAAATATTCAAAAACAGAGTTGATACACAATTTTGAAGAGATCAAACATCCTATTTTTAGAGAATGTCTCTCCATATTGAATGTTTCTGGTTTGGATATTAATTCCATCGCCGATGTACCTGCTGGTACAGGATTGGGCTCAAGTAGTTCGTTTACAGTGTGTCTGTTACACGTGTTGAATGCGTGGAAACGTCAATTCGTATCGGCTGAATATTTAGCTTCTACGGCTTGTGAAATTGAAATTGGTCGATTAGGCGAACCTATTGGTAAACAAGACCAGTATGCAGCGGCCTATGGCGGTTTGAATTTTATTAAGTTCAATGCCGATTCGGTTGATGTGGAAAAGGTGATTATGAGTGCTGATGCTAAGCGTCAGTTGGATAAGAATTTGATTATGATTTATACGGGCGAAACGCGTTCAGCTAGTGGAATTCTTGAACAGCAAAATAAAGAGATGGGTCATGCCGATAAACGCCAAATCGTGCGCGATATGGTACAAATGGCGTACGAATTGAAGCACGTGCTAGAACACAACCAGATTGATGACTTTGGACGTATTTTGCACGAAGGTTGGTTGCTCAAACAATCTATCATGAGTGGTATCTCTAACGATCATATTTCGGAATTATATCAAAAAGGCTTAGATGCAGGTGCATTAGGAGGCAAGTTATTAGGCGCGGGTGGTAGTGGTTTCATTTTATTTTATTGCCCAGAACATAAACAGGAAAAATTCCGTCGTGAAATGCAACACGCTCGTGAATTACCATTCCAATTTGAGAATTATGGTTCTAAAATTATTTATATAGCCGATTAAATCTATGGCACACAATTTTATACCTAACATACAGAACTATTTTCAAACCTTGAAAGCAACGATTGACAAAATCGATGTGGAGGATTTGAATAATTTGATGAACTTATTACTAAGTGCACAAGACCAAGGAAAACAGGTTTTTGTATTTGGTAATGGCGGTTCTGCTGCTACGGCGTCGCACTATGTGTGCGATTTTAATAAAGGGTTGTCGTATGGTAAGGAAAAACGATTCAAATTTATCTGTTTGAACGATAATTTACCAACTATGATGGCGTATGCCAACGATATGTCATACGATGATATCTTTTGGGAACCTTTAAAGAATTACTTTCAACCAGGCGATTTCGTGATTGGAATTTCAGGTTCTGGTAATTCTAAAAATGTACTCAAAGCCATTGAATGGGCTGGCGAAAATGGTGGTGTGACCATCGGATTGACTGGTTACGATGGTGGAAAATTGAAAAAAATAGCGCACCACGGGGTTCATATTCCTGTGAACGATATGCAAATAACGGAAGATTTACACATGGTGCTTGATCATTGTATCATGAGCGTGTTGACAAATCATCCTGATTATTAATTAATTGCTAATAACTGCGTGTATGAGAGATTTTACACTTCAAACTTATTATCGTCTCTTGCTGGCTTTACAGAAAGCGGGCTATCAGTTTTACACGCTTGAACATTACTACCAACACCTAGCGAGCGGATTTGGACAGACTCGGTTTGTGTTATTACGCCACGATGTCGATTTGCATGCTGAACGTTCATTGGCTACGGCTCGTATTGAGGCAGAGCTTGGTATTCGTGCTAGTTATTATTTTAGAGTGGTGCCACAAAGCAACCAACCGACTATGATTAAAGCCATTGCCGATTTGGGTCATGAAATTGGTTATCACTACGAAGATATGGCTATTTGTGGAGGTGATTTAGTAAAAGCAAAACAGCATTTTGAGACGCAATTGGCCTATTTCCGCAACTATTATCCCGTAAAAACTATCTGTATGCATGGCGCACCACAGAGCCAATTTGATGGAAAAGAACTCTGGAAAACATGCGATTACCGTACATACGGAATTATCGGTGAGCCATATTTTGATGTTGATTATAGCGACATATTTTATTTGACCGATACCGGGCGTCGTTGGGATGGTTTTCATGTGAGCGTACGCGATAAAATTCCGGTTTATCAAGACCAATGGATTAAACAAGGTTTGGTTTTTCATACCACGGATCATATAATAAAGGCTATAGAGAGTGGTCAATTACCAGAAAAGGTGTTAATTACCACTCACCCTCAACGTTGGACTGATAATAGTGTGGCTTGGATGAAAGAATATGTAGCGCAAACTCTTAAAAATCAAGTAAAGCGATTGTTGATTAGAGGGATAGCTCACCGTAGGTAAGCGTAAGGGAGAGTATCTCCCTTGTTAAAAATGGTGGAAGTCGCGAAATCGGTTCATACGAACAAAGTGAGTATTCCGCGTTACCATGATTAGTTAGTTTTGATAAATAAACACACACACTAAAACGTGTATATGCACTATAACCGATTACTATATAAACTACGTAGAGTTATTTATAAACCAATTCTCAAATTGGTAATACTCGATGTTTTATTTTTTCTGGTTGCCATTGGAGCATTTTTTCTGACAAAAGGTTATGCCCTTGAATTCTTTGTGTTTCGTTATAGTATCCC
>Ga0265295_1007404_pt1 | contig 12658 bp, 12 predicted proteins | sample Munlansysbiofilm_FD_192503 | JGI IMG/M metagenome (GOLD analysis project Ga0265295, IMG submission 192503) | Leachate microbial communities from a municipal landfill in Southern Ontario, Canada - Methane capture system biofilm | ecosystem: Engineered > Solid waste > Landfill > Unclassified ... | reverse complement strand
GATGATTACCGGGGCTGGTCAAGGTTAAGTGTGTTTACTTGAAAATTCGCAATTTTTATGTCAAAATTACTCCGTAATAGTGCAAAAATCAGGGAAATATCTTTTTGTGTATCCATTTTTTTTTTTGAAACCGGTCAGGCAAAATTAAAATAACAGGCATAAAAATTGGATATGTTAATGGGAATAGGCGTTGTCATACTGAATTATAAGAATTGGATGGATACTGTACTCTGTGTAGAGTCTGTGCTTGCCAGCAATGAATGTCCGGCTTGGGTGATCATTGTGGACAATGCCTCCCCCAATGATTCAGTAGTACAACTGCAGCGTTGGGCAGCGGGTGGATTCGATGCCCAACTGAAAGATTGGGGCGCAAATGACATCAGCGCGAAGCCTCTACCCCTGCGCATCATTGGTGGTCAGGCCCCAGCATCTCAGCCGTGCTACGTGAGCCTCGTGTGCAACAAAGAAAACCGCGGTTATGCGGCGGGCAACAATGCTGGCATACGCCTGCTCATGCTTTGGGGCGCTGATGCTGTCTGGATATTGAATAACGACACAGTAGTGGATAAGAATGCGTTGGGAGCCATGCGCGAACGTTTTTTTTCTAAATTGCGCCCAGGTTTGTGCGGTTCTCGTGTGCATTATGCGGATAGCGGCTTAGTTCAATGCCGGGGCGGTGGCAAGAGTAACCCCTGGACAGGTCTTTCTGTCCTCGATGGCTATCTTTTCCCAGCAACTGAAGCACTACAGGATAGTGAAGAAACCGTAGAAAAGTGGTTACGGAAGATGACGACGGCGAAGGGGCACGACTGGTCGAAAATCAACCTCACGCCCCAAACTGCCCGTAAACACCCCAGAGGCGAAAAAAGCATCCCCACGCGACCCCAGCCATCAAAAACAATTCTTCAACAACCTCAAATCGAACGCCAGCCGGGCTTGAAAGTTTGCCTCCGTTGGAAGGCATCGCCTACCAGCAGGTGACGGCTCAGGATGGACGCTCCTGTATCATTGCCACCGGCAACACACAGGCCAAGAAAGAACTGCTCATGGGAACGGGCTTCCGCTGGAATTCACAACGCAAGCTGTGGTGGAAATATGTTGACGCCGCATAGTGAACACTAAAAGACCGAGTGAGAGGGCTGCCTCTAGGCGGCCCTCTTGCTTGTGGCTTTAGCCAGTTGAGCGCGCCAGCGCGCGAACCAGAAAAACATATACTGCCCCCATTAACAAGGCAGCCCTGTGAAGGTAGTTTTCTTCAAGCTCTGGAGGAAACATGAAACGCCGTATCTGGGACAGCAAAAGTAAAGCCCGCATCGTGCCCGAAGGCTTGCAGGGGCGCTCTGTGGCAAGCCTTTGCAGTGAATATCAAATCACTCAGAGCATGTACTACCGCTGGCGAGATACGTTTTTGGCCATGCAGCCCAGGCATTCGAAACCAGCACGACAAACCGCCGGGAAGAGCGCCTTTCGGCAGAGAACCAAAAGCTTAAGCAAGCCGTTGGCGAGTTGACGCTGGAATTAAAAAAAAACGACTGGTAAGCGGGAGGCGTCGCCCCCCCCCAGGTTCAGCTTCAGTGCGATGCCGAGCTCTTGCCCTTGATCGAAGCCCTTAAAATGGAGCATCCTTTTTGGGGCTACCGCCGCGTGTGGGCTACCTTCCGGTATAAAAACGGCATGAGCGTCAACGCCAAACGTGTGGAACGCTTAATGCGTCTGCATGGACTGGGAGTTAGGAGGGCGGCCTTGCGGGCAAAACGCACTCCCACTGGAAGCAAACCGCGTCTTGTTTGGCCCTGCCAGTGGTGGGGCATCGATATGACCAAGGTCATGACGGAAAGTGGCTGGGTGTATGTTGTACTTGTAGTGGACTGGTTTTCTAAAAAGATCGTCGGCCATCATGCTGGCTACCAAAGCCGAAGTCATGAGTGGCTGCAAGCCTTGGAGATGGGCATTCAAGCGCACATTCCCGAAGGTGTCCGAGAACAGGGCTTGAGACTGATGAGTGATAACGGCTGCCAACCAACAGGAAAGGCTTTTGTGCGTGAATGCGCGATACTAGGCATCTCACAGCATTCACTAGCTATAACAATCCCAAAGGAAACGCGGATACTGAACGGACAATGCGCACGATTAAGGAAGAACTTTTCTGGCTGCACGAATGGCGCGCCTTGAGCACCTGGCCGACGCACTTTCCGGCTGGATAGAACTCTTTAATACCACGTACCTGCACTCGGCGCTTGGCTGGAAGACCCCGCAATGCGTGCATCAGCAGGCTGGTAAAGCCGGAAGTATATTCCCCTTAAAGGCCGCTTGATTCATGGGGGGCATTACAGCCGTGGCGTCTGAAATCGGAGGGCGGCTGGGGCAGCCGCGTGGCCTTTTGAGTCTGTGTCAGGGCACCAGATAGAACAGTCACTGGTCGGGGATCATGAGCCGTGCAGATTGGTGCCGATTTCTCTCACCAAAGCAAGCCCTCCTCAGTCTGTGCCGCGTGGAGAAGAATCATGGGTGAGATCTCTTGCTTCTGGGCGATGGAAATGACACGATGACAAGCTGGTAATTCAAATACACTGCTGTTACCTCTGACGGCCCAATCGCGTTATCTTGTTGCAGGCTTAATCCTTCTGGATGTAAAGTTACATGCGATTCAGGGTTGGTTGGACGGCTTGACACAACAAAATATGTACCACGGATTTTTGATAAAAAATCAACCCACATGATGCCATCAACCGGACTGCATCAACAGCGGGCAACCTAAATTACGTAATGAAAAATATTGTTTTTTGCGATCAATCCGGCCAACTGGGTGGAGGGCAACAAGTTTTGCTGGAGTTTGTTAAAGCAGACGCCCTTTTCAGGCACGATGCTTGATGAGAAGCCAACGGGTGAAAGATAGAGGCCAAGCTGGGTGATAAAGGGAACAATAATGATGACATCGCCGGGCTTGACGCGATACTCCAAGCCCTGCGGTTGCCAGCAGCCTGTTGCAGTTTGACCACGCCTAGGCGGCGACAGCGCCGGTCTTGTCCACTCTCTCGCCAGCCTAGGCCAGCGTCAAAGCCATTTCTGCCGCTGCCGTATTGACAAAGTCTCGCACAGAAAACTGCCGCCCCATGGCAATGACAAAGTCGTCAGCCTGTTCCTGTTGCAGCATGAGCCACTGCATCTCCACGTAGTCGCGGGCGTGACCCCAGTCGCGCTTGGCATCCATATTGCCGAGATGGAGACAATCCTGAATCCCTAGCACCATACGGGAGAGCGCGCGGGTAATTTTGCGTGTCACAAAGGTTTCGCCGCGGATGGGGGATTCGTGATTGAAAAGGATGCCATTGCAGGCGTACATGCCATAAGTTTCGCGGTCATTGACCGTAATCCAGTAGGCATAGAGTTCGGCGCAGGCGTAGGGCGAACGGGGGAAAGGCGTTTTTTCGGTTTGCGGCACTTCCTGCACCAGGACGAAAAGTTTGGAGGTGGAGGTCTGGTAGAATCAGGCTTTCGTCATCAGCCCGGCAACGCTTCAGCAGCCGCAACGTGCCCAGGGCATCCACATCAGCCGTGTATTCCGGCGATTCAAAGGATACCTGCACATGGCTTTGGGCTGCCAGATTGTACACCTCGTCCGGCTGCACTTCCTGCATGATGCGGATGAGGTTGCTGGAATCGCTCAGGTCGCCGTAGTGCAGGATGAAGTGCCGCGCGCTGGTGTGCGGGTCCTGATAAAGGTGGTCAATACGGTCTGTGTTAAAGAGCGAGGCGCGGCGCTTGATGCCGTGCACCTCATAGCCCTTGTGCAGCAGAAATTCTGCCAGGTACGCCCCGTCTTTTCCCGTGATGCCCGTTATAAGCGCTTTTTCATAGTTCTGTAGTATGCTTTTACTTATTTTTGATTATTTGCGGCAATAATCCAAACATAATAGCATATTTTTTATTGTTGTCCTTGTCCACTCGCCAGTTTGTCAGTCTTGCAAGATTTCCGAGGCTCTTCTTCCCGTCCGTACACATCTGCAAAGCGAACAATATCGTCTTCGCCCAGATACGCGCCGGACTGGATTTCAATAAGCACCAGGGGGATGACACCGGGGTTTTTCAGTTGGTGCTTTGTGCCAACCGGGATGTAGGTGGACTGATTTTCAGAGAACAGGCGAACTTCGTCGCCGTTGGTCACTTCCGCCGTGCCGTTCACCACGACCCAGTGCTCGGCGCGGTGATGGTGCATCTGGAGAGAAAGCTCCGCGCCGGGATTGACGATGATGCGTTTGACCTGAAAGCGGCCGTCCATGACGAGGGTTTCATAGCTGCCCCAGGGGCGGTAGACACGTGGATGCTGCTTGCATTCGGCCCGTTGAGCAGACTGCAGACGTCCCACAATGGTTTTGACGTCCTGCACTCGTTCGCGCGGGGCCACCAGAACGGCGTCGCTCGTCTCAACGACCACAAGGCCGCGCACGCCAATGACGGTCAGCAGGCGGTGCTGGGCGTTGAAATAGCAGTTTTCCGCATCCTGAGTCATGATGTCGCCGTGGCAGACATTGCCGCTGTCGTCGGCCTGTTCTGCCTGGTACAGCGCCTCCCACGAACCGAGGTCGCTCCAGCCTGTGGAGAGTGGCACTACCGCCACGTGGTCCGTCTGCTCCATGACCGCATAGTCGATGGAATCGGACGGCGAAGCCAGAAAAGCATCGGCGTCCGGGCGGCAGAACGCGCCGTCCTCCGTGCGACCTTCCCAGGCGGCGCGGCAGGCTGCGTGTATTTCGGGGGCGAAGCGTTCAAGCTCTTTCAGGTACACGGAGGCGCGCAAGAGGAACATGCCGCTGTTCCACAAAAAGCCGCCCTGATCCAGCATGGTGCGGGCAGTCGTTGCATCGGGTTTTTCCACAAAGCGGGCCACGCGGAAGCCATTGACCGGAGGTCTTACGGATAGCGACTGCGGTTGAGTGGAACAGGCCATGTCGTTACACATGCTGTCTTCATCCGTACCTCGCTGCGCTCCAACGGCTGAAGCGCGGAAGCCGCCGTCGCCCAATGCTTCGCCTTGTTCGATGTAGCCAAAGCCTGTTTCGGGGCTTGCGGGCGTGATGCCAAAGGTGACGATATGCCCTTGCTCCGCCAGAGCTGCGGCAGATGCCACCCCTTTAAAGAAGGTTTCTTCATCGCTGATGACATGGTCGGACGGCAGCACCAGCATAAGCGGATCCGCCCCGTCGCCAATAAGGGCAAAGGCCGCAAGAGCGATGGCCGGCGCGGTGTTGCGCGGCGCAGGTTCCAAAAGAATGGCGGCGCGAACATCACATTCGTACAAGGCCGCTGTCACATAAAAGCGGTGGGCTTCATTGCAGATGACGGTAGGTTCCAGGCTTCCCGGCGTGCGGCGCGCCCGCAGGAGCGTATCCTTGAACAGCGTGCGCCCCTCGCCCATATCCACAAACTGCTTGGGATATGTTTCGCGCGAGAGCGGCCACAAACGCGTGCCGCTGCCGCCGCAAAGTATGACGGGGGCAATATTTTGCATGGATTTACTCATATCTGTTCAGGTGGAAGTTTCACACTGCGTAGCACGTATGTTCGCTGTAACGGGCAGCACGAAGTTACACTATTCACGCATGCAGAACAAGACTGCCACGCGTGAGCGGCCTGCTCTCGTCTATGCAGGAACAGCCCCGCCCTGTTCTTCAAGCAGGCGCAGAAGTTCGGCGGTTTTGTCTTCCAGCAGGGGGCAATTGCCGCGGGTTTCCACATTGAGGCGCAAGAGCGGTTCGGTATTGGACATGCGCAAATTGAATCGCCAGTCCGCAAATTCCAGATTCACGCCGTCAATGCTGTCCTCGTGGATGGCCTGGGGCGCATAACGGTCACGCACCAGTTGCATGAGGGCGGGCGCGTTCTGCACGCGGCGGTTGATTTCGCCGCTGCACGGGTAGGCAGCCATGCGCTCGGCCACAAGCTCCACCAGGGGGCGGCCGGTGCGGTGCAGCAAGGCCGCCGTCAGCAGCCAGGGCAACATGCCGGAATCGCAGTAGGCAAAATCACGAAAATAATGGTGGGCGCTCATTTCGCCGCCGTATACGGCGTCTTCGGCGCGCATGCGTTCCTTCATGAAGGCATGGCCGGTCTTGCCCATGACTGGCTGGCCGCCTGCGGCCAGCACCACTTCGCGGGTGTTCCAGTAAACCCGCGTGTCATGCACCACCTTGCCTCCGGGAGCGCGGCGCAGCAGTTCCTGCGCCAGCAGACCTATGCAGTAGTAGCCCTCAATGAAGTTGCCGTCGCCGTCATAAAAAAAGCAGCGGTCAAAATCTCCGTCCCAGGCAATGCCCATATCCGCCCCGGCCTCGCGCACGGCAGCGGCGGTGGCGGCGCGGCGTTCCGGCAGAAGGGGGTTGGGCACGCCGTTGGGAAACGATCCGTCAGGCTCCATATGCAGGCAGGTGAAATCAAAGGGCAGGCCTTTTACCAGTTCTTGCAGCACAAGGCCCGCGCAGCCATTGCCCGCATCGGCCACGATTTTGAGGGGCCTGCGGCCCTTCGCGGGCGCGTTCTGGCCCGCGCCGCTGTAATCGAGCAGCCAGCGCACGTATTCGCCTCTGAAACAATCCTCGTGCAGGGCAGGGTAGGGCGCGTCCGCAGTGGCAGCGCGGGCATCCTCCGTCAGCAGTTCAGCCACCCGGTCGCGCAGGGCGAACAGGCCGGAATCGCCACTCACGGGAATGGCCCCGCCACGCACGAGCTTGAAGCCGTTTTCATCCGCCGGGTTATGGCTGCCGGTGATCATGATGCCCGCATCAAAGGGCCTGTTGGCGGCGGCATAATAAATTTCTTCCGTACCGCAGAGGCCGATATCCGTAACATTGGCCCCGGCCGCGCGAAGGCCGCTGGCAAGGGCGTCGCGCAGCAGAGGCCCGGAAAGGCGGGCGTCCCGACCCAGCACCACATGGCGCGCGCCAAGCACTTCCACCACGGCCCGGCCCAGGGCATGCGCCAGGGGGGCATTGAGAGCATCGGGCACACGGCCACGAATGTCATAGGCTTTGAAGCAGGAAAGGGGCGTGTTCATGCGGTTCCTTGGTTTTGTCATCGCTGCGGCGCGGCCGCCATGAAACAAATATCGTGCGACACTGTTGTAGCCAACTTGAACGGACTTTGCCAAGCCCGTTTTTGCCTGCCGCAACGCAGCATATGCTGCGCGGCAGGCACGCCCTGCATGGAGAGGGGCGGCGGATCACGTTTGGAAAGTATAGTACATGCAGCAAACGGCACTACCGTGCGACAAGACTGCCAACGCCTGTCCGGAGTCCGGCGTCGCACCACGCGCGACCGTGGCGGCAGCCGTTGAAGCCAGCCGCACACTGGCCGCGCGCGCTGGCCTGGGCTGTGGGTCATGCTGGCCCCACTGGTCGTGCTACGCCCGCGCGCAGCCGGTTTTTGGGGGCAGCAGCGGGTCAAGATTGTTGACCTAGCAAATATATTTTTTTAGGCTACGCCATGCCATTGCATATTGAAAGAAGCCACAAGGCATTCTTCCTTGGCGGAGGGCATGCCTCCGTAAAGCGTTCACCCCTTGTCCGAAAGAAACCGGGAAGGGGTGATTCGTGAGTCTGCGCTTTTTCCCGGCAGGTTGTCGGGAATTCTTTGAAGTAAGACCTTCTCTCTGCGCAGGGGCGCGCTCTGACGTCCCTACAGCGTTGCGTCTGGTTACGGCAGCACGCAGTTCACGCCCTTTCTCTCTGTATTTCTTCGCACAGAGTCTTTTTTACGATCCCTTGTCTGTTCCGAGATTATCCAGGCAAAAATGTTGTCTGTACCATATGGCACCCCGGCGCTCTATGCTTCCGGGGTCTTTGCATTGTGGCGTACGGCACAATGCCATGGAGCAGTATGTCCGCCATTACCATTGAAAATGTGGCGTTCGCCTACGATTCCGAACCGGTATTGCAGGATCTTTCCGTGAATATTGCTTCCGGGGACTTCGTCTGCATCCTGGGGGAATCCGGGTGCGGCAAGAGCACGCTTCTGCGCATTCTGGCAGGCCTGTCGCGGCCCACACAGGGTCGGATTCTTATTGGCGACAGGGAAATCACCGGCGCCGGCATGGACAGGGGCGTTGTGTTTCAGGATTACAGCCTGTTTCCCTGGCTGACCAATGGCAAAAATATCGTGCTGGCCCTGAAGGCGCGGTTTCCTGAAAAAACGGAAAACGAGCTGAAAAAGATCGTGTATGAGGGGCTTGTGAATGTGGGGCTTGAGGCCAGCGTCTTTGACAAATACCCCTTTGAGCTTTCCGGCGGCATGCGGCAGCGGTGCGCCATCTGCCGCGCCTTTGCCCTGGACCCGCCCGTGCTCCTGATGGATGAGCCCTTCGGCGCGCTTGACGCCATTACCAGGGTCAAGTTGCAGCACCTGATTCTCTCGCTGTGGCAGAAGGACGAGAGCAACAGAAAGACCATCATTTTCGTCACGCACGACGTTGACGAGGCCTTGCTGCTCGCCAACAAAATCCTGCTCTTCGGCTCAAGCCCCAGCGGCATCATCTATACGCACAGCTTTGAAAAAGACAGCAAGCCGCCCCTGGACGACATGTTTGAGGATCACTCCATCCTCGCTCTGCGCAACGAACTGATCCGGAATCTGAACAAGGATATCATGAAGCGGGTATGACCCGTCATTGTTCGCGCCCCCACAGGGGAAGGTTTTTATGTGGTACAACTGACTGAAATAGTTGATATTTTACTTTTATCTAACTACCGTGGAGACCTCAGTATGAAAAAAGCGTTACGCGGCATTGTTTTTTCCCTGCTGCTGTCCTTGTGTGCCTTTGCGGCTTTTGCGGCGGACGCCCCGCAGACCTTCAAGGTGGCGTACAATCCACAGACCGGCAATATTCTTGGCTTTATAGCCCTGGAAAAAGGCTATGACGCGGAAGAAAACATCAAGATCGAACTGGTTCCTTTTTCCAATTCGACGGATGCGCTGAACGCCCTGCAATCGGGCAAGGTGGACGTTGCCGTTTCTTTCGGCACCACGGCCCCGCTGACCTTCGTGACCAAGGGCGCGGACTTCACCATTTACGGCGGCTATGTTTCCGGCGGCATGCCTGTCTATGCCAGGCCCGACTTTGAATACAAGGGCATGCAGTCCTTTGTGGGACACAGCGTGGCCGTTCCCCGTATGTACACGCCGGAAATCGTCTGGCGTGGAGCCATGGCCAAGGCGGGTCTGGATCCCAACTCGCAGTGCACGGTTCTGGAATTCAAAAAACCCACGGAAGTTCTTGAAGCCGTCAAATCAGGAAAAGTCGATGTGGGCATAGGCACGAACTCCACCTATTTGCAGGCCGTTGCCGCCGGGCTCAAGATCGTGACCTGGACCAATGATCTTGACCCCATGCACGTCTGCTGCCGCCCTGTGAGCAAAACGTCCCTGCTGACAGATAATCCGGCCCTCGTGGTTTCTTTTCTCCGCGCCTGGATCAAGGCCGAGCGCTTTTTGATCACCAATCCCGAAGACTGCGTGCCCATCAACGCCAACTACCTGAAGCTCGACGAAACGCAGGCACGGCAGATGCTGCTTGAAACCAACCAGGTGTTCGAATCAGACCCGAAAACCAACGGCGTGCGCTACATGTGGAAGCTGCTGGGTGACCTCAACTATGCGCAAACTGGCGGCATTGATATTGAAAAGCATCTGAATTCCGTCTTGTACGAGCAGGCCCTGAATTCCCTCGCGGCGGAAAATCCCAATGACAAAGTCTACGCCATGTTCAAGGAACGCTACGTCAAGTACAACAAATAAGGAAACGCTGATGTATTCCATTTGGCGGACTTGCTCCACTTTTTTTGAAACAGTCGAGGACGGAAGAGTCCACTCCTGCTTCAAAAAAAGAGCGCGCCTTGCCAAACGAAACTACTGCGCGTTTCCAAGAAGCTCTTTAATCAGTGTTTTCATAGGTATGCATGATGAGCGCCATTATTGACAACCAAGACCTGCGTTCGCGGGCTGGCGGCAAAAAAGCCGCCGCCCCGCGAGGGCAGGGGTTTTTCGCCCGCTGGAGCGCCGCCGTCGGGACGGCGCTCCTGGTGGGGATAATCCTGCTGGTGTACGAACTCTGCACCGATGTTTTCGGCCTTCTGGACGCCATGCTGTTTCCCGGTCTCGGCAAGATCGGCGCGGCGCTGGTGCGTTCTTTGCCGCAGCTTTTTGAATCCTGCGTAAGTTCCATGAGCCTGCTGATTCCCGGCTATATCATCGGAGCCTTGGGCGGTATTGTTCTTGGGGTGTTTGTGGCCATGCACCCCTGGTTGCAGCGGGCGGTACGGCCCCTCATTTTCGCTCTCAGCCCCGTGCCCCCGTCCATGCTGACGCCCTATCTCATCGCCGTGCTGCCCACGTTTTACGCCTCATCCGTCGCCATCATCTTTCTTGGCGTGTTCTGGCCGTATCTTGTGGGCACCATCACGGGCATAAGCCTCATTGACAAGAAATACCTGGACAATGCGGAAATTCTGCAACTGAAGGGTGCGCGAAAACTGTTTTTCGTCATCCTTCCGGCAGCGGCCCCCCATATCTTGTCCGGCGCGGGAACGGCACTGACCTTTTCCTTTATTCTTCTGACCGTGGCCGAGATGTTCGCCACAGATTCCGGCCTGGGGCATTTCATCCAGTACTACGCGGATTTCTCCGATTACGCGCGCGTGCTGGCTGGCCTCTTTTTTACCGCCGTGGTCTTTGTGTGCATCATGCTGGTGTATGAATACATTAAACGTAAAACGCTTTTCTGGATGCTGTATGGCGCCGCCAATGGCAGATAGCCAGCGTAAATTTTTGCGCGGTCGCCCCGTGGCCGCGCCCCGCAGGCATCCTGAAAAGGCTTCAGGCCGAGACGCCCCGCAGCAATAGGAACCGATGGGACGCCCCCCGTGTCGCAAGGAAGAAACCATGAAAAAAATCCGAATGAGTTGCGCTTCCGGCGGATGCACCTATGAGCGCATGGAGCCGGCCATTGAAGTGCTGGAAAAGGGCGACCTCGATTACATCGTCTTCGAGTGTCTGGCGGAAAGAACCATCGCCAATGCGCAGATGGAAAAGCTGAAAGACCCCTCCAGGGGCTACAATCCCATGCTTGAGGAGCGGATGCGGGCCATCCTGCCCCTGGTGGCCGAAAAAGGCGTAAAGATCATCTCCAACATGGGCGGAGCCAATACGCCGGGCGCTGTGGCGAAAATTCTGGAAATAGCGGCGGAAAAAGGCGTACGTGGATTAAAAGTGGCCATGGTGCGCGGCGACGACATCACCGCCATGACGCCGCGCTATTACGACGTGCCGCTATGGGATTCCGGCCAGCCTTTGCGCACGCTTGCCGACAGCATCGTTTCGGCCAACATCTATCTTTCCGGCGATCCCATCAAACAGGCCCTGGATTTGGGGGCGGATATCGTCATTACCGGCCGCGTGGCCGACGCCTCGCTGTTCGTGGGCCCTCTCAGGCACGAATTCGGCTGGGACGCGCACTCCCCCGACCGGCTCGGCCAGGCCATTTTGCTGGGGCACCTTATGGAATGCGCCAACCAGCTCACCGGGGGATATTACGCCGACCCCGGCTACAAGGACGTGCCGGATATGCACCGACTCGGCTTTCCCATCGCCGAGATCGACGAAAGTGGCGTATTTTCCATCACCAAGGTCGCAGGTTCGGGCGGCCGCGTCTGCGTGGATATCTGCAAGGAACAGTTGTTATATGAAATCGGCGATCCTGCGGCCTATATCACGCCTGACGGCATAGCGGATTTTTCGCAGGTGACTTTCGAGCAGGCGGGCGAAGACAGGGTAGTGGCCCGTCATGGCCGCGCCCTGCCCGCCCCCGACACCTACAAGGTGAATATCGGCTACAAGGACTGCTACACCGGCGAGGGCAGCATCAGCTACGGCGGAAAAAACGCCCTGGCCAGAGCAAAGCTTGCGGCGGAAATTGTGGAAAAGCGCCTGGAACTTTTGGGCGTGGCCCTGGACGAGTTCCGCGTGGACTACATAGGCTATAATTCTTTGTACCGTGACGCCATTTCCTCCGGCATTGCGCCACAGGCTCCGGCCGAGGTGCGCATGCGCGTGGCGGGGCGCTCGTCCATTCCGGAGGCCGTGGCCCGCATGACGCGCGAGGTGGATTGCCTCTATATCAACGGCCCTGCGGGCGGGGGCGGCATACGTTCCGAATTCGGGCCTGTGATCTCCGTTGAAAATATCCTTATCCCCCGGGCGGACATTACCCCGACCGTGGAACTCTTCGAGATCTGAAATGAAACTGAGAGAAATCGCTCACGCCAGGGCAGGAGACAAGGGCAATACCTGCAACATCTGCGTCGTGCCCTATGACGAGGCGCAGTATCCGCTTTTGAAAGAAAAACTGACCGGTGACAGGGTACGGGCTTTTTTCAGCGACATCTGCCTGGGCGAGGTCATCCGTTATGAGGCCGATGCCGTGAGCAGCCTGAACTTTGTGCTGAAAAATGCGCTCGGCGGCGGCGTGACCCGCAGCCTTGCCGTGGACAAGCACGGCAAAACCCTGGGCATGGCCTTGCTGGAAATTGACATCTGATGCCGCGAACCGCGTGGACGGCCCAGTTTGTTGGGTATTTTGCTTTGAAATGCTTTGTGGGGGAGGGACCCTTTT
>Ga0265295_1007403_pt1 | contig 12659 bp, 4 predicted proteins | sample Munlansysbiofilm_FD_192503 | JGI IMG/M metagenome (GOLD analysis project Ga0265295, IMG submission 192503) | Leachate microbial communities from a municipal landfill in Southern Ontario, Canada - Methane capture system biofilm | ecosystem: Engineered > Solid waste > Landfill > Unclassified ... | reverse complement strand
GCTTCACTGAATTGAGTGAATTTATTGTAATATAGACTGTCACTTTTAAGGATTTGTGATCCGCTGTATAATTCAACGTTAGTTTTAAAATGACCAATATCAGATTTCATGTCATAGGTTCCCCATTCGCAGAACATTTCATTGTCAGGCTGTATTATTTGTGATTTTCCATAGAAATAAGTGACTTCGGTTCTTGTATTATACATGAGCGTATCGCTGAACATTTCTGTGTCTTTGTTTTTGATGTAGACGGAATCGCTGAAATAGAACTGTCTGTCTTTTTGATAGTAATATCCCTTTTTGCTGGTGAGATAGTTGCTAGGATCTGTAATTTCTCCACCAGTGAGATAATAAGCCTTATCTTGTTTCAAGTCGTAAAACAGCCTATCAGTTGTTAGAGTTATCTCATTATCAATCAACTTTACATTATGGATCATTTCAGCAATATCTGTAGTTCCATTAATTTTCAATGTATCTCCGTACATGTGGGTGGTGTCATTCATAATAACATGCACATTCCCGTAACATACAACAAGATCTTTTGTGATAAAAATATTTGCTTTGTCGCAATAAAGGAGAGAGCCCTCGTATTCAAAAACGACACTTCCTGAAAGAGTTTGAAAGTCGGGGTTTATCGTTTTGTTATACTCTAGAACATCAGCAGATATAAGGTTTATCTTAGCTGAGTCCTTTTGTGCAAAAAGCACAAAGGGGATCATGAAAATAAAACATAAAAATATTTTGCCGCGCAAAACCTTTGAAAAATTCATTCAAGTTGATCTTCTGTATATTAGTATTCTTCGTCCTCTATGAATTCACCCTTGAAGTTATAGGTTGCTTTAATTCTGGTTTTTGTGCCTTCTAGTTTCATAATAACCCAGTAAACAGTTTCTCCCGAAAAATCATCGGTCATGATATAACTTTCAGCAATACGGTGTTCAGGATAATTTGCTTTTACGTGTCTTATTGCTCTTGAAGGCAATTCTTTGGGGTTAATTTGTTTATATTCTTCTTGTGTTGTAAGATCATCGCTGTCTACGAGTTCAAAAAAGTTTTGAGTTCTTGCTTTATAATCTTCATCGGCAAAAGCATCATAAGGATCAATAAAATCTACATACACTTCGCGTTCAAGTCGTCCTGCAGTTGAAAAATAAAGTTCATGGTATACCATGGGGTCATTCAGCCATTTGTTGTCATAAATAAGGAGTAATATGTACCTTTTTTTGTTGGCAGTGACAACGTTTTCAGCAGAAAATATTTTTAGATATGGATAGTTTTCTTCAATGTGTCTGATGATGTTTTGATTGAGTGATCTCTGATCCAGTTCATTGCTTGTCTTGACCCAGCTTCCCTGTCTGGTGAATTCAGCCCGCCCAATTTGTTGTTTGATTGGATCAAAAAATGTAGCCACATATTTCCCATTGATGGTGTCCCATCTTAAATCTTGATGTTTTTTTATTTTTTTATTAAAAGCATCTTTGACTGGCTGCGGTATTTGTGTTTCACTCAGCGCTTTTCTTTCTTTAGATGATTTATCCTTAGTTGGTTTTGTTACATTCTTGTCTGTTGTTACATTGCTCTTTTCATTTGGATCCAATTTTTTTATCAAATCGCCTCTGTAATCAAACCAAAGTTGCACATTCCCATTTTCAAGATTGCTTGTTAAAACAATGTGATAGGTGTTTTTAAATTCATCATTGTTTACAAGATAGCTCTCATTTATTTTGTAGATAGAATAGTTAATCATCACATAGGAACTGATTGCTGTAGGCAGTTCTCTAGTTGCTATTGATTGAACTCCGGGTTCATTTTTAATAACCCCTGAAACGATATCTTGGTCATCTTTGTCAGCCATTCTTTGGAAAACGCCGTCTTTATCAAAAACTAAAAATCGCTGTTCTCCTTTGTCAAGAGTTTCAATTTTGTAATATCCTGCTTCAATTCTTTTGTCAATAAATTTTGTTTTTCGAATAATTTGATCAGGATAATTTGTTCCAATGTATCGTTGAATTGTTTTTGGAAGGTCTTCAGTAGTCATAATAGTTTCTGAGCCGATCCATTTCGTTGTTTTTTCATATTGTGCGAGCACAGGAAGACCCATAAACATGAAATCAGCAAAATAGATGTCGTTTTGCAAAGTCCAACTTACTTGTTCAACGCCAGGGAATCTGTTTTTAAACTCATAGATCAGACCAGGGGGTAGATCTTCATTCTTCAATTGCTGCCCAGACGATGCAAGTGCAATGCACAGTAGTAGTATGATGAATGAGAAATTTCTTAATTTCATAGTTGTATGGGTTTAAATGATGGGTTTCTGAAAATGGTCTGATTCCTTTTGGGGCCTGTGGAAACTATGGATACAGGTTTATTTAGTTCTGACTCAATAAAACTAATGTATTGTTTGAATTCAGCTGGAAATTTTTCCCAATCTTTAATCTCTGTAATATTTGTTTTCCAACCTTTGTGTTCGCTCAATACGAGTTGAATGTTTTCTCTCTCGATATCAAAAGGTGGGTAAAAGACATTATTCTCATTGATAATATAAGAATTGCATGCACGGATGGTTTCAAAAGTATCAAGAACATCTGATTTTGTGATAATAAGATCAGTAACTCCATTGATCATGATGCTATAGCGTAATGCGGTGAGGTCAATCCATCCGCAGCGCCTTGGTCGTCCAGTTGTTGAGCCGAATTCATTGCCAGCTACTCTAAGTTTATCCCCATCTTCATCCATGAGTTCAGTGGGGAATGGTCCGCTTCCAACTCTAGTGCAATATGCTTTAATAATTCCAAACACTTTTGAAATTGAAGAAGGAGGAATGCCAAGCCCTGTACAAACACCACCGGTTGTTGTGTTGGATGATGTGACAAATGGATAAGATCCAAAATCAATATCTAGTAAAGTTCCTTGTGCACCTTCTGCAAGAACATTCTTGTTTTCTGAAATGGCTGTGTTGATTATAATTTCGGTGTCTGCAAAACGAAATTCTTTCAATACATTGAGAGATTCATTCCATTGAGAAGCATACAACTCGTAGGTCATATTTTCAATTTGAAAATCAGAAGGTTCATATCCTAAGGAACGAATTGTTCGGAAATGATCGCTTTCAAGAGCTTTCAGTTTTTTTTGAAAATCGGGATGTTCAATATCTCCAATGCGTATTCCTTCTCTGGCAATTTTGTCAGTGTAGGCAGGCCCAATTCCCTTAAGAGTTGATCCGATTTTTCGAACACCTCTTGATCGTTCGAGGGCACCATCAAGGAGGCGGTGGGAGGGAGCGATAAGATGTGCGCGCCGTGAGATAAACAAGTTCTTTCTTGCATTAATATTGTGGCTGTCAAGTAATTTGACTTCTTTCTGGAAAATAAAAGGGTCAATCAGAACACCGTTTCCGATAATATTGGTGGTTTTTTCTGAAGAGATGCCCGAAGGGACTGTATGAAGTATAAATTTATTGTTATCAAATTGTATGGTGTGTCCTGCATTGGGGCCACCCTGAAAACGTGCAACGATATCATATTTGGAAGCAAGAAGGTCAACTATTTTTCCTTTGCCTTCATCTCCCCATTGTAAACCTAAAATTACATCTACGGCCATATTATTCTTTTGTTAACTTATTTCTTTTTGCATTTTTCGCAGGTTCCGAAAATATAAAAACTGTGTCTTTCTGCTTCGGCATTCAGCTGTGATGCGATTTTATTCTGTAACTCATCAATGCTTTTGTCACAAAATTCTGTAATCTCATTGCATGAAATACAAATAAAATGATCGTGTTGTTTGCAACCAAAGGCTTGTTCATACACTGCATATTTTTCGCCAAATTGATGTTTAATTAGTAAATTGCAGTTTTGAAGGAGTTCAATAGTATTGTATAAAGTAGCCCTGCTGACGCGGTATTTGTTGTTTTTCATTTTCAAATATAATGATTCAACATCAAAGTGACCTTCGTATTCATATATCTCCTTAAGAATGTTGAATCTTTCAGGAGTTTTGCGATGACCATTAATTTCCAGATATTCAACAAAATATTTGCGGATTTTTTCAAAATCATCTTTTTTACAGAGCTTTGTTGTGGATTGCTGGTTTTTTGGCATGTGAGATACGATTAAAATTCAGTGCTAAATTAATAATTTTTATATAATATAAATAAAAATGGGGAAATTAATTTTCTAGATAGGCATATTTGTGGGTTTTTAAATGGCGGTAATGCGCATAATTGCCCAACATATCAGATTATTCGGTACACTTGTTTAACTCCATCAATTTTGCTGAGTTTTCTGATTAAAGTTTTTAATTGTAAAACGTCAGGAATATACATTTTGATTTCTCCTTCAAAAACATTGTCTTTGCTTTCAAGTTGAAATGTTCTGATGTTAACATTTAGCTCTTCAGAAATAACACGACTCACATCTCTTATGATTCCCATTTTATCGATACCATTGATTTTGATTGAAGCCTGAAAATAAAGCATATTGGCTTCACTCCACTGGATTTTGACCATTTTGTGACTATAGGTTGAAGATAGTTCAATGGCTTTAGGACATGAGGTCCTATGAACAATTATTTGATCAAAATGCCTGAATCCCATTATATCATCACCAGGAATGGGGTTGCAGCAACTAGCTTGAACAATATGGGAATCGGAGTCTTCGAGCAACATTTGCTCATCAGTGATTTCCATTGTGGGTGTATCATCCTTTTTGTCCTTTGAAACCGATGAAATAAGTTTAGTAAAAGGTCTTATGAAATAGTCTTTCCATCCAGCTTTTGTATGAAAAGCGTCTTTCACTTCTTTGATTTTTATTTTATCTTCAGCAGCGTCAGTAAGGAGAGCTTGTTGAGATACATAGTCGAGATGATGTCTGAGCATTTCAATATACTTCTCAGAGAATTCAACACCCAGTTGATCAAACATCTCAATGAGTTTGGCTTTTCCAGTTTCTGTCAGTTTTTTACGTTCATCTTTGAGTCCCTGTTTGATTTGGGATAGTGCTTTTGCAGTAGTTGCAAAATTGAGCCATTCTTCCTTGGGGTTCTGCCTTTCAGAAGTTATAATCTCAACTTGGTCGCCACTTTTTAAAACGTGATTTAAAGAAACAAGCTTGTGATTTATTTTGGCACCAATGCACTTGTTGCCTATGTTGGAATGGATGTGGTATGCAAAATCAAGTGCAGTTGAGTTTTTCGGCAATGTTTTCATGTCTCCTTTTGGAGTAAAAATAAAAATTTCATCCGAAAAGAGATTCATTTTAAAATGATCAAGGAAGTCTAGAGCATTAGATTCTGGGCTTTGTAACACCTCTCTTACTTTTGTTAGCCATTCGTCCAATGAAACTTCTTCGGTTTTGTCTCCGTCTTTATATTTCCAATGGGCGGCAAATCCTTTTTCTGCAATTTCATCCATGCGTTTACTTCTGATCTGAACTTCAACCCATTTGCCAGTTTTGCTCATTACTGTTGTATGTAATGCTTGATACCTGTTTGATTTTGGAGTGTAGAGCCAGTTTCTGAAGCGTTCTGGATTTCTTTTGTAGATACTTTCAACAATAGCCAATGCTTTCATACATTCAATCTTTTCATTGGCTGTTTCAGTGTCAATGATGATGCGGATGGCGAAAATATCATATATTTCTTCGAAAGGGACATGCTTGGTCTTCATCTTGCTCCATATGGAACTAATGGATTTCATTCGTCCAATCATTTCGAATTTAAAACCGTTTTTGGCAAGAGATTGTTTGATGGGGAAAATAAACTGACTGATAAATCTGCGACGATCAATTTCTGTTTCACTGATTTTCTGGCTGATGGAATAATATACCTCAGGCTCAGTGTGTTTCATAACCAAATCTTCCATCTCGCTTTTTATGGAATAAAGTCCGAGACGATGTGCAAGTGGGGCATAAAGATAGCTGGTTTCAGAAGCAATTTTAATTTGTTTTTCAGGCGAGAGTGAATCTAATGTTCGCATATTGTGCAGTCGGTCGGCCAGCTTAATAAGAATGACTCTCACATCTTCTGAAAGAGTAAGCAGAACTTTCTTGAAGTTTTCTGCCTGCATTGACCTATTGACTTGTCCTGAGCCAAATATTCCTGATATTTTTGTTAATCCATCAACAATTCTGGTGACCTTTTCACCAAACAGATTGTTGATGTCTTCAAGTGTATAGTCCGTGTCTTCAACAACATCATGAAGCAATGCACTAATAACAGATGTGGCTCCAAGTCCGATGTTTTTTGCTGCAATTGTGGCAACTTCAATAGGATGAAAAACATAAGGTTCTCCACTTTTGCGTTTTATCCCCTTGTGTGCTTCAATGGCTAGATAAAAGGCTTTTCGAATCATTTTCTTGTCTTCACGACTCAAATCATGGGTGCAAGCTTTAAGTAATTGCCGGTATTTTTGTGTATATATTTTCCCTTCGGAATTCTCTTCAGTAAAGATAGTCATCTGCCCTCATTTTATTTTTGCAAATTTAAATGAAATAAAGCGCATAGTATTATTATAGTTTGTATTTTTGTCTCTTAATTTGTCAAATTAAACCCAAAATCGAATATTTATGAAAACAATAATCTATTCCTCCAAGGTGGTTATGCTATTCCTCATCTCTTTTGTTTTGTCTGTAATAAGTTTTGGTCAGACAACAATTTTTAATGAGGATTTTGAAACAACACCTTATACGGTTACACCTGCGGGTGTTCCTGCATGGGCAATTAATTCCACTTTACATGTTAGTGGAGCCAATTCTTACAATAACTTAGTTGCTCCTAGTGATTCATCTTGGATTATAACAGATGTGATGGATTTATCAGGGTTTAATTTTGTTATTCTGGATTTTCAGCATATTTGTAAAATTGAATTTGCTGATGCAGGAGAAATTTATATTTCAACTGACAATGGAACAAGCTGGATAAAACTGACTTCTGCAGAGTACATCAATGCGAACAATAGTCAATTTAGCACAAATGGCAACAAATTTACTGCAGTTACTTATCCTTTGCTATGGTTACCTTCGTCACACACCGAATCACCAACCAATAGCTGGTGGATGCACGAACAATTCAATGTCTCAACTCTTGCCGCAAACCAAGCGCAGGTCAGATTCAAATTTAAACTGAAAGATGGAAACGGCAACGGAAGCAATGGAAATGCAGGTTGGTTTTTGGATGATATTAAAGTTGTAGCTTCTCCTCATGAGTTGATTCCTCCCGTAATCACGCTTATTCCCCCCATTTTACAGGATACTGTTTATTCTGCAGGTCCATTTGCTGTGGGTGCAACAGTTACTGATGCATCTGGAATTTCACGAGTTGATCTGATATATAGACTTAATTCTACAGTTTGGGATACTATTCCTATGGCGGATATGGGAAGTAATGTTTTTAGAGCGGAAATACTTGGACAACCTTATAATACAGTTGTAGATTATTCTGTAAGAGCCATTGATGCCTCATTGTCATATAATGTAGCACAAACAGCGGTGAAAACATTTATTAATAAAAAACCACTTCCTGTTGTTATTATTGGTACAGGAACAGAAGTTTCCTCTTACGTGCCTTGTTATGGTTTTTATAATTACAGCTGGAGTGGAAGTTTATATGCAGCTGCTGAAATCAATTCTAATGGAGTTATAGACTCAATTGGGTTTTATGTAAGCAATTCGGTTGCAGCTTATGCAATGAATAGTCAGTCAATATATTTAGGACATAAAGGGTATAGCTTTTATGATTCAGGACAAAATAGCATGCCGATTGTAGCGCAATATACTCAGATATACACAGGGAATGTAACATGGACGGGGCCTGGTTGGTACATGTTTAAATTGCAAACACCCTTTATTTATAATGGAACAGAAACTCTGGAAGTAGTTTGGATGAATAATGATGGTTCATATACGAGTGGTTATCCCTCATTTATGGCTACTACCACGGGACAGAATATGGCCAAATACCTTTATTCTGACAGTTCGATGCCAACGGGATCCGGAACGCTGACTACTGCAAGACCTAATCTCAAACTCGTTTTTATGCCCAATGATAATGATTATGATGCTGGCATAGTAGCTGTTACCGAGCCCACAGGCGTTGTTATTACAGGTGTTCCAAATGATGTGAAAATAAAGATGAAAAATTATGGGAATCAGACACTGAATACCATGAATATCGGATGGGAAATCAATGGTGTGCCTCAGACTATTTATCCATGGAGCGGAACTTTGCTCGAAGATGTAGTTTCAGGAGATGTTACCATAGGGTCTTCATCATTCACACTGGGTATAAACACAATTAAAGTCTGGACGAGTGAACCCAACAGCCAACCTGATGAAAACGTTTTAAACGACACTCTGAAAGTTACTGTTTTTGGTTGTGATAATATTCTTAGTGGCAATTACACAATTGACGGATCACAAGCCACAGGCGGCACAAATTTCCAAACGTTTGCAGATGCATTAAGTGCTTTGACAAATTGCGGTGTCAGTGGACCGGTTGTGTTTAATATTGCATCAGATACTTACAATGAAAGACTTGTTATTAACGGTGCTTTCCCTGGAACATCTGCAACAAATACTGTTACATTCAGAGGAACAACTGGTACAACAATAAATTATTCAACCACTGTATCTGCCGATCGTGCGGCCATATACATGGACGGAGCCAAACACATCAGATTCGATAATCTAACAGTGACAATACCCGATGCCTCCACTTACGGATGGGGTTTCTTTATGACAAACGAAACTGAAGATATTGAAATTACGAACTGCGATATCAACGTAAGCACTACGTCAACATCTAGCAACTATGCTGGCATTGTTGCCTCAGGGTCTGCAACTTCAGCCACAACTACCGGAAATTCAGCTCATAATATTCTTATAGAAAACAACACCATTAACGGCGGCTATTACGGAATCACCTTCTATGGTGCTTCAGCAACACCCCTCACAGACATAAAGATTTTCAATAATGAAATAATCAACTCATATTATTATAGCATTTATGCATACTATAGTAATTCAAACAAAATCATAGGAAACCTATGTGATGCAAGAGTCACTGGTGGGTCGGTTTCACATTACGGAATTTACATGTATTATGATTACGGCAATTTTGAAATCAGCAAAAATCAAATTATCAATGCCGGAGCTTATGGTATTTACATTATATCTTCAACTGCTCCATCGGGCGAATCAATCATTGCCAACAACATGATCGGTGGTGGCTTTAGGGGCTCAGCTCCCACAGGTATTTACCTTTCCAGCGGTGGAAATATAGGAATTTACTATAATACTATTTATATAAATATGCCTGGCACAGGAAGGAGCATGTATGTTGCAAGCGGAATTACCAATTTAAAAGTTTTAAATAACTCTTTCAACTATGTCGGCGGCACAACAGGTTATGCAACCTATGCAGTCTCTGCATCCAGTATGACAGCCCATGATTATAATAACTATTATAGCAGTGGAACCAATTTTGTTTATTACGGAGCTGCCCGTGCAAACCTAGCTGCTCTTCAAGCTGTTAATACGCCTGCTGGCAATGACCTAAATTCTTCTGTAGGCGACCCTGTGTTTGTCTCTTCATTAGATTTGCAACCACTTGGAACACAGCTTAATGCAAAAGCTACTCCGCTTGCTGGAATTACTACTGACTTTTTTGGAAACCCTCGTGATCTCTCAACACCCGACATTGGATGTGTTGAATATACTCCAGTTGCTCATGACCTTGCTCTTTCAGATGGAAAACTAGTAAGAGGACAATGTCTGAACAACAACGACAGCATATATTTGACTGTTAATAATATAATTGGAGATACTGTAGATTTCACTCTTGTCCCACTACAAGTTGTATGGTCAGTAACAGGCCCTGTTAATACCAGTGGAACCTTTACTGTGTCAACAACAAAACTTAATCCAGGTGCTGATCTTATTTTAAGTGATGACGGAATTGACATGTCTGTTCCTGGAACATATACGCTTAATGCATATATTAATCCCAGTTCAATGAACTTCTTTGAAGACAATGACACATTAGATCCTGCATTTATTATCAATGTACCAATTGACATTTTTGACGCAACGCCTGATTCTGCTCTAGTAATGCTCTCCGGAGAAACAGTAGAATTATCTGTATTATCAAATCAGTTTTCTTCTTCAGATGTATTCATTACAGAAATTTGTACTTGGCGTGGAGCATCAAATGGTGCGCCCACAGGCGGATGGCCATCATATCTTATCGCCGATGACTATATAGAAATTACAGGAACTGCCAACGCAGATATTTCTGGTTATACTCTTGAAATCTGGTCTTCATCTTCACTTGCAGGAGCACAGGTACTCGATGCCGGAACCGTATTAAGTCCCAACGGCACATGTATTCTTGCTGTAGGACAACTCTCCTCCAGTACTCCCAGTCCTGCAAATTACTATTACCATTCCGGACACACTGCAACTTTAAGCTCAACAACAGCATATGGTTTTGTTCTAAGAGATACTCAGAATGAGATTGTTGATGCTACAGTATACGGCAACCTTACATTCCCAGCAGCTGCAGGCATTACGCCCGATATTTGGAGCGGCGCCACTCCCGCTATCAGCAGTGCAGGAAACAGACTTGAAGGACCATATACCAAAGACGCTACTCACTGGATCAATTCATCAACTTCACCTCAAGATCCAAACATCATCAACAATAATGTTACTCCTCCTGTAGTCTCAGATCTAAGCAATTTCAACTGGAGTCTTGGAGGCATTATCACCAGCACAAACACTCCCGATACTGTGGTGGGTCCTTGGACAGCCAACGGAATGTATGAATATGTTGCCACTTTTACCAACGAATGTGGAACATTTAAAGACACTGTATTCATTACAGTCAACATCCCTCCGTATAATCTCTCATTAATTGAAATTACATCACCTGATGATGAGTTTTGCTATAGCGGAACTGATGAATTTGTAACAATAAAGCTTACAAATACAGGAATTGACACAGTATTTAACTTCAATGCATATTATACTGTTGACGGAGGCACTCCTATTGCTGAATCAGTGACTCTTACCATTCCACTTAATGACACTGTCAATTATACATTTACCACACCTCTAAATTTTGGTGTTCTGACAGGTGATACAATATTTACTCTCAAAACTTATGTAAATATTGCTGGAGACCCCTATCAAGATAACGACACCCTTGAAATTACAAGAAAATTCATGTACACACCACCAGCTCCTGTTACTCAGGGTGATATTGTAAATTATGGTGGATCTGCTGAACTTAGTGCAAGTCATGCACCATACAATATGTGGTATGATGATCTTTTGGCAACTACTCATATTTTTACAGGGGATACTTTTCATACTCCTCCATTATTTAATACTACAACCTACTGGGTAGAGGCAAGAAACTCTCAGCCTGCATTTTCCATAGAAGTTGGAAACGGTACAACTACTAGTTCCTATACTCCAATTTATGGACTGTATCATTATTCATGGAGTGCATCAATTTACACAGCTGCAGACATGAACTTTAATGGAAGAATAGATACAATTTTTTATCAGCTATCATCCGCTACAAACAACCATTTAATGGATGATCAGAGGATTTATATGAAACACGTATCTGATGATGTACACAGTTCAACGGCATACCCTGATAATTCAACATTTACTGAAGTGTTCAACGGTGATATCACATGGAATGGCCCAGGATGGTTTGCAATTGCCTTGGATCAGCCATTCTATTACAATGGAGTTGATAACCTCATGATATTGTGGGAAAACTGGGATGGTTCATATACAACCGGTTATCCTGTTTTTTATCAAACATCTGTTGTTGCACAAACATCCCTTTACAAATATCAAGATGCTGGTTTTCCAGCATTAGCGGGAACATACACTGCCAACAGACCAAATACAACCTTTGCAGCTAATCCTGCCGGTTGTAGCTCAGAAAGAGTACCCGTGGTAGCGGTTGTCAATATTCCTGCAGCAGAAGCTGAGATCATTGAAATTACTTCACCTCTTGCAGAAGATTGCTCAAACAATGCTAATGAAGTCAGCATTAAGCTCACCAATAATGGATCAGACCCAATTTTATCCGGATTAACAGCATCGTATAAAATTGAAAATGGCACACCAGTTACTGAAAACATCACTGCTCCTGTTGCACCTGGCGATACTATACTTTACACATTTGCAACAACTTTTGCTCTGAACCTTACCACTGGCGATACAACAATCAATATCACCGCATGGGTTGAACATCTTGATGATCCATATCATTTAAATGACACAACCACAACAACAGCTACTCTTGGATTTACTGCTCCTATGCCGATTGTTGAAAACGATACTATCCCCTACGCTACTCAAGCAACTCTTACAGCGATCTCGCCATATATGCTCACATGGTATGACTCACCCACATCAGATGTTGTTCTTGATACAGGTGCTGTATTTATTACACCAACATTGTATGCAAACACACCATATTATGTTGGAGCAAGCGACGGCATGGGAAGTGCATTTGTTGGAGCTTATGACTACTCTATAGGCACCTCAAGTACATATGCCAACACCACCTATTATTTAATATTCGACGTTTTAGATCCCACAGGAGTTACTATTAAAAATATAGATGTGTTTCCATCTACA
>Ga0265295_1007401_pt1 | contig 12660 bp, 8 predicted proteins | sample Munlansysbiofilm_FD_192503 | JGI IMG/M metagenome (GOLD analysis project Ga0265295, IMG submission 192503) | Leachate microbial communities from a municipal landfill in Southern Ontario, Canada - Methane capture system biofilm | ecosystem: Engineered > Solid waste > Landfill > Unclassified ... | reverse complement strand
AATGACCCCAGAGTATGTTGCCATTAAACCTCAATTTACCGTTGAGGAAACCTTTGAGCACATTCGGAAATATGGGAGGGACTCTGAAACCCTAAACGTTATTTATATTGTTGATAATGATTGGAAACTAGTTGACGATATACGTATTAAGGAGTTAATACTGGCCTCACCTCAGCAAAAGGTTGAAGACCTTATGGACAATCGATTCATTGCGCTTAATGCAATGGATGATCAGGAAATGGCCATAAAAATATTTCAAGACTACGATAGGGTGGCCTTGCCCGTAATTAACGACGAAGGAATACTAATTGGCATAGTATCTTTTGATGATATTATGGACGTGGTTGAGGAAGAATCAACCGAGGACTTTCACAAGTTTGGTGCGTTTCAGGAAGCAATTGCTAACCCCTTAACCGAAAGGGTATTTTCGTTGTATAAAAATAGAGTGGTATGGCTGGTTGCATTGGTTTTTATGAACATATTCTCGGGAGCAGCCATATCAGGCTTTGAGAGCTTAATTCAATCGATGGTTTCATTAATTTTCTTTTTACCACTACTAATTGATAGCGGCGGTAACGCAGGTTCTCAATCGGCAACCCTTATGATTCGCTCGTTGGCAATAGGAGATGTTGAGGTATCGGATTGGTATAAACTAATTGGAAAAGAGGTAGTTGTTGCTTTACTCCTTGGCGTTACCATGGCACTTGCGGTTGCCGCAGTTGCAAGCTTTAGAGCACCCGAAATAGTTTTAGTAGTTGCCATAACTATGGTGTTAGTTGTTTTAAATGGCAGTTTAATAGGGCTTCTCTTGCCATTTGTGTTTACAAAATTAAAATTAGACCCCGCAACTGCAAGTGCTCCGCTAATTACTTCTATTGCTGATATAAGTGGTGTTATTATTTACTTTACGGTTGCAAGTTGGATTTTGTAATTTTGATGAGAAGTAGAAGTTGACTAGCAGGCTAAATACTATAAATTCTCTGCCATTGTGTAAAATTTATTAATTTTATACAAAATTTTGCCCATGGATCTTCAGCTTGAACTGGTATTAATAGTAGGTTCAGTACTTTTCTTTTTTAGCATCCTAGCAGGAAAAGCCAGTTCGAGGTTCGGTGTTCCTGCATTGCTTTTGTTTTTGGCTGTTGGTATGCTATTTGGAAGCGATGGGCTGGGCATACAATTCGAGAACATTAAAGCTGCTCAATCTATAGGTACAATAGCATTATGTATCATCCTCTTCTCTGGGGGTATGGATACTAAAATTGACGAAATACGCCCCATAATTTCTCGAGGAGTAATATTAGCAACCGTTGGCGTGCTTTTAACGGCACTAATTACCGGGGTATTTATTTGGTGGATATTGGGCATGACCATGAAAACTGCCGGCATAGGATTTTTGACCTCTCTATTATTGGCATCAACCATGTCATCTACCGATTCGGCGTCCGTATTCTCAATACTTCGATCAAAAGGGTTACATCTAAAAAACAACCTTAGGCCAACGCTTGAGCTCGAGAGCGGTAGCAACGACCCCATGGCCTATGTGCTGGTTATTACCCTAATTGAAATTATTATGATGAAGGCCGAACCCAACTATTGGGTGGTTGGTTTCAATTTAGTACTCCAATTAATTATTGGTGCTACGGTGGGCTTTTTACTCGGAAAATTTACCGTATTTATTATAAATCGAATTAAAATTGGGAATGATTCTCTTTACCCCATTTTGGTTTTCACCTTCTGTATTTTCATCTTCTCATTAACCTATTTTGTAAAGGGAAATGGTTATTTGGCGGTATATGTTGGGGGGTTGGTAATTGGCAATAGCAAGTTTGTACACAAACGCTCATCCCTTAATTTTTTTGATGGTTTGGCTTGGATGAGTCAGCTGCTTATGTTCTTAACCCTAGGTTTATTGGTTAAGCCTAGTGAGTTGGTTCCCATATTAGTACCCGGTTTAATAATAAGCCTGGCAATTATCCTTATATCTCGTCCGGTTACTGTATTTCTTTGTTTGCTGCCCTTCCGCAAAATGCCATTTAAGGATAAAAGTTTTGTCTCATGGGTTGGGCTAAGGGGTGCCGTGCCCATAATATTTGCCATTATCCCTGTTGTTGAGAATGTGCCACACGCACGGTTAATATTTAATGTTGTTTTCTTGTGTACGTTGGTTTCATTGCTGGTACAAGGCACCACAATACCTGTTGTGGCAAAATGGCTTGGTTTGGCAGAGCGGCCTGCTAAAATAAGGCGATTAAAAGAGTTCGATATCGAACTCTCCGATGATATTAAATCAACTACTGCCGAGATAGAGATAACGAAATCCATGATAGAAGAAGGTGATCGGTTGATGGATTTGTCTTTACCCGATAATACTTTGGCGGTATTGGTAAAGCGCGACGACATCTATTTTGTTCCAACAGGTAAAACAGTTTTACAGCCAGTTGATAAATTACTTATTATTACCGACGACCAGGATGCTTTAGTCGAAACCTATAAGTGCTTAAAAATAGAGCCGAAAGGCTAAAAGAAGTTTCAACCTCTTTCTCTTCCCGTCATTGCGAGCCTGCCTGTCGCCAGCCTATCGGCAGACAGGGCAGACAGGTGTTTTTTGCAAAGCAATCTATTAAGATCCCGATTGAGGTGTGGCTTCGAGAGCCTCAGCCACCAATCAGCCACCAATCAGCCACCAATCAGCCACTAATCAGCCACTAATCAGCCACTAATCTGGCATCTCTCAGCACCTGAAAACCTAAGGCACAGTATCTGGTAGCTGAGCGATGCACTGAGTTCATCGAAGTGGCTCTGTTTTCGGTAGCAGAGGTTCTCCTTTCGGTGGCTGAGGCTCTGTTTTCGGTAGCAGAGGTTCTCTTTTCGGTAGCAGAGGCTCTGTTTTCGGTAGCAGAGGTTCTCTTTTCGGTAGCAGAGGTTCTCTTTTCGGTAGCAGAGGTTCTCTTTTCGGTAGCAGAGGCTCTGTTTTCGGTAGCAGAGGTTCTCTTTTCGGTAGCTGAGGCTCTGTTTTCGGTGGCTGAGGCTCTGTTTTCGGTGGCTGAGGCTCTGTTTTCGGTAGCAGAGGTTCTCTTTTCGATAGCAGAGGCTCTGTTTTCGGTAGCAGAGGCTCTGTTTTCGGTGGCTGAGGCTCTGTTTTCGGTGGCTGAGGCTCTGTTTTCGGTGGCTGAGGCTCTGTTTTCGGTGGCTGAGGCTCTGTTTTCGGTGGCTGAGGCTCTCGAAGCCACATATAAATGTAATTTAAAAAACCCCTGACAGGTTTTCACCGTCAGGGGTTTTAATATCAAATATGAACTAAAAAGCAATTTATTGATTTGTTAATTCAAAGTACCTTTAACTTTTACTCCTAATTCCTAACCTCTCACTCGTAACTCGCAACCTGCCTTTGGCAGGCAGGCCCGCAACTATTTCAGCATAAATTCGCCAAAACCAATCATGTATCCATCCATAAATAGGCTTACCTCATACTTGCCCGATTCTAAATTGCCATTGTTATCGTAAAAGATGCACATCTCCACATCTTCGTTCTGATAATCAATTTCGCGCGAAGCGGAGAAAACAATTTTTTCACCCTCAAAGTCAAACAGGTCGGTATTCGATTTTGCTAGTATAAAACCATCGGGGCCAAGAATCCGAACGTAAACCTCTCTTGATCCAGGCTTGGCAATATTGTTCTCGGTTAGGGTAAAGCAGGTTTTGATTTTAGCTACATTTCGGGCACGCGAAACATCACGACCCCTTTTGTTAATTGTAATTGAGTTTACACTCCTAGCCCTTACCACAGAGCCCTTGGCAATGGTCGATGTCATCTCCTCTGTTTTCTTCTCCAGAGATTCAACCGTTTTTTGCGACATAGTAAACTCCTGTTTAACCTTAATGTTCTCGGCAATTAGCTGCTGGTTAAGGGTATTTAGCGAGTCAATTTCTATCACCATATCGCGCATGATTGATCTAAGGGTACCCAATTCTTTTTGGTATTCCTTTATTTTAGCATAGCTAACCGACTTAACTTGTTTAAGTTCGATAAGAAGTTTTCCTGCACGCTCTTGTTCTTCTTCAAGTTTTGTGTTTAGAGCTTCGTTATCTGTTTCAAGGGAATCATACTCTAGCATTATACCCTGAAGATTCAGGGCAATTGAGTCTTTTTCGGCAATCAGCAGCTGCTGAGTTTCCTGAGCCTCTTTATGTTCAGAGTAGTATAGCCAGCCTAGGGCCAACAGAACAAAGGTAAGTACAACAATTAATGCACTAAGAAAAACCACCGCTTTACTTTTGGGTTTCAGCTCATTGGATGGTTCAGTAATCTCTTGGTTTGGTTTGGTTGTTTTGTTTTCCATGATATTCGTGTTTTTTAAGAAGCATAAAAGTAGATATATTTTTCACATAATTAACGGGTTATCTATTGTTTTAGTGTATCAGTTGAGGTTGAGGTTGAGGTTGAGGTTGAGGTTGAGGTTGAGGTTGAGGTTGAGGTTGAGGTTGAGGTTGAGGTTGAGGTTGAGGTTGAGGTTGAGGTTGAGGTTGAGGTTGAGGTTGAGGTTGAGGTTAAGGTTGAGGTTAAGGTTGAGGCTAAGGTTAAGAAGTTACGGGTTTCTAGTTGCTGCAAGGAAAGGATGGGTGGCTTCGAGAGTATTCTTTCCGTGTCTTCAAGGGCTTCGAGAACCGCTTCGATGGACTCAGTGCATCGAAGTGGCTCTCGTTTTGTTGGCTGAGGCTCTCGAAGCCACATATAATTGCCATCTCCTGCGCAAACTCTCAACCTCAGCCTAACCCTAAATTTTTTAGTTTTCGTTATTCGTTTTTAACTTTTAACTTTCACCCACCACATCCATAACCCACAACCCACAACCCACAACCCATAACCCGTAACTCGTAACTCGTAACTTTTCACTCGTAACCCATAACCTTTCCAATGCCCGAATCCGTACACCTTGCCCAAAACCTCAAACCATAACCTCCAATATACCAACACAATAAAAACAATGGCATTTATATTGCATAATATATGAACAGACAAAAAATAGCCCGAAAGCGTACCTGTATAAAGGTTTTATGTTTAATGTTCTTTGATATTAGTTTTAAATTATTTTTAGCTCGTTGGAGTGGTTTAGTTCGTCATTGTAATAATACACTCACCCGTCATTGCGAGGCAGCGTACTTTCTGTCGAAGCAATCTAATTCGAGTGAGTTAATTAGATTCGTTAATGAAAAACTAGCTTTGCTGGCTCGTCCTTCGTCCTCGGTTGCTTTGTCGCAAAAAACGCTCCCTGACTTAACAGGTAGGTAGGCAATGACGTGAGGGGAAAGAGGAGAGAGAAGAATTGCGACGACATGAGAAAATGCCGAGAAAAGAGAATACGATGGTTTTACAATGTACAGAAACGAAGTCCCGTAACTTTCAACCTACCTCTGGTAGGGAGACTCGCAACTCGTTACCCGTAACTTTTTCGCATTTTTGTCTAGCTAAAATCGACGTTCATCTAAAATATAAGTAAAACAGCCAATTAGCTGTAAACTAATCAACAGTTCCACGTATCAGATGTTGATAACTATTGTTTTTATATTTAAGTTTGCAATCCATTTTTAAGCAGTTTAAAGAATAGTAAACAGAGAGAAACAGTTCCTGTGGCTTAGAGAACCTCAGCCACCCAAAAAATCTTTTAAAATAGTAAACACAACAAAACAAATTGGAGCCTGAGCGGTGCACTGAGCCTGTCGAAGTGGCACTCGAAGGCTCAACAAAACAAATTCTTTGAAACAACAAACAAGGGGTAACACCCCAAAACAGTAAAGAAAACAAAAACAAAAACAAACAAATTCTAATTACTCAAACAACAACAAATTATGAAAAAACAAAATTTACTCAAACTGGCCCTAATGATGGTGGCCGTATTTATGTTTGCAGGAGTTAACGCACAAATTCTTACAGACTACCAAAATGTAACCGAAGATGTTTACCAAACAGCCGGTAAAACATTTCGTGTTTATGTTATGCCTGACTTGGTTTATAGCCCTAGTTATAATTCAGTAACAAACGCTAATCTTGGAGCAGCTGCTCTTTGGACATGGAGTTATCCTGCAGGTTTAACAACAGGAGCACCAGCCACAGGAGCACCAGCGAACCAAAACTGGGTTGAGTTTACTAACCCTGTAGCAGGCGGACCTTTCGCTCTGGAAGTGGTTGAGTCGAATACTATAGGTGTTTGTGCTGATGCAACACCCGAAACTAGAAACATATATGTTGTAGCTGCTCCATCAGCAGTAATAACTACTGTTGATCCAGCTCAAGCTTGTGGAGACCAGCCCGCCGCTGCAGTTTCAATGAGCTTCACCGAGGCAGTACCAGCAGCTTTGGCTAGCTACGCTTTTAGTGTTGTAGAGTTGGTTGAAACAATTGACCCCTCAGATGTTGTTCTTGCAACAATTAGAACAACTACAAATTTTGTTGGTTATCCAACAACAGGGAAACTTAATACTGGAAATGGATTAACAGGAGCAGCCTCTCCTTACGGTTTTTCTTTTAACACTGCACCTTTAGTTATTGAGGCAGGAAGTCGTACTCGCTATACTTATACCTTAGCAAAAGCAACCGACGCCCCAGGTGCAGCAGCAGATGGTGTAATTTCTGCAATTAGCCAGAAATCTGACCACTTTGGTGGAACAGTTTTGACGCACCCATTTGGCGCAAAAATAACTTATGTTGCCATAGTTAACCCAGCTCCAACAACAGGTCCTATCTATCATATACCAAACAACTTTGCTTACTAGTAGAAACTTTGGCTTAGTCTAAATACTACAAGCATAATTACCACACCCCGCAGGCTCGCGCCGGCGGGGTGTACTAAAGGGTACTTCGGTGCTTCGGTGCTTCGAGAGCCTCAGCAACCGAAGTTCAGCAACCGAATAAACCCCCAAAACGTTCTTTAAAATTTGGGTCACAGTGTTTTTGTTGGTAATATAATGGCGATAATAATATTCCGTTATTGCATCCGCAGTAGGAGGAGAAGAAAAAAAATCTCGTCATTGCTATGAAAATCCCGTTATTTGGGAGTTTCAGAAGCAATCTGTTTGGGATTCGCAATGACTTGGAGTAAAGTTTTCAACTTTTAACTTTCAACTGTTAGTTTTCAGTTTTCAGTTTTTCACTTTCAACTTTTAGTTGTTAACTTTTAGTTGTTAGTTTTTAGTTGTTAGTTTTTAGTTTTTCACTTTCAGTTTTTAGTTTTCAGTTTTTTCACCTGTGACCAACACTATTTAGGGTTCTTTAAAAATTGAAATGCATTTGAAAAAATATCTACACATATTATTGTTGTTTTTTATTATACAGCTGGCTGGTAAACCGGCTCTTGCCCAAAATCCCTTCGATTTGCCCATGGCTTGCGTGGGAACCATAGAGGATTATTGGGTTGAGGGTTTTAATGGTTTATCAGACTTTACATGGCGTGTAATAGGTCCCGATAATAATGATGTGAGCGATAGTTTTATTAGTATGATAAATCGCGGCGATACTATTCAGATGTACTGGAGTGCCGATTTGCCTGGCGGCATATACACCTTCGAGGTGATTGAGCAAACCGACTTTGGCTGCACCGGCGAACCCTACACACAGAATATTGTGCTAAACTCATCAACCATTAATTTACCCTTTGATGGTGTACCCGAAACGGTGTTTATTTGCGAGGGCGATATTGGAGAACTCGATCCGGGTGATTTTAGGAGTTATCTCTGGCAGGATGGGAATAGAAACAGAATTTACTATACTGGCGAGGCCGGAACCTATCAGGTTCAACTTGTTAATAGCCTTTACAGCTGTACATATAATGAGATAGAGACCTTTTTAAACCCATTGCCCCAAGTGTGGTTGGGTAACGATACCGTACTTTTTGGTACACAAACTCTTTTACTCGATGTTTATAATCCCGACCTAGATTCCTATAGCTGGAGTACGGGTAGTATATTCTCATCAATTACCGTTGAGGGTGGATATGGCGATCAGCTGGTTACAGTTACCGTAACCGACATGAATGGCTGCTCTAACTCCGATACCATTTTGGTGAGCGCGGCCAATTATAATAATCTTCGTATCCCAGCTGCATTTACTCCAAACAGCGACGGGGTAAACGATACTTGGATTTTCCCCGCACCTAACCAGGCAGGCGCAGACCTTTATCCATACCTTGATGATGTTGATGTTAGCGTGTTTAACCGCTGGGGTAAGATGGTATGGCAATCCAAGGGTATGTTCCGCGAGTGGGATGGGCGCGATTTGGGTGGTAGGGTGCTGCCAATGGACTCTTACCACTATCTTATTCGTATAAATGTTGATGGTAAGACATTTACCTATAAAGGATCGGTAACAATTGTAAGGTAAATAAAGATAAAGGAACTAATTTTATTCCCTGTTTATAAAGGGATATACTAAGAGTAGGATTAAAAACCTTAATGGTAGGATTAAGATGATTAAAAGGATTTACATAGTATTAACGTTCACGTTTATTGGCCTGGTGGCAGCAGCACAGCAGCAGCCCATATACAGCCAGTACATGATGAACCCATACTTGATCAATCCAGCCATTGCGGGGTATCAGGGCATAACCGATTTTAACCTCACTGCTCGCGAGCAATGGTTAGGCTATGGCGAGGGGCCAAGCACATATGCACTAAGTGGGCAAACCCGTGTACTTAAAACCAGTTTCCGAAACAGGAACAGGATGATTAAGAGTAGGGTGCGCCGCAGAAGGCCTAGCGGAAGAGTGGGTTTTGGTGGTTACGTGTTTAACGATATGAACGGCAGAATAAGGCGCACGGGAGTTCAGGGAACCTATGCATATCACATCTACGTACGCGATATTCAGTTTAGTGCAGGTGTTTCACTTTCGGCTTTTCAGTTTAAGGCCGATGTTAGTCCCAGCGATTTATACAATCCGGGCATTTATGATGCCTTAGTACAAGAGGGAAAGGTTAATGCAGATTTTTCGCCCGATGCTAACGTTGGATTCTTGGTGAGCGGCGATAATTTCTATGGCGGATTTTCAGCAACCAGCCTTTTTCAAAGCTCAATACAGTTTGGCATTGGTAATTCCGAGAGCGCCTATAGGTTGGTAAGGCACTACTATATGCTTGGCGGATACAAATTTCAAGAGCGACGATCCGATTATGCTTTTGAGCCCTCAATGATGCTTACCTTTACCGAAAAGTTATCGTGGAGTCTCGACCTTAACGTAAAAGCATACTACAAAGAGGATTACTGGGTAGGACTTTCGTTCCGCACAACAGGCACGGTTATTACCATGTTTGGTATGAACTATCAACAGTTCTACTTTGGTTATGCATTCGACTATTCATGGGGAGATATTACCACTTTTAACAACTTGGGCTCACACGAGATTATGGTTGGAATGCGCTTGGGCGATAGTGCCCGTAGATACCGCTGGTTGAATAGGTTCTAAAGCGATACTTTTCCATTTTATTTTACTTTTTTCTGCCATTGCTTCGTATTCCGTCATTGCGAGGAGTGTTTTTTTGCGACGAAGCAATCTGTTTTAAAGGAATAAAAGATTGCTTCTCCCGCCATAGAACGGCGGTATCGCAATGACGTAAGGAAAGGGCAGGTGCCTTCGAGAACCTCAGGCACCGGATGGTAGTTGAGTCTCTCGTTTCGGTAGTTGAGATTCTCGTTTCGGTAGTTGAGATTCTCGTTTCGGTGGCTGAGGTTCTCGAAGCCACGGAAAGAGTACTCTCGAAGCCACTCCCAACATAAAAAAAACCGTCAGCAAATAGCCAACGGGTTCTTTCAATAGCATCAATATTATTATCCTTTTCCTACAATTGCTTCAATCTCCTCAACGGTTATGGGAATTCGTTTTGAGCCCAATAGGCGGCAACCCTTTTCGGTAATGAGCACATCATCCTCAAGGCGAATGCCACCAAAGCCAATGTATTCCTCAGCTTTATCATAGTTGATAAATGAGCTGTTGATCTTTTCGTTTTTCCACTTTTCAATTAGCGCAGGAACGAAATAGATACCCGGCTCAACAGTTAACACAAATCCAGTTTGCAGGCGACGACCAAGTCTGAGAAATGCTGTACCAAACTGATCGATTCGCGAAATCTCATCGTCATACCCAACGTAATCTTCACCCAGATCTTCCATATCGTGAACATCAAGCCCCATCATGTGTCCTAATCCGTGGGGGAAGAACATGGCATGAGCCCCGTTGGCAACAGCCTCATCTACATCACCTTTCATAATACCAAGATCCTTTAGTCCAGCGGTAATCACTTTTGCTGCCTCCAAATGGATACTTTGGTAGGTAACACCGGGCTTACACAGTTCAATGGCCTTGTTTATGGTGTTAAGTACAATATTGTAAATTCCCTTTTGCTTTTCGGTAAACTTACCATTAACGGGGAAGGCTCTGGTAAAATCGGAAGCATAGTGCGAACCAATTTCAGCCCCTGCATCGGTTATCAGCATACGGCCCGAGGTTAATACTTGAGAGTGATCGTGATTGTGAAGCGTTTCACCATTCTGCGAAAGAATAATGGGGAAAGAGGGCATGTATCCTTTTCCTATGGCTACGCCTTCAACTGCACCAACCAGTTCTTGCTCGGTAATGCCCGGTTTTGCTAAACGCATATTGGTGGTATGCATAAGGTAACCCACATCGGCGGCTTTATCAAGTTCTGCAATCTCCTCCGGTGCTTTAATCGACCTAAGCGAAACGATAGCCTTAATAAGTTCAACAGAAGCATACTTACTAATTAGCGAAGGGTGAATACCAATAAGCTTTTCGAGCATAATGATATTCTCGGAACGATACTGGGGTAAGAAGTGAATTTTTCGGCCGTTGCGAATGGCGCGTTGAAGCGTTGAGGCCAAATCCTTCATGGGATGAGTGCATGGAATCCCAACTTTTTGCCCAAGCTCGTTAACTGTGGGCTGCGGACCCATCCAAATAATATCGTCTAGCTCAAAATCGTTGCCGTAAAGGCAATCCTTGCCATCCTCAATATCAATAACCCCAACAAACCCAGGATGATCAATACCAAAGAAGTACAAAAAGTTACTATCCTGTCTAAAACGGTAGGTGTTTGACGGATAGTTCATGGGCGACTCGGAGTTGCCAGGGATAAGGATTAGGCCAGAGCGAATTTTTTTGCGCAGGTTCAACCTGCGGTTGACATAAACTTTTTTGTCGAACATATTAGTATATAGTTTTAGTATTAGAAACCCAAAAAACAATATCAGTTCTTAAAGGTACAGTCTTTTTTGTTTAGCACAAAACATTAGTTTTGATAAGGAGCATGCAGGAGCTAAAAAGTATAAAAATGGGGATTTGGTGTTTATAGTATTGTTTTGGAGAGCCTCAAAAACCGAGTTTTTCAGTTGCAGAGGCTCCCTTTCTATGAGACTCTCATTTTCAGAGGTAGAGGGTTTTGAAACCCTGAATAATTTTCCATTCCAATACATTTTAAAGTATATACTTTATTATCTTTGTTAGTCATTCCATTTTGATTAAAACCTTGTGACCCCATATGGGACTCACGGGCACGAAGTGTATTTAGTTGGGAAGGGCCACAACGATGTGGGGGAAGGACAGATTACCTTCGGTGAGATCGCTGCGATAAGTTGCTTCTCCCGACAAAAAGCGTCGGTATCGCAATGACGTTAAAAATATCCCGTCATTGCGAGAGAGTGTACTCTCTGTCGAAGCAATCTTTAAGTGTGCATCATGACTTCTAAGAATGTTAGACTGTGAAACAGATTGCTTCTCCGCCAACTGGCGGATCGCAATGACGTGAGGGAGAAACAGATTGCTTCTCCCGACACAGAACGTCGGTATCGCAATGACGTTAGGAAATAAATAAAATAAAACAAACAACCATATACCGTGAAAAATAAGCTACTAATCACCCTACTCCTTATATCAATTGTATTTGCGTCGTGTAACCGCCGCAGTCAACTGTTGTACATGCAGAATGTTGACGATAAAACAGATATGCCCTTTGCTACTCCTCCCGCCTACAAGCTTGGTGCTGGCGATATACTATACATACAGTTGGTTACCCATAGCCCCGAAATAAGTATGGCTTTTAATAATCCAACAGGGGCTCAGTATATGACTAGAGGACAGGATGAATCATCCCTTTACCTTAATGGTTACACTGTTGACCCCGACGGCTTTGTGAAACTACCCTTTTTGGGCGAAGCCCAAGTTAAAGGACTTACCCTGGACGAGGCAAGGAGTATAATTCAGCAAAAAACCAACGCATTGTATAAGGATGCATCCGTAATTGTTAAGTTGGCCAGCTTTAAGGTTACCATTGTGGGCGAGGTTCGCCGGCCCGGGGTAATCCGAAACTTTAACGACAACCTTAATATCTTCGAGGCCATTGCTGCCGTGGGCGACATAAGCGAGAATGGCGATCGCCGAAAAGTACTTGTTGTACGTCCAACCAGCGAAGGGAATAAAACCTACAGGTTAAACCTTGCCGATAAATCGGCGCTTTCCTCAGCGGGATTTTACCTTTTACCCAACGATGTGGTAATTGTAGAGCCCATTGGCAATAAGGTTTTTCAAATGAACATTCCGTACATTACGTTAACATTCACATCTATAAGTACGTTGATTTTGTTGTATAATTTTATCA
>Ga0265295_1007400_pt1 | contig 12665 bp, 8 predicted proteins | sample Munlansysbiofilm_FD_192503 | JGI IMG/M metagenome (GOLD analysis project Ga0265295, IMG submission 192503) | Leachate microbial communities from a municipal landfill in Southern Ontario, Canada - Methane capture system biofilm | ecosystem: Engineered > Solid waste > Landfill > Unclassified ... | reverse complement strand
TTGAGCATGATGGCCGGTATGCGCCGCTTGCGCAGGCTTTTGCGGGCTTCCATCAGGATTTCGCGCGGCCCGCTCAGGATGAACTGCTGGGGGCTGTTGTAGTTGGAAACATAGAGAGCAGGCCATGTGGCACGTGTTTCGTCGATGATTTCGGCGCTGGCGTGCACGGCCATCATGCCGGTCTCGCGCGTGGCGGCGGACTCCAGTTCGGACATATGCACGGCGCGGGTGTCGATTATGTACCAGGCCACTTCCGGGTCGTAGAAGCCGCTGAGGCACAGGGCAATCAACTCGCCCAGGCTGTGTCCGCAGAACAGCGTGGGCCGCAGGCCGAGAGAGGAAAGGATGCTCCACTGCGCAAACTCAAGCATGAAGAGGTAGGGCGACTGCCAGCGCGTGAGACTGACTTTTTCAATATCCTTTTCATCCATAAGGCCGAGCACATCCCAGTCGGCCACTGCGGCGATGCGGTCCATGGCGGCGCGCGCCACGGGAAAATTGTCGTACAGTTCGCGGCCCATGCCGGGCCATACGGAACCGAGACCGCAGCACATGACGGCAAGGGGCGGGGCCTCGACTTCCGGCGAAAGCCAGACGCCGCGTCCTTCGAGGCGAGCCAGGTCGGCGGCGTCGGGATTGTGCGGCAGGGCAAGCAGCTCTTGCCGCCAAAGCGGATTGGTGCCCCCCATGCGCCACATCAGGCCGTCCTGCGGCAGGTTCGCGTAGCGCACGCCGTCCAGAATAAGCTCTTCCGGCAGGCCATCGCTTTCTGTGGTTCCGGCGGGACTGGCAACAGAACTCAGGCCCGCGCCCGAGGTGAGGGCGCCGGGCTGCCAGAGCGCTGGCGTGTCGTCGGAATGGGGCTGGTCAGACTTTTGCTGCAGGGGGTTTTTGCGGCATATGAGCGTGTCGCAGCATGGAGGCGTGGGGGCAGGCAGGCTCAAAAGCAGCGGCTGGCACTGCAAGGTGAGCGGCCCACCTGCCAGAAAGTCCAGCAAAAGAATGGTGGGCACCCGTCCTGCCTGCGGGCGCATGGGCTGTTCATCACCCAGGGCGCAATCCGCGTCGGAAACGAAGTAATCAGGGCACTGCGGCATGCTCACGCCCATGGTGTCGGTCTGCGGGGCGCTGCCAATCATGCACGGGTAGGTGTTTTTTGCTGCGGCGTCCGTGCCGAGGGCCGTGCGCAGCAGCCTTTCGCATTCCCTGAGGTGCGCGGGCTGAAAAGATTCAAATTGCAGGCGTACAGGCCCGAGCCGCCACAAATTTTGCAGCCCTTCCAGGGCAAGGCTCAGAGACTGGGCCAGAGCCGAAGAGACGGTGGATTCGTTCCAGTGCAGGCTGAGCATGACAGGCCCGGGATTTTCCACAAGCTTGAGCCAGTCAAGGCAGTGCCGCATCAGCGTCTGGGCGCACACCTGACCGGAGGGCGTGTCGGACTCTGCCGGATTTTCTGCGTCGGGACAGGAAAGCGTGATGGCTGGAGGCGACGCCACAAGCAGCCCGTCCTCAATAACGGCGCTGTCTGGCGTGGTGGTTTTGCCTGGCGAAGTGCCGGGTGCTGGAGCAGAGTCTTGCTGCATATATTTGGGGCCTGTGGCGCATGGTTGGTCAAATGGGCCAAGCCATAATGGGGTTTGGTTAAGGGAAGTACGTTAGAGTATATTGGACCTCTTGTCCAGAAGCCGGGCATGAAATAAGCCCTGGCGGCGGTGCGGCGAACAGCGCCAGCCGCATTCAAGGGGGCGTTATAATGGCGAAAGCAGCCCCGGCAGCGTCACAAAGACCAGCTTGTTGGCGACAGGCATTCCGCACTTGCCATAGGTTGACGGTTTAGCTATACTGATTCCTTACAAAGTTGCGCCCTCTGTCCGGCCGCGTGCTGTCGGCTGCGGGGCGGTGCATTTTTTTGGACAAATTTTAAGAGGATACGGCATGAAGAACGACCATTCCTGTCAGGCTGGCCAAGAGGCGGCGTCACCTGCTGCCGCCGCAGAAAGCTCCGCAGGCGGATTCAGCCGCATGCGTTCCAAGCTCGCCTTTGACCGGCTTGTGGAGATGGGAGCCAAGATGGGGATGGAAAATCCTCTTTTTCTCTGCCACGAGCGGGCTGCCAAGGCCACCACGCTCATAGGCGGCAAGGAATACCTGAATTTTTCCACCTACGACTATCTGGACATTAACGCCCATCCGGAAATAACCGAGGCCGTCACCCGCGCTGCCACCGTTTACGGCACGTCGGCCGGAGCCAGCCGCCTTGTGGGCGGCGAGCGTCCGCCCCACCGTGAACTTGAGCGCGCCTTTGCCGACCTGTACGGTGTGGAAGACTGCATTGTCTACGTAAGCGGCCATGCCACCAACGTGTCCACCCTCGGCTTTCTACTCGGTCACCGCGACGCCATCTTTCATGACGGCCTGGCCCACAACTCTCTGGTGCAGGGCGCACGCCTTTCGCACGCCGCGCGTTACTCCTACAATCATAATGATTGCGACGCCCTTGAAGAAATGCTCAAGGCCAAGCGCGCGGAGCACAAGCGGGCCATCATCGTCACCGAGGGCCTGTTCAGTATGGACGGCAATATCCCTGACCTGCCCCGCATCATCCAGCTGAAAAAGCAGTATGACTGCATGTTGCTGGTGGATGAGGCCCATTCGCTGGGCGTGCTTGGCGAGACCGGGCGCGGCGCGCATGAATATTTCGGCATTGACGCCAGCGAAGTGGATATGTGGATGAGCACGCTCTCCAAGTCCATGTGCGGCTGCGGCGGCTTTATTGCTGGCAAGCATGAACTGGTGGAATTTTTGAAGTACGGTTCGCCGGGCTTTGTGTTCAGCGTCGGTATGCCGCCCGTTATCGCCGTGGCCTGTCACAAGGCCCTGGAGATCATGCTGCGCGAACCCGAGCGGGTGCACAAACTGCAAAGAATTTCGCAGTTCTTTGTGCAATATGCCGCCAGCATCGGTCTGGATACGGGCTCGGCTCAGGGCTATGCCGTCGTGCCTGTCATGGTGGGCGATCCCATGGTGGCGGGCTTTTTGTCCAATGCGCTTTTCAAGCGCGGCATCTATGTTATGCCCATCACCTTTCCGGCGGTCAAGGAAGGCACCGACAGGCTGCGCTTCTTCCTTTCCGCCGCTCACACGGAAGACCATATCCGTCAGGCCCTGGACGCGGTGAAGGAAGAAATTCCCAAAGCGCAGGCCATTGTAGAAAAATACAAAAGCGAACACGCCGAAGAAACCCTGGGCGAATAAAAAAAGCATTCCGGGCCGGGCCATCAGGCCCGGCTCTCGTTTATAGCGGAGATCGATATGCCTTTAACCAGCGGCGCTGCCACAGAAGAAGGCGCAACAAGCGGCCGGCAGACCGTGCCGCCAGTTGTTGCCTATGTGCTTCTCTGGTTTCCCCTGTCTTCAGAGACATTTATTTTTCGTGAGGTCGTGCAGCTTCGAAAACGGGGGATGCCCGTATTCGCCTACAGCATGTATGGCGAGAACCTCAAGGGCTGCAGTGAGGAAATGTGCGCCTACGACGGCCCGGTCGGCCGTATGGGCGTCAGGGCCGCAGGCCGGATACTGGGCGCTTTTATGCGCGCCCTGCGCCAGCGGCCCGGCGCCACGTGGAAGCTCATGCGCGAAGGATTTTTTCGCCGTATGCGTAACCTTGAAGCGCTGGGCGAAAATATCTGGTGCTTTCTGGCGGGCTTTCTTCTGGCCGAAAAATGCCGTGAGGATGGTGTGCAGCTTATCCACGCGGGCTGGGCAAACGGCCCGGCCACAGCCGCCTGGGTGGCCTCGCGGGTGACGGGCATTCCTTTTGCCTTTACCGGCCGCGCCGGAGACATCTATCCCGAAGACGGCCTGCTCAAGGAAAAATCGCGCGACGCGCTGTTCATCCGAACCAACAATCGCACCAACGTGCAGTGGCTGCGCGGGTTTTGTCCCCCCGATGCCACAGACAAGGTGCATGCCATCTACAATAGCCTTACCTTCAGTCCGCGCGGCCAGTGCGCCATGCACATGCAGCCCCCCTACCGCCTTCTGGCCGTGGGCCGTTTTGCCCGCACCAAGGGCTTCCCTGATCTGCTCACGGCAATGGCCCGCCTGCGGCGCGAAAATGTGCCCGTGACCCTGACCCTGGTGGGCGACGGCAACTGGCACCGCAAGCTCGTCAAGCTGCGCGATGATCTGGGGCTTACCCAAGCTGTGGACATGCCAGGCTTTATCCCCCATGATAAAATCCGCTGTTTCATGCTGGACCATGATATGCTCATCATGCCCAGCGTAGTGCATACCAACGGCGATCGCGACGGCATCCCCAACGTCATAATGGAAGCGCTTTCGCACCGTATGCCTGTTATTTCCACCGACGTGTGCGGCATAGCCGAGGTGGTCATGGACGGGGAAACCGGCCTGCTGGTTCCGCAACGCGATCCGCGCGCCCTGGCCGACGCGGTGCGCCGCATGGCGGCCGACAGGGATGCTGCCCTGGCCATGGCCGAGGCGGGTCGGGCGCACGTTGAAAAGCTTTTTGATCCCACGCGCAATATCACGGCGGTCTATGACCTGTATGTGGACCAATGCGCCAAGGCTGCCGGTTCTGTAGACGTTGACGAAGCTGCCGTGCCCGCCTCCGGGGGCCCACAGGAAAAAATCTCCGGCCCGGCCTGCGCAGACGCGGAAAAAGAGGAACTATGAGCCGCCCTGTGCTCTATCTTGCCGTCAGTCTGGACGTGGAGGAAGAGGGGCTTTTTGGCGGCCGGTATGCGCGCCGGGGCTTCTCGACGGCCAATACGGCCAGCCTGGCGCGGCTTGCTCCCCTGTGCGAGCGGGGGATACGGCCCACATTGTTCTGCGCGCACTCCGTTCTGGCCGATACGGCTTCCCGTCCTGCGCTGGCGCATCTGCGCGACAGGTATGGGGCGGAAATAGGCGCGCACTTGCATCACTGGAATACCCCCCCCCTGACTTTTGACGGTCCAGCGGCCGATGCCGCGCTGGCCGACAACGCTTCAAGCGTGCCTGCCGCTGACGTGCCCGCGCCGCTCATGGCCGCCAAGCTTGAGAGTCTTATGGCTGTGGGCAGGGAGTTTCAGTCCGCGCCGCTGACGTCGTTTCGCATGGGCCGCTGGGATCTGCACAAAAATCACTGGCCCTTGCTGGCCCAGGCCGGAATACGGGTGGACGCCTCGGTGCGCCCTCTGCACTGCGGGGCTACGCCCCTGGCCGGGCCGGATCATTTCGACGCTCCCGGCAACCCCTACTGGGTGTCTGTCGGACAGGAGCGTATTTTTGAGGTTCCGCTCAGCGTGACGCCCCTTGTGCGCCCATTGCCGGGCCTTGTGCGCCGGGCGGCTCCCGGCTTGCGCCCGGGATTCAAGAACTGGGGCGCGCTGAGTCTGCTGCCCGTGTACCATCCCCTGTGGGCCATGCAGGCGGTTACCAGGCTTTTTGCCGCCAGGGGCGGGCAGGTATTGTCGCTTACCTGGCATTCGTCGGAAATGATGCCGGGCGGCGCGCCCCATCTGCCCGACGCTGCGGCTGTGGACAGGCTCATGAGCAAGATACTGGCCTGGACGGACTGGCTCACATCCCGTTGGGAGGTGCGCTGCCTGACCATGGACCAGTTGCGGGAAACGCTGGGAGCCCAGGCTCCCGACAGTACAGAACTGCCGCGCGGCGGCGCTGCGGGATGCGGCGATTGGACATACCCGCCCCCGGAAGCCCCATAGCTGACATTGTTTGCAATCCGGCCAGGTCAACCAGTGGAATATCAAGACATAACCTGTGGGTTTGCCTCTTCGCAGACGCTCAGGAGTAAGCAATGACAGAATGCAAGACAAGTGAGCCGGTCGTTCAGAAACCATTTGAGCCCGGTCTGCCCCATGTGGCCTGCGTGCTCCTGTGGTATCCCCTGTTTACACAACCCTTTATTTTCCGTGAAGTACAGGGACTCAGAAAACGTCTTCCCGTTTCTGTCTACAGCTTGTACGGAGCCAACCTGCGGCACTGTTCCACAGAAATGCAGCTGGCCGCGCGGCAGACGCACACTCTGGGCACAAAGGCCCTCTTCACCATTTTGGCTGAGGTGATGCGCCAGGTGTGCGTCCATCCTCTGCGCATGGGCCGTCTTTTCAGGCGTACCATGTTTCGCCGTTGGCGCTGCATTGAAACCATGGGCGAGAACCTCTGGGCTTTTTGCGCGGGGGTGTATCTGGCACGGCGCTTCACGGAAGCGGGCATTGACATGATCTACGCGCCCTGGCCGCGCGGTACGGCCACCGCCGCCTGGGTCGCGGGCAGTATTGCCGGGTTGCCGTTCGCCACCTGCGCACGGGGCGACAATCTTGAGCCAGCGGACCCGGACCTGGGCGCAAAGCTCGATGCGGCCTTTCTGGTGCGCGCCAACAACGGCGCGGACAAGGCGCGCATTGAAAATTTTGACCGGGGGCAGGCCAAGGGCAAGGTGGAACTTGTGTACAACGGCCTGACCCTGCCGCCTCTGGAAGACGTCTCCGTGGCCGAGCTGGCACGGCCTGACTTGGCAGAGTCGGCTGAACAGGCAGAGCAGGCCCATACTGATCTGGCCCACACTGACTTGGCCCACACTGACCTGGCCCACTCTGATCTGGCCCAGGCGGGACAGGCAGAGTCCAGGGCATCGCTGGCGGCCCAGGCTTCTTTTGCCTGCTGCGATTGCAGCGACGTCGCCCATTCCTTCCCCCAGCTGGAAGTGGTTCCTGCCTCGCCGTCGCCTGTTCCCATGGCGCGGCCCGTGCGCCTGCTGGCTCTGGGCAGGTTTGACGTCACCAAGGGCTTTGACGTGCTGCTCCGGGCTTGCGGTTTGCTGCAAGACAGGGGGCTGGACTTCACCCTGACTCTGGCGGGCGGCGGCGGCACCGTGATGGGCCTTGGCAACATGCAGGCCGGATTGACGCACCTGCGCAAGGAACTGGGGCTTGAAGCCCGCGTGAGCATGCCCGGCCTCATTTCCCACAACGAACTGCCCCGGCTGCTCAAGGATCACGATATCTTTGTGGCGCCCTGCGTAGTGCACGCTTCAGGCCGACGCGACGGCATCCCCAACACCGTTATCGAGGCTCTGGCCTATGGCCTGCCCGTGGTCAGCACCACGGTCAACGCTCTGCCCGAGGTGGTCCGGCACGGCAAGACAGGGCTGGCTGTGCCCCAGCACGATGCCGCAGCCCTGGCTGACGCTGTGGAAACGCTGGCCAACGATGCGGCCATGGCAGCCGGCCTTGCCCGCAACGGCAGGCTGCTGGCGGCCCGGATGTTTGATCCTGAAGCCAACAATGACCGTTTGGCGCGTATTTTCACCAATAATTACAGGTGTTGGAAAGAAACATGTGTGGAATAGCCGGTATTTGCCAACTGGACGCTTCGCCTCTTGATCCCCAGGCCCAGTACTGGGTCAAGGCCATGACCGACTGCATCGCCCACCGGGGGCCGGACGGCGAAGGGCAGTGGTTGAGCGGCCCTGTCTGCCTGGGGCACCGGCGTCTTTCCATCATTGACCTGGGCACGGGCGGCCAGCCCATGCACAGCGCCGACGGGCGCTATACGGTCGTATTCAACGGCGAGATCTATAATTTCGCGGAACTCAAGCAGGAGCTTGCCGCCAACGGCGCGCGTTTTTGCACCAGCTCCGACACCGAGGTCATACTTGAAGGCTACCGCCAGTGGGGCGTGGACTGTTTGTCCCGCTTTAACGGCATGTTCGCCTTTGCCCTGTGGGATGCCCACGATCAGCGCCTTTTCTGCGCGCGCGACCCTTTTGGCAAAAAGCCCTTTTTCTACACCGTGCAGCAGGGCAAATTGCATTTTGCCTCCGAACTGACGGCGCTGGAAAAAATCCCCGGCCTGAGCCTGACCATGCAGCCCGAAGCTGTCATGCGTTACCTGGCCTATGAGTATGTGCCCACGCCGCAGACCGTCTATGGCGAGGTGGAAAGCCTGCCGCCCGCGCACTGGCTGATGATCGAGGGCGGCGCCGTGCGCACGGGCCGCTACTGGGACATGCCCATGCCCGACGAGAGCGACAGGCGCAACCCGGACCAGCTTGGCGAGGAATTGCAGTTTCTGATGGCGCGCGCCGTGCGTCGGCGCATGGTCAGCGACGTGCCCCTGGGCGTTTTTCTTTCGGGCGGCATTGACTCGTCCATTGTGGCCGGGCTTATGGCGCGGCAGTCCCCCACGCCCATAAAGACCTTTTCCATCGGATTCAGCGAAGCCAGCTATGACGAGTCGCGCTACGCCCGCATAGTGGCCGAGGCCTTTGGCACCGACCACCATGAGCGTGTGCTTTCCGCCGAAGAGTGCGCCGACAACCTGCCCGGCATCGTGAGCAGGATGGACGTGCCCATGGCTGACGCCTCGGTGGCCCCCACCTGGCTGCTTTCTGGCGTGACACGCGAAAAGGTCACTGTGGCCCTTGGCGGCGACGGCGCGGACGAACTGTGGGCCGGATACGAGCACTACATCGGTTTCAAGGTGGCGGAATGGTACAACGCCCTGCCCGCCCTGGTGCGGCGCAAGGTGGTGGAACCACTGGCCCGCCGCCTGCCTTCCTCCGCCGGGTACATCAATCCGCGTCTGGCTGTGGCCACGTTTCTGCGGGCGGCCCAGGCTCCGGCCTGGCAGCGGGTGCAGACCATGCTCACCGCCTTTACCCCCGATATGCAGGCCGAGATCCTGACAGGGGCCTTCAAGGCGCAAGCGCCGGGCTTTCTTTCGCCGGAGCGCCTTTTTGCGCCTACGCGCGAGCACTTTGAGCACTGGCAGCCCTACAACGCGGCCACACCGCTGGCGCGCGCGTTCTATGTCTACGCGCACCAGTTCATGCTGGACGACATCCTGGTCAAGGTGGACCGCTGCTCCATGCTGCACAGCCTTGAGGTGCGCGCGCCCTTTCTGGACAAGGACGTGGCCGAATTCGCCGCGCGCCTGCCCGTGGACCGCAAGCTGCACGGATTCAAGCGCAAGTGGCTGCTCAAGCGGGCTTTTGCGGGGCTGCTGCCCAAGGAAATCCTGCACCGCAACAAGCGGGGATTTCAGATTCCCGTGGCGGAGTGGCTGCGCGGGCGCATGCGCCCCCTTATGGAAGATCTGCTCAGCCCGGACAGCCTCAAGGCTCAGGGCATCTTTAATCCTGCCGCCGTGCGCGCCCTCATGGACGAACACATCTCCGGCAGGGCCGATTTGCGCAAACCCCTGTGGACCCTGCTGGTCTTTCAGTTGTGGTGGCAGGCGCGCCAGCGCCCCGCTGCGTAATGGAGCGGTTGCAGCGTGGCGGCGTCCTTGTGGCCGAGTGAGGGCCAAACAGGGCGAAGCCTTCTTGCCAGCCGCAGGCCAATGCTTATATCATCTTGCGAGGTTTTAACGACACGCAATATTCGCATATCGAGGAGTACGCATGACCAGCCAGATTAAGACAGTTCTTCTTCTGGGTTTGCTTTCGGGCATCATCATAGTGCTTGGCGGCCTGCTCGGCGGGCGTACGGGCATTGTCATAGCCTTTGGCATGGCCCTTATCATGAACGTGGGCAGCTATTGGTACTCGGACAAAATTGTGCTTTCCATGTACAGTGCGCGTGAACTCGCCCCGGAAGAAGCTCCATATTTACATAAAATTGTTGAAGAATTAGCCAACAACGCCGGTATCCCCAAGCCCCGCGTCTGTGTCGTGCCCGAAGAGGCCCCCAATGCCTTTGCCACCGGGCGCGATCCCGAACACGCGGTGGTGGCCGTGACCGAAGGCATTTTGCGCCTTCTGTCACCCGAAGAACTGCGCGGCGTGGTGGCCCATGAGATGGGGCACATCGTCAACCGCGACATTCTCATCCAGACCATCGCCGGGGTCATGGCTTCTGCCATTGTGACCATGGCCAATATTTTTCAGTTCACGGCCATATTCGGCGGCGGCAACCGTGACGGCGAGGGCGGCGGGCTCAATCCCATCGCGGCGCTGGCCATGGCTTTGCTGGCTCCTATGGCGGCCGGTCTTGTGCAGATGGCCATTTCGCGCTCGCGGGAATACCTGGCTGACGACACAGGGGCGGAACTTTGCGGGCAGCCCCTGGCCCTGGCTGGCGCTCTGGCCAAACTCGGCGCGGCCAGCGGGCGCATACCCATGCGCGAGGGCAACCCCAGCACAGAGCAGATGTTCATCGTGTCGCCCATGTTTGCCCACAGCAGCATGGCCAATCTTTTCAGCACGCATCCGCCGCTGGAAGAGCGCATTCGCAGGCTTCAGGCCATGGCGGCATCCCGGCGCTGATTGCCGAAACTGCCAAAAACGGGCAAAACGGGCGCAGAACCGCGCAGATAACGGGCCGAACAGGCTCTGCCGGGTTCCACGAACCCACATATTGAGGAAGACAATGTACGTACGTCTTTTGCTGGTAGCGTTACTGGCTCTGCCCCTCCTGGCCTGCAAAAAGCCCGCGTCCGTGGCCGAAAACGACACGTTGCCGCCTGCGGAGCCTTGCCCCTATGTCTATGTTGTCGCCCCGGGCAACTATATTGTGGACATTGCCAGCGGCTCCGAAGTGGTGCTTGACCCCGCCGTCAGCGAATTCGAGCTCTTCTGCTCGCCCGGAACCGCCCGCGCGGCAGTCAATTACGCCGTGGCCAGTGGCGCTCTTCCCGAAGGGGATTGGCGCATCTACCGCCTTGACGGCAACCTGGACGACCTTGCCTACAGAAGTCCGCAGAACCGCTATACCCTCAAGCGTATGGCAGAGGTTGTGGATTGGGTGACGGAAGATATCTAGACGCTGTCACGAGCGCCTTTCCTGTTATTTCTGCGTCGAACTTCGCCTTTTATTCCGGTCGAGTACCATTGGAAGTACACTCCCTGCATAAAAGGCTCGTTCTCCTTGATATAACAGGAAATTCATCTCGTGACGGGGCGGTCTCGATCGGAATCTTTGGAGGATGCTCTGGTGGGGGGACCCTTTTGTAAAAGGGTCCCCCCACGCCCCCACCCCCTAAAACTCTTTTTAGGGCATCTAACACTTGAAATGCTCGCCTATGGCAGGCAAACGCTTGCCTGGTCGGACGTGCCGTGGATGCTGTCGCAAACCGCACTTTTAAGCTGCATGAAAACTTCGAAATGTGAAGTTCAAAGGTCCTCTGCTTTAAGACATCACGAGATCCTCAAAACGGTCTGCTACAGAGTGTTTTTGAAGAGCTTTTTCGACAAGGGGCCGGTCTTCAAGACCGGCCCCTTGTCATTGTAAAGCGTGCAGGCTTGTATGCCGTTCTTGTACGTGTATGGATAACTTTATGTTATTTCAGAAGTTGTTGCTGTTTTATGCATACAGCGTGTCTGTGTGGCACGGTTTACTGTCTTGCTGTATACTTCTTGTATGCGGAAAAAAGTTTTCGCGCGTACCAGTCGGGGCAATGCCCGGCATAAGGATATTCATATGCAAACCAGCGCAAGAAACGTTTTCAAGGGTAAGGTCGCGGCTGTACATTCCGGAGCCGTCAATGATGAAGTGGAATTGTCCGTTGAGGGTGGGTTGAGCATTGTTGCTTCCATTACCCAGGTCAGCACCAAAAAGCTGGGTCTCAAGCCCGGTGTGGAGGCCGTTGCCCTGATCAAGGCCAGTTTTGTGCTGCTCATGAACGACGCCGAAAAGTACCTTTTGTCCACCCGCAACCAGTTTGCGGGAACGGTGAGCAAGGTGACGCCCGGCGCGGTCAATGCCGAAGTGCTGGTTGACCTGCCCAGCGGCAAGTCCATTGCATCCATTGTCACCATGGGCAGCCTTGCCAGCCTTGGCCTGGCTCCCGGCAAAAAAGTCACGGCCATCGTAAAGGCTTCACAGGTTATTCTGGCGGTGCCGAAATAACCTCGGGCAGAGTGCCTTGCGCACAGTGGCTCTCAAGGGGGCATGCTCCGCGAGAAGGCAGATTCTCAGGGGGCAAGGTTCACCTGCATCAGGCGTGGTTTTAAACTGCGGCGGATGCGGGTTCACCAGCCGTGCGCAAGCATGCGTGACACGTGAACACGCCCAACGCTCGTTGGCCATGCTGACGAGCGGAATGCACGATGAAGTATTCTGGCGTTCATGGCCTGCAACCAGGCCATGAATACCCTGCTGAAAGACAAGGCCCGGAACGCTGACGCGAACCGGGCCTTGTCGCGTTAAAAACGTGGTGTAAGCGCATGCCTGGGAAAGCAGCAGGAAGCGTATTTGTCGAACTAGCCGACATTTAAGGGAAAAGTGATAGTTGAAAATTTCACAAACAATTTTTTTACTGCGCCTCGATATTTTTATCAAGAAGAAAAATTTTGCAAAATTTATGTGAAAAATTGCGCAGGTCCTTGACCTAATGTTTTATTCATTTTAGGTTATTGCAGCGCAATAAAACGTCCAGCGTGATCGCAGGAGGCAACCGTGTGGGATAACTGCTGCGACTATGACACGATTCGCGAAATACGTGTTAAAACAACGGCATATATTGGCGTAGGCGCAATAGACAAGATTGACGGTATCCTGGGAAATTTGAAAAACGAGGGCGTTACATCAGTGCTCTGCGTTTGCGGCGGGCATGCCTACCGCGCTTCGGGCGCGTGGGATAAAGCCGAGGCCGCAGCGCTGCGGCAAGGCATTGTACTGGCTCTGTATAACAGG
>Ga0265295_1007398_pt1 | contig 12670 bp, 13 predicted proteins | sample Munlansysbiofilm_FD_192503 | JGI IMG/M metagenome (GOLD analysis project Ga0265295, IMG submission 192503) | Leachate microbial communities from a municipal landfill in Southern Ontario, Canada - Methane capture system biofilm | ecosystem: Engineered > Solid waste > Landfill > Unclassified ... | reverse complement strand
TGAGTTAAAATAAGTAGGTATTATTTTTGTGTATGTCATACTTAAATTATACCAAAAAACCGCCCTGGACTCCAGAGCGGCTTTTTTGTTTATTAGACTATAACTATTTTATTTCGTTACAGACCCTTAATCATCTAACCAAACTTTAAGTCATATTAATCAATTAATTGCTTTATCAATAAATGTTATTCTACTATCAACGGGCGTTAAAACAGCTTCAACTAACATTGATATAATCAATGTATTGGGAATAATTAAACCTAATCTTAACGGTAAATCAACCATTAAACCCGTAACACTTTTATGATAATGAACAAATAATGCCAAACTATTAATACTTGTTACTGCCAAATGAGTTATTAAAACAACTAATAAAATATTAATAAACTTCTTATTATTTTTTAGAAGTAACCCCGGTATAACTCCCCACATAATAGATGCTAGTGCAAACAATGGTAAAAACGTTACTCCAGGCGTTATTAATACGGTAACTAAATCCCCTAAAAAAGCAATCATTATACTGTATTTAGGCCCTAAAAAAATGGCCGCGATAATAATAGGAATTGCATAATATGGGGTTCCCATTGTCTGAACAGGAATTATCATATTAAAGGTGAAATCAATAACAATTGACAATGCTGCTAGCATTGCAGCCCAAACTACTTTCTTTATTTCCATAAAAGACCTCCATCTATACTAGAGATCCACTATATTCCTACAGCGGATGCATTAGAAAACCGCCCTAAGGTTCGTTCCAATCCGACATCCCATGATTGGACACTTAACGCTTCCTAATTACTCTGTTAAAATCATTATACTATTTTTTATTAAATTGTAAAATCAATTGGTTCAATATCATTGCTTATAAGATAATCATTGGTTCTCGAAAATGGTTTTGATCCAAAAAATCCTCTACTTGCTGAAAGCGGCGAAGGATGAGAGCTTTCAATAACTAAATGTTTTTCATTTGTTACATACTGCTTATATTTTCTTGCTTCATTGCCCCAAAGGATAAATACTATTGGTCGATCAATCTTACAAATCATTTTAAAAACATTTAAAGTGAATTCTTGCCACCCGATATTTGCATGAGATAAAGGGGACCTTTTTCGAACAGTTAAAATCGTATTCAATAAAAAAACTCCCTGTTTTGCCCAATTTGATAAATCATTATTATTTTTACTAACTTCGATGTGTAAATCATCTTGTAGTTCTTTTTTAATATTAAATAAGCTTTTTGGTGTTTTAGAATCTAAAGAACTAAAAGCTAATCCATGTGCTTGATTTTCACCGTGGTAAGGATCTTGACCTAAGATAACTACTTTAATCTCTTGTAATGGTGTAAAATCAAATGCTTTAAAAACATCATCTTCATTAGGATAAACAACGTATTTTCTACGCTCTTCTCTAACCTTCGTAATAATATCTTTAAAATATTGTTTCTTCATTTCGTTAATAATCAATTCGTCCATAAAATCACCGCCATCCTAATTATATAACATTTACTTTAGATCATATGATAAACTATCAAAAAATCTTTTTGTTCTTTCTTCTTTGGGTTTATTAAAGATTGTTTTTGGATCACCTGTTTCAACAATACCGCCTTGATCAATTACAACAATTTCATTAGCAACTGCTTTTGCAAATCCCATTTCATGAGTAACAATAATCATGTTGATATTGCCATCAACAAGTTCCTTCATAACTAGAAGAACTTCTTTAATCATTTCTGGGTCAAGAGCACTTGTTGGTTCATCAAACAAAATAACTTCAGGGTTCATAACTAACGACCTTGCGATCGCAACTCTTTGTTTCTGTCCGCCGGATAATTCATTAGGATAATTGTCTTTTTTATCTACAAGCCCAACTTTTTTTAAATACTCGATTGAAGAAATACTCGCTTCTTCTTTTGTTTTTTTCAAAACTTCGGTTTGAGCAAGATTCAAATTTTCTAAAACTGTTAAGTGACTAAATAAATTAAAGTTTTGAAAAACCATATTCACTTTTTGACGATGCAGTCCCAAATCAAAAACTTTATCATTGATAATTTTATCTTGATAATAGATAAGTCCATCGTTAGGAACTTCCAATAAATTCAACAATCTAAGAAGAGTAGACTTCCCACTGCCTGAAGGTCCTATAAAAACTGTTACCCCTTCGTTAATCTCTAAATTGATTTTGTTTAAGGCAATCGTTTCATCATTAAATCTCTTTGATACATTTTCTAATTTAAATAATAATTTACTTTTGCTCATGAACTCTTAACCTCTTTTCTAATACACTCATTATCTTTGATGTCGATAGCGTTAACACTAAATATAGAATTGCAACAACGATATATACTTCTTTAACTTGGTATGTTTCAGTTTTTACAATCTGCGCACTATACATTAATTCTGCAACCCCTAAATACATAAAGATCGATGTTTCTTTAATCATCGTGACAAACTCATTTCCTAATGAAGGAATGATGTTTTTTATTGCTTGTGGCAGAATAATCTTTTTCATTACCTGATTGTTGGTCATTCCTAAACTTAATGCCGCTTCTTTTTGCCCTTTATCAACTGCCAATATTCCACCTCTTATTATTTCAGATACATAAGCGCTTGAATTAATTAACAGGGCAATCATTCCAGGGATAAAGTTTGATAAATCAATCCCAAAAACAATACTTACAGGTAATTGGATAAATGAATAAATAAGTAAAACTTGTACTAAAAGCGGGGTTCCCCTAATAATATCGATATACCATTTGGCGGGAATGCTTAAATACTTCTTATCTGAAAGTTTCATTAAAGCGATAAAGAACCCTAAAACACTTCCTAATCCCACTGATAATACTGCTAAAATGATTGTCATTAATAATCCTTTTAACAATAAAACAATAAAATGACTTTCTAATAAAAATGAGAAACTGCCACTATTGCTACTTGATTCATTCAAATTTACTGCATCAAGAATAATCTTATCTAGTTGTCCACTAGTTTTAAGTTCAGCAATAACTTGATTAATAATTGTTAATAATTCGTTATTCCCTTTTTTTACAGCTGCTGCTGATCCATCATTTTCATTACCAATTAAAGCATCGAGAATAACAAGGTCTTGATATTTTTTACTATAGACTTTCGCTACCGGCTCTTCAATCACAAGCGCATCAATTGATTTATCATCTAATTGCATAATCAAATCCGGTATCGCTTGTAAATACTGTTTTACGCTAAGTGGAAAACTAGTATCCACTAGTTCTTGTTGAATAGAACCAAGTTGAGCACCAATCTTTGTCTTAGCATTATTAAGATCAATTATGCTATTGTATGTATTCAAATTATCTTTATGAATCATTATTGCATGACTAGCATAATAATAAATATTAGAAAAATCAACAATTTCTTTTCTACTATCAGTTGGATTCATACCGGATAAAACGAAATCGACTTTTCCCTCTCTTAAATCCTCCAATAAGAAATCAAAACCTTTATTGATCACTCTTAAATTGTTTTTTGTTGCTTTAGCAATTTCTTTTGCTAATTCGATATCAATACCAACCACCGTAGATTTTCCATCATTTTTCATCGGCCATTCATATGGCGGATAATCTGCTGACGTTCCTAACACAATGTAATTATCATATGAATCATCAATAACAAACTCATAAACACTATTAGATTCACTGCACGATGATAACAATATCAAACTAACCAACATCAAAACTCCCATTAATAACTTTTTCATGTTTGTCTCCTTTTCTTAGCCTAGAAAACAAAAAGTCCCTAGACAAAATTGTCTAAGGACGTAATATACGCGGTACCACCTTAGTTCTAGTCAAAAACTAGCACTCAATAATCGTTAACGCCGATTTACGGTTAAACCTCAATTAATCATTTACTTCGATTTAACAGCTCCAAAGCACGTTCACAAATATTCTTTACTGGCTTACACCAACCACCAGCTCTCTTAAAAGTATTCTTTGTTACTACTCTTCTTCAATGCTATATGACAAAAATTATACAAGAAGCTTGTTATTTTTGCAAGTAAAAAAGTAATTAAACATTTTTTGTTATTTTTTTACACGCTTTTTAGGGATTTTTAACTCAGGTAAAATTAAATCAATTACCTTCCTTGTTAATAGCAAATCATCAGTATCTAAAATAAAATGTTCTTTTGCACCTTGATACGGAAATCCTACATCAGCATTTATTAATAAATCTTCAACACAATTTAATTTCTTTACACATACAGTATCATCACAAATCAATAACGTTGGTTTACTATCAACATAAACCATAAACTCACCAAACATTTTTTTATATGTAACATTGTAATCTAACCGGTTTAACTGTTCAACAACGTGTAGAACAAACTCTAAACTGCTTGCCACAAGATCACTCCTTTTTATGATTTCAAAATGAATAATGGGAAATAAAATATCTCCCATTATTTAATCGATTATTATTCAGTTTTCTTTTTTGTTTCTTTTTTAGGTTCTTCTTTTACTTCTTTAGGTAAAGCTGCTTTAACCCCAACCATTGTTGTTAAAATATTAGTTAAATCAACTCCTGTTGCTTCTTTAACTGATTCAACGACTTTCGTTGTTGTCCCAATAATATCACCAACTAATTTAGTTGAGTTTCCTTCACCCCATAAAGTTATCTTATCAACTTTTTCAAGTGGTTTAGCTGCTGCAGCAACCATCTCAGGTAAAACCTTAGAACTTAATAACAATTCAAGTTTTGCTGCATCTTCCATGAATTTCATCGCGTCAGCTTTCTTACGAATTGCTTCTGCTTCAGCATTACCAACAGCTAAAATACCTTGCGCTCTTGCTAACTCCGATTCTTTAATTGCTTCAGCCGTAACTATTCTTGCTTCTGCTTCAGCTTTTTGTTCTTCTAATTGCGCTTGTGCTTCTTTAATTCTCGCATAAAGTTGAGCATCTGCTTTTTGTTGAACAGCATATCTGTCAGCATCAGCAGATTTTTTGATTGTTGCTTCTAATTTTCTTTCAGCAACTTCAACTTCTTTAGTTTCAAGTTCAATCTCTTTATCACGTTTAGCAATTTCTGACTCTTGCATCGCAATATTAACTTCTTTTTGACGTTTAGTTTCTTCTAAACGATAAGCAATATCAGCTGCTGCTTTCGCACGATCAGCTTCTTCTTTTAACGAAGCTACTTTTAATGCTAAATCATTATCTTGTTTAGCAATTTTCAATTCTGCTTCAACTCTCGCATTGTTAGCTTCTTCTTTAGCTCTTGAAACAGCGATTGAGATTTCTTTTTCGTTATTAGCTTTCGCAATTGCTGCTTCTTTACGGATTCTCGTCACATTATCAATCCCTAAATCTTTAATAACATTGTTTTGATCACTAAAGTTTTGAATTGTAATATTAACAATTTCAAGTCCCATTTTTTCCATATCTAAGTCTGCAGACTTACGAACCATATCTGAGAATTTTTCACGGTTTTGAACCAAATCAATTAAATTCATTTGTCCAACGATTTCCCGCATATTACCTTCTAATACTTCGCGAGCAGCAACTTTAATTTCTTCGATTCCTCTACTTAATAAAATTTGTCCTGCTAATTTTAATGAGTCTTCATCAGTTTTGATTCTCACACTTGCGACTCCATCAACAAACACATCAATAAACTCTTTTGTTGGTACAGAAGTTCCAGTCTTAATATCTGTTTGAATCAAGTCTAATGTTATTTCGTCACTTCTTTGAATAAAAGGAACAACAAAAGCCCCTTTCCCAACAACAATTCTTTGTTTCTTTGGTCCTGTAATAATAAGTGCTTTATTAGGGCGTACTTTTTTATAGGATGCAAATACTAACAATAGTAAAAACACAAAAACTGCTACTAATATACCTATAACCGCTCCTGATGATGATAAAAACATTTTCTTCCTCCTAATATATACATGTAAGACAATTTACATGTTATTTTTTTATTTAAAGTAATTGTCTACTATAATTAAACTATGATGATATCACAGACTAGTTTACTTCTCTCCTTACAGCACTTGACTGGTTTATAAAGGATATATCTGTGACTTTAATTAAATATGGTTATGAGTTGGATACAGCATTTATTGACTGGTTATTTCTTATTAGGTTACATTCATTAAAGCCCACAGTGCTAAGCTTGTATATCAATCATAGAAGGGTAGGTTTTATTATGATTTTAGTAGGTATCGATGTCGCCTCAACTAAGCATGACATCATCATCACCAATCATTTAGGTGAAGTTTTTAATACACACTTCACCATTGAAAATTCGCGGGCAGGATATAAAAAACTCCTTAACGAAATTTCATTGGCTAAAGAGTTCTTCAAAGATTCTAATGTGCGTATAGGGCTTGAATCAACTGGACATTACAGTAGAAATATTCTTCACTTCTTAATCCTCGAAAGATACGATGTGATGTTCATTAATCCATTATTAACCAATATGGACCGTAAGGCTTCTTCAGTTCGTAAAACGAAGACTGATGTTATTGACGCCAAGGCCATTTGTATGTTTCTTATTAGAAATCAAAATGATTTCAAACCCTATACACTATCATCATATCATATTGATGAACTCAAAATACTTGTTAGACAAAGAAAATCTTTGAAAATACAATTAAACAAAACTTCTAATCAACTTAAAGCTTATATTGATCAAGCTTTCCCTGAGTACCATAAAGTCTTTAAAAACACGCTTTCTAACGCTTCATTAACACTTTTAGAGTCTTACGCTTCACTTTCCGAGTTAAAACGTGTAAGAACTAATACGTTATCTGAACTACTAAAAAAATCATCAAAGGGCAGACATAGTTTAACTAAGGCTGAACTAATTAAATCTCTCGTTAAAGATTCCATTGGTATTGATAGCGAGTCTTTATCTCTATCAATTAAACAATCTGTTCAAACGATTAGAAGTATTGAACTCCAGGTAGATCAAATCAATGATTTATTAGAACACCACATCACAGAATCTAAAACAACTCTTCTAACAATTCCTGGTATTGGTGTTCAAACTGGCGCCATCATTTTAGCCGAGATTGGTGACATTAATCGTTTCAAAACTGATGATGCTCTACTAGCGTTTGCTGGTCTTGATCCTTTTGTCTATCAATCAGGTAAATATGAGGGAAACTTTAAGATATCTAAGCGAGGATCATCCATCCTCAGATGGGCGATTTTTCAAGCAGCTAAAATAACTGTTATGCATGACCCTGTTTTTAATGCCTATTACCTAAAGAAGAAATCTCAAGGTAAGCATTATTTAACCATTATTGGTCATGTTACTAAGAAGTTACTTAGAGTCATTCGTTCTATTTTAAAGAACAATAGTATATATACTGTTTCTCATTAACCGTATTCAATTATCAAAGATCTAAATTTAGGTGTTGCATAGACACTTTTTTTAGCATGCCCTTATATCAATTCAACTATTTTTTATTAAACACTTGACTTTCATCTAATAGTTGGCTTTATATTCTTTTATTATGATTTTATTATACCAATACTAAACGCTTTTAACAATGTTAATTATAATTATCATTGACACTAAATTGTGTTTAAGAAAGTACTTAATAATTTAGTCTCTATTAATTGTTTTTTTACTCCGATGAGATATTAAGATTTATCATAAGAGGATAAACTTTCGCTTGATTATTAATAATTATTGTATAGTCGTTTGTCAATTTTCTAAAATTTTCCACACTATCTAAATACACAAATATTTGTATTGTTTTTTCCCTGATATTTGATTGTCTAAAAACTATCGGTAAGTCATCAACTAGTTCTAATCGCTTTTTTATTGATTCGCTAATAGAGTGATTAAAACACTCAACCACTGACAAATCATTACCAGATAATATTCCAACGCCTTTTAGATTGTTTTTTTGACTATAGTCAACAGCATCAAAGTATGAAACTCCTTCAATAAAAGGATTAACTTTCATAAACACTTCATTTGTCCGAGGATTAATATAGATTATTTCATCTTTTTCATTTTGTTCTTTAATACAAACAAAGCGATTTTCATCAATCACATTTAAAGAAGTCGATATAACTTCTCTTTTATTACTTGTCGTCACTTACATTCACCTTCTTAAATTAAGCAAAAAGAGACCACTATACGTTGTGGTCTCTTTAAGTTTAAAAGTTATTTATTATTTAGTTAATTTAGCAATTTTTTTAGCTGTTCTAACTAATTGAGCAGTATAACTCATTTCATTGTCATACCAAGTCATAACTTTAACTAATTGTTTACCATCAACGTTAACAATTTGTGTAGTATGAGCATCAAAAGTTGAACCGTGAGTATCACCGATAATATCAGTTGATACAATTGGATCTTCAGTATAAGCTAATGTTTCGTTAGCAGCAGCTTTCATAGCAGCATTAACTTCTTCAACAGTAACGTTTTTAGCTAATTCAACTGTTAAGTCAACAACTGAACCAGTAATAGTTGGAACACGTAAAGCAGTTCCATCTAATTTACCTTTTAATTCAGGTAATACTAAACCGATTGCTTTTGCAGCACCTGTTGAACTTGGAATGATTGATACAGCAGCTGATCTACCACGTCTTGAATAGATTCCTTTTTTATGAGGTTGATCCATTAACGATTGATCTGCAGTGTAAGCATGAATAGTAGTCATGAATCCTTTTACAATTCCAAATTTGTCATTTAATACTTTAGCTACTGGTGCTAAACAGTTAGTTGTACATGATGCACCACTAATAATTGTTTCACTACCATCTAAGATGTTGTCATTTACGTTATAAACAACAGTTTTTACACCGTCACCACTTGCTGGTGCACTAACTAATACTTTCTTAGCTCCAGCTTGAACGTGCCATCCGGCTTTTTCTTCACTAGTAAATAAACCAGTACATTCAATAACAACGTCAACACCTAATTTTTTCCAAGGTAATTCCTTAGGATCTTTAACACTTAAAACATCAATTTTGTGTTTTCCAACTTGAATAAAACCTTCTCCGTGAGAAATTTCATCCTTTCTAAAGGTACCATGTGCTGAATCATATTTTAATAAATATGCTAATGTTTCAGCATCTGTTAAATCATTAATTGCTACTACGTCAAAGTCCTTATCTTCTGAAATTAAACGATAAGCTAAACGTCCGATACGACCAAAACCATTGATTGCCACTTTAATAGCCATTTTTTTATTCCTCCTTGTGTTTGTTTTTATCATCTATATTTTATCACGTTCTAGTCAAAATTCAATTGTTTTAAAACATTGTAACAGATGTAAACGTTTTACTTGGTAATATCGTGTTTTTTTGATATAATATCATATGAAAATGTTGAGAAATAAAGTATTTGGAGGTCCAAAATGCAAAAAACCAATGTTGAAATAGAATTTAAGACTAGTATAAGTAAAGAAAAATACCAAGAATTGCTTAAACTATTTGAATTAGAAGACAATGTTTTTAAACAAACTAACTTCTACTTTGATACCGACAATCTTGATCTAAATAATGAAAAGATTGTTTTAAGAATTCGTCAAAATGGCGAACGTTACAAAGTAACGATGAAAAGACAAAGTCCAACTGGGGCATTTGAAAACCATGTTCTTCTAAAAAAAGAGCAAGCGCTTGAAATGATCAAAAATGGATTTAACACGAGTGATTTTTATGATAATATTAATTATTTTGTAACCTTCAAAGCATCATTAGATAATTATCGTGTTTCAACTCCTTACAAAGAAGGAACCTTATTCTTAGATCGTTGTCACTATCATGACGTGATTGACTATGAAATTGAGTATGAAGTTGATGAGTTTGAACAAGGACAAAAAAGATTTAACAACTTTTTAAATGAACATAATATTGAGTTCGTTAAAACAAAACGCAAGAGCGAAAGAGCACTTACAAAGTAAAATAAAAATAGGAACCTAAAAGATATTTTGGATTCCTATTTTTTTTCATTCTTTAATTCTAAAAAATACTTATCTAAAGCTGTTTGGTATTCACAATCTTCACGATCATGAGGACAATCAACACACATTAATAATTCTCTTAACCGTTTAGGAATAAAGATTCTTATTTCTTCTTCGTTATAACCTACCTGCATTTTTTGATTATCAACAATAATTGGTCGTTTCAAGACACTTGGATTTTTAATAATGAACGCTTTTAATTCACTTATTCGCATATCTTCAATATCAAGGTTTTCTTCCTTAAAAATCTTCGATCTAGTCGAAATAATATCATCAAAACCATTTTCAGCGTTTGCAAGCATTAACTCAATATCTTCATCTGTCAAAGGATGAGTGAAGAGGTTCTTCTCGTTATATTCAATTTTATGGTCATCAAGCCATTTTTTTGCTTTTCGGCAAGAAGAACAACTAGGAGTTGTATATATAGTTATCATTTTGCTCCTCCTTTAGATTCAAACATTCCTGCTGCTTAATTATATATTTAATTAGACTTTTTTTCAATAGCAAACCAAAATTTTACTAACTTTATTGGAATGTGGCAATCCTAATCCAATAAGATTGTGGAATGTATTAAAACTTATGAGTAATACTAAAACTGGCTTGTTACTTCTTTTTTATATAGTATAATGAATCTATTAAAGATAATGGTGAGGATATTATTATATGAAAAAAAGAAAAATAACAACCCTGTTGGCTCTTCAACTTATGGTATTGATGTATATAGCATCAACCGTATTTTATAATACCTTTGATGATAATATAGGACTAATAATGAATGGCATCACAAAATACTTTTTAATAGCTTCAGGATTATTGGTTGTCTTTTTATTTGCATTAGAGTTTAAATGGCATAAACCGTTAGTACGTACAATAATCCTAGGTTTTCTCCTATTGCTATGTGTTTCATCAATAAATACGAGTCTTGAAAAGATAAACGCTTTGATTTGGGTTTCAAGTATTATCTATGCCATTATTTTAGTTATTGCAAATATTAGAATGTTAATATTTATAAAAGATGACAACAACAGTAACAATAAAGAAATTAAGTCATCAACTACTTATCCCCCTGGGATCCTATCAGAAAAACACCAAAAATCAATTTATCTAATTCTGATTTTAACCCCTTTGTTAGCGATTGTTATATTGTTTGCTATGGTACTATTATTACATTGGAATTTTGCTATAGTTTTCCCAATCGTTTCATTAACTGCCTTTGTAGCCATTTTAATTTTAGTAATAACTACTGATCCATTGAATAAAACAATCAAAAGATTTGAAAGTGATACTAACTATGACCATTTAGAAAATGATTTCAATGAGTTTTATCAGAACAACCTTCACCCTGAGACAAGAAATTATTTATACTTGATTAAAAGCAATTATTTGTTCACAATTGACCCTTCAAAAGGTTTTGAAATATTTGAATCAGTCACTTTTCCTCAGTCTGAGAACTATAAACGCGTTTATGATTTGATTGAAGTTTATTATTGCATCAACAAGCGAGACCATAAATCTGCCGAAAAATCTTTAACTCAATTTGTCGAAAAATATAAACGCGATAATAATATTAAAAGAACTAAAATGATGATTAAACTTATTTTCACAAATGAAGTAATTGATGATATTGATAAAATCTTTACAATTACTAACGCGAAAAACCTGTTTGTAAAGATGGTTAACACGTCAGCTTTAATGATATATTATTTAAATAGAAATAATCTTGACTTAGCAAAAAAATATGCAACAATTATTCTTAATGAGAATCATAATTTAACCAGTTATAAAGAAAAAGCAAAAGAAGTTTTATCTATGTAATAGCATCAAAAAATGTTCAATCAAAATGGAGGTTAAAATGACCATTGAAACTTTTAAAGACAATATGACTAATATTGTTGTAAAACTTTGGAATGATGAAGTAGCAAGTAGACGTTTTTTCAAACTCTTTGATGAAAAAACATTTACTCAAAAATTCTTAAATCCTAAATGGCATGATACAAGCCTATTAGTTGTCGCAAAACATAATGGCACAATCATTGGTTTTGGTCATGCAATATATGATGAAAGATCTTCATCGTCTCATGGGTATATTACTTGTATAGTCGTAAAGAGCACTTTCCAACGTCAGAAAATTGGTTCAATGATTTTAACGGCGCTCGAGAACTTCCTATCGAAAAATAACATAATGACTATTCGACAACTCTTTTTAGATCCGATTAATCTCGAATGGATTGTTCCCAATACTACTAATCATGACCACCCAAATGTTCCAGGTGTTTTAATAAACAGTGCGTGGTATTTTTTTCTTGTTAATAATGGTTACAAAGTTGATGGTTTTCAACAAGATGCTTTTTACTTAAATCTAAAAGCCTATGAAACTAATGAACCAACTATTAATCCCGAATATAACATTACTTTATATGATAAAACTAAACATCATGGATTCAATGAGTTGTTTAAAGAATTAAATAATAGTATGTGGGCAGAATCAGTAAAAAACAACTTGGCGAAAGAAACTCCAGACCCGATGTTAATCATTGAAAAAAATGGTCAAATCTTAGGATGGACTGGCCCTTTAAAAACTACCTCTAGTAAAAGCAACCGGTAGAGATGTCAAGTGATAAAAAATAAAAAAAGCACCAAAAGATGCTAAAAAACTTGAGATTAAGGCATGCTAAAAAAAGGAGATGCAAAAGTATAAGATTTAGTTAGA
>Ga0265295_1007397_pt1 | contig 12672 bp, 11 predicted proteins | sample Munlansysbiofilm_FD_192503 | JGI IMG/M metagenome (GOLD analysis project Ga0265295, IMG submission 192503) | Leachate microbial communities from a municipal landfill in Southern Ontario, Canada - Methane capture system biofilm | ecosystem: Engineered > Solid waste > Landfill > Unclassified ... | reverse complement strand
GAATGCCAGCAGTTGCTATTACCGACCATGGTAATATGTTTGGTGTGTATAAGTTTTATAAAGAAGTAATGGCTTATAACCAAATGGTAAAAGAACATAATTTAAAAGAAGAAAATGCAAATAACCAAAAAACCGAACTTAAAGGTATTATTGGTTGTGAATTTTATGTAGCAAGTGACCATACACAAAAATCGGGAAGACCAGAGTTAGCACATTTACTACTTTTAGCAAAAAATCAACAAGGTTATAAAAATTTAGTAAAGTTAATTTCTATTGCCTATACAGAGGGTTTTTATTATAAACCGCGCATAGACTATAATTTGTTAGAAAAATATAGCGAAGGAATAATTTGCTTAAGTGGTTGTTTAGCAGGTGATATTCCACAATATATTATGTTAAGGCAATATGATGAAGCCGAAAAATTAGCACTTCATTTAAAAGATGTATTTAGAGATGATTTTTATTTAGAAGTGCAAAATCATAATATTTTAGAGCAAGCCGAAGTTAATCAAAAATTATTAGAGTTAAGTAAAAAATTAAATATTAAATTAGTGGCAACGAATGACGCACACTATATTTTTAAAGACGACGCCGAAGTACAAGATGTACTAATGTGTTTACAAATGGGAAAACAATTAGATGACCCTAACCGTATGAAATTTTCTAGCGATGAGTTTTACATTAAAACCTATGAAGAAATGCTAGAAGCATTAAAAGGCTACGAAGAAGCAGTTCATAACACTATTGAAATTATGAATAAGTGCGAACAAGTGCACTTATCATATGAAAAACTAATTCCTAGTTATATTTCTCCTGAAGGCTATACAAAAGAAGAGTATTTAAGAAAATTAGTTAAAGAAGGTTTAGAAAAGAGATATGATGTTATAGATGAAGAAATTTTATCGCGCGCGGAAATGGAACTTGGCGTTATTGAGCGAATGGGCTTTGTAGATTATTTTTTAATTGTATGGGATTTTATAAATCATGCTAAAACAATTGGCGTGCCGGTTGGCCCTGGTCGTGGCTCGGGTGCTGGTAGTATTGTTGCTTATGCTGTTGGTATTACCGATATTGACCCATTAAAATATAACCTACTATTTGAAAGATTTTTAAATCCTGACCGTATTAGTATGCCCGATTTTGATATTGACTTTGGCGACGGTAGAGATGATATTATTGATTATGTAGTAGAAAAATATGGGGTAGAGCGTACAAGCCAAATTATTACTTTTGGAACGATGGCGGCAAAAGCGGCATTTAAAGATGTTGCTCGTGTTTTAGGTATGCCTGCAAGTGAAGCAAACTCCATTACTAAAAAAATGGATGTTAATAAAATTAAAGGCGATTCTAAAATAAAAATAGTGTTTGGGCTTTCCGATAAAGAAGGAGACAAACAATATGCTAATCCTGAACTAATTGAGCTATATAAAGAAGACCCACGCATTCAAAAAGTGGTAGATTTAGCAATTAAAGTAGAAGGCGTACCTCGTCATACAGGGCAACATGCAGCGGGTGTAATTATTTGCGAATACCCATTAGACGAGCATGTGCCACTAGCACTTGCAAAAACACCGCGTGGCGATAAAATTACTACACAGTTTGATATGGTAGAGAGTGAAGAATTAGGACTACTAAAAATGGACTTTTTAGGGCTTCGTACATTAACCGATATTCAAAAAGCACTAGAAATTATTAAAAAAGTTCATGGTGTAGAAATAGACTTTAATAAATTAGGAACAGCCGACCCTAAAGTTTATGAAACAATAGCAGCAGGCGACACCGACCTTATTTTCCAACTAGAAAGTAGCGGTTTTAAAAAGTTTATGAAAGAGTTAAAACCCGACTGTATTGAAGATATTATTGCGGGAGTTAGTTTGTATCGTCCGGGACCTATGGATTATATTCCTGACTATATTAAAAACAAAAAAAATCCTGAAAACATAAAATATGCAGTGCCTTGCTTAAAACCAATTTTAGAGGCAACTTACGGTGTTATTGTTTACCAAGAACAAGTTATGCAAATATTTAGGGAAATGGCAGGTTACAGTTTAGGACAAGCCGATATTGTGCGCCGTGCTATGGGTAAAAAGAAACTAAAAGTTATGCAACAACACCGCGAAATTTTTATTAGCGGAAAAGATGATTCTGACGGTACACCTGCAATTGATGGCGCAATAAAACGCGGAGCAACGCGTGAAATTGCCGACGATACTTTTAGTAAAATGGAAAGCTTTGCTTCTTATGCGTTTAATAAATCCCATGCGGCGGCTTATGCTTATATTAGTTATCAAACTGCTTATTTAAAAACTTATTATCCTGTGGAACTATATACAGCAAACTTAAATAATCGCATAGAAATTTCTGATGAAATTGCAAAATATACTATGAGTGCAAAAGAAAGAGAAATAGAACTTTTACCACCAAGTATAAATAAAAGTGATACCTATTTCACTGTAGAAAATTCTAAAATTAGGTTTGGGCTTGCAAGTTTAAAAAATGTAGGCGTTCAACTTGTTAATGACATTGTAAATGAGAGAAATGAAAATGGTGAGTTTTCAGATATTGCTGATTTTATTAAACGAACTAATACAACAGGTGTAAATAAACGCGCCATAGAAGCCTTTATTTTAAGTGGAGCATTTGATGAGTTTAATCATACAAGAAGTCAACTAATGGCGGTGTATGAAAGCATTGTAGACCGAGTACAATCCGATAAAAAAAATCAGGATAACGGTCAATTATCTATGTTTGATACACTTTTAAAAAATGATAATAGTTTAACTGTTATAAATTATCCTAATATTCCTGAATTCATTCACAACGAAAAATTAAAACAAGAAAAAGAAGTGGTGGGAATTTATTTATCAGGTCATCCACTTGACAAATATATTCAACTATTTAAAAACTTTAATTTTAACACGCAAATTATTAAAGAATATGAAAATGAAAAAACTTACGATGAAGAAGGAAATGAAATTGCAATAGAAGGCGAACAAGCCGAAATTTTAACCGACGGAATGCAAGTTAGTTTTGGTGGAATTGTGGCGGAAATAAAAAAAGTATATACTAGGCGCGACAATAAAGAAATGGCAATTGTAACAGTAGAAGATTTTTGGGGCACAGTAGATGTTATGATATTTAACGCGCAATGGCTAAAACTAAAAAAAGACTTGGAAGAAGATACTATGGCAACTTTTGTAGGTAAAATAAGTTTAAGAGAAGGCGAAAGCCCAATTGTAATATTAGAAAATGTAGAAATTTGGAACCAAAATGAAAATAAAAAAGCAGTAGACGAAAAAGAACAAAAAGTGCCAACTTTATATTTAAAATATAATGTTGAAGATAAAAATTTAAACGAAAAAATTTTTAAAATATTAGATAAGTATAAAGGTAATTCTAAAGTTATTGTAAGATGTGCTAGCACAGAACAAATTTATAAAATAAACAAACTAGTGCAAATTAACTCTAGGCTAACTATGGAGTTACAAGCCTATATTGCAGATGAATTTATTAAAATAGCATAAAGGAGAAAAAATTATGAAAAAAATAGCCGTATTAACTTCAGGTGGCGATAGCCCCGGTATGAATGCTTGCATTGCAAACCTATTTACACTTTGTAATAGAAAAAACATTACTTTATTAGGCGTAAGAAAAGGGTATGTAGGTTTAGTAGAAAATGATTTTATTACATTAAGTCAAGAACATATAAATAATGTTTATAATTTAGGTGGTAGTTTTTTAAAAACAGGTCGTAGTGAAGAATTTTTAAAAGAATCGGGAAAACAAAAAGCCATAAAAAACTTAAAAGAACAAGGTATAGAGGTGCTAGTAGTAATAGGTGGCGATGGTAGTTTTCGTGGCGCGCAAGAGTTAAGCGAAAAAGGCATAAAAATAATATGCCTACCAGGAACTATTGATAATGATTTAGACTATACTGAAAAAAGTTTAGGCTTTGATACTGCTGTTAATAATTGCGTTAGCGCTATAGATAAAATTAAAGATACTATGCTATCAAATAATCGTGGTGTTGTAGTAGAAGTAATGGGAAGGCGCTCGGGCGATATAGCACTATATACTGCAACTGCTAGTAATGCTGATGCGGTAGTAGTAAAAGAAGTGCCGGGTAGTAAAGATAATATATTAGAAAAAGTAAAACTTGCAATTTCGCGCGGGGTAGAAAGCCCAACCGTTGTAGTGGGAGAATATATTTTAGATGTAAATGTTTTAGCAAGTGAGTTAACACAGTCAACAGATAAATTATTTAAACCTATGATACTAGGCTATATTCAACGCGGAGGAAATCCAACCGTGTTTGATAGAAATTATGCTATGGAACTTGCAGTTAAAACTATTGAACTTATTGAAGGGGGTATTTTTAACCGTGCAATAGGTTTGAAAGAAGGTAAAATTTACGATACCGAATTAAAAACAGTGCTATTTAAAGAAGATAACTTTAATTATGAATTATATAATTTATTTCAAAAATTAAATTCATAAGTATAAAAATAAAAATATGGGCAATTATATTTTTGCTCATCAAATCCCTGAAAACGAAAAACAGTAGGAAATTCCTACTGTTTTTCGTTTGTTTTTTACTTTAAATTTTGTCGTTATGATTATTGTGTTCAATATGCATTAAATCATGATCGTCATGCATATCGCCATCTACATCTAAATGTCCTCTATTAACAATTGCTGAATATAGTAAAATTAGTGCAGCAAGTCCAACTAATCCATAAATGATACGCGCAAACACATTAGCGTCAGAGCCAAAAATCCATGCGACAAGATCAAATTGGAATAAACCTACTAAAAGCCAGTTTAGAGAACCAATCATAACCAAAATAAAAGAAATTAAGTTTAACATAAAAACACTCCTTTCAAAATTGATTTGTCAATGTTATTATGCGTAAACTTTTATAAATAATACATTATGAAGAAATATCTTCTAATAAAAAATAATCAAAGTTACATTCTTCTAAAAAATCATATGGAAAAAACTTAACGCTGTGAAACTCTAAAAAGTTTGTAACATGGCTATTTAATAAAATTGGTGTTTGCAAATCTAGTTCTTTGCATATTTGCATTAAATAGTTTAATAAGTGTGCTTCGTTAAATTTATTTTTATTTTCGTAAACATATTGTTTTACTATTTTGTGGTTTTTTATTACTTTTGCCCAAATTTTAATCATAATTACTCCTAAAACCTAATTGTAGCATAAGTACTGTTTTTTTACCAATAAATAAAAGTTTATTTTTTTAGTAAAAATAAAAAACAAGGCTATACTAAAATGGAAAAAAATTCATAATTTTGTTTGACAAGTGCATATACTCGTATTATAATAAGGGAGATTTAATAAGAGCGTATATTTCACGCATTTTTAAAAATTATTTGCATTTTTAAAAATGTGTGCTTATTTTTATTAAATGTTGCACAAAAACAAAAATAAATTAGTATATTTATAACAAATATATATAAGCGAGGTATTACCAAATGGAAACAGTATTTTTAACCAAAGTAGGTTTAGAAAAATTACAAAAAGAATTAGAACATTTAAAAACAAAAGGCCGTGTAGAAGTAGCCGAACTAATTGGTGAAGCAAAATCTTTTGGCGACTTATCAGAAAATTCAGAATATGATGCAGCAAAAGCAAAAGAAGCACAACTAGAAGCAAGAATATATGAAATTCAAGAAAAATTAAAAAACTATGTGTTAATTGATGAATCAACTGTAGATACAAGCAAAGTAAATGTTGGTTGCTCTGTTACATTATACGATGAAGAGTTTGAAGAAGAAGTAGTATATAAAATTATGGGCTCTACAGAAAGCGACCCTGCAAATGGGTTAATAAGTAACGAATCTCCAATTGGAAGAGCGTTAATTGGCAAGAAAAAAGGCGAAACTGTAGATGTAGAAACTCCGGGCGGAATGATTACTTTAAAAGTATTAAAAATTTCGGCTTAATTTTTTAAAAACCTTTTATTTTAAAAGGTTTTTTTTATTAACATATGATATACTTTTTTTAATAAGGGGTAGCATTTTATGAAAAAGGCATTATTTATTACATTTGAAGGCGGCGAAGGAAGTGGTAAAACCACACAAATTGAAAAACTGTATGATTATTTAAAACAAAAAAATATTTCTGTAGTAAAAACAAGGGAGCCAGGTGGAAGTATTATTTGTGAACAAATTCGTAACATATTAAAAGATGGCAATAATGGAAAAATGAGCAAAATAACAGAGTTACTATTATTTTCGGCTGCTCGTAGTCAACATGCTGAAGATATTATTTTGCCAGCATTAAGAGAAGATAGTTTTGTAATTAGCGACCGTTTTTATGATTCATCTATTGTTTATCAAGGCTATGCTCGTGGGCTTGGCGAAAAATTAGTGCGAAAAGTTACAAAAATTGCTATTGGAAATTTAACACCAGATATTACATTTTATTTAAATATTGACCCAGAACTAGCATTTAAAAGAAAAAATGGACCTGATAACGATAGGTTTGAAACCTCAGGGCTAGAGTTTCATAAACAAGTGCAACAGTCTTATTTAAAACTAGCAAAAAAAGAAAAACGAATTGTTGTTATTGACGCTAGTAAAACAATAGAAGAAGTATTTAATGATATCGTAAAAACAGTAGAAAAAACATTTTGTAAATAAAAAATAGTAAATAAAAAAAATATTCAAAAAAACACCTTTTTAAAAGGTGTTTTTAACTTTATAAATAATTATTTCATATAAGAGTAGTGTAATTTCGTCAAAAATAGATACAATAAAAATTTTTTAGTATGTTTTTTTGTAATCATATAAATGTAGTTAGTAATATAATAAAAAGTAAAGGTTAAATTAGGGGGATTAGTTTTGGAAATTTTAAAAAAAAGTATTATTTTATCGCCGGCTAGTTGTGATGGAAAAAGTGAAGAAAAAGGAATATTAACTTTACAAAAAGAACTAGGTGAAGTAAAAGGTGTGTTAAAATGCTTTGAGTTAAAAAAAATGCAAGGAAAACTTCTTTTAGGAATAACTTTTAACGATAACAAACTAAATAAGTTTGAATTAAAAGATGAAGATACATGTGTTTTTAGGTTTAGTATACCAAGTAAAAGTTTAGAAGGCGATATTTCCTGTGTTATTGTTGCAATGAATAAGGATAATCACACACCAATACTTTGGGGTTCTACTATTACAAATCAAATAAGTAAATCACAAATATTAAAATCAGTTATTTCTTCATCGTTTACTGTTAATACTTCAAGCATAAAAGAAAACTTATATTTGGAGGAGGAGGTTAGGGAAGAAATAAATAGTGATGAAGTTAAAGAAGAAAACTTTTTTATGGAAGAAGAAACAAAAAAACTAAAAAATATGGAGCAAAAAAGCGATTTTGAACCATATAAAGAAATTTTTAAAAACCCAGATTTAAGCGTAATTGCCGAACAAACTAAAAAGTTAAAGGAAGATAATTCACCTTCATTTAAATTACAAGAAGAAGTAGATGAAACAACTTTTTACGATGAAGTAAAAGAACAAATTGATTCATTATTTGAAAAATATGAAAAAGAAGTGGCATTAGAGGAAATGATACCAAACTCTTCTTTTGTAAGGGTAACATTTGACACTGATGGTGAAAGTTATGTTTTTGGAATTATTTTTGATGATAATAATGAGCCAGAATATATTGTTTATGGTATTCCTTCTTCTTATCAAAAACTTCCACCAAAGCAACTTGAAGGCTATTATCAGTGGTTACCTCTAGACCCTAATAATCCGGAAGAAGATGGCTACTTTTTAATGTATCAAGATGCCACAACAGGTGAACATGTAAAAGTTGAAATAGTATAAAAAAACGCTGAATATTCAGCGTTTTTTATTTTGGCTGTGGATAAAGCGGTATGCTTTTTTGTAAAATAGTGCTAGACTGCATTTGCACATTGTTCTCTATAGGCATTTTTATATTTTCACCTAAATTAGTATGCTCTTCTTTTGTTTGAGTTATATTATTTTGGAAAGAATTAGTGTTAGGATTATTTACAAGTATTTGAGATAACAAATTTTTCATTATTTCATTTGAATTATCTTTATTTTGTTGTTTTGAAATTTTAGTGTAAACGCCAAAGTTTTTCATATAAAAGTGTTACTCCTTTTTAATTTCATTATGAAACATTTGATTTTTTTGTGATTTAATGATATTCTTATAAAGACTTTTTGAAAAAAGAAAAAATGATAGAACAAAAAACACGGAGAGGTTATGAAAAGAAGAGTTTTTAGTGTTGTTACAGCACTACTACTAATAGTTGTTTTTTTATCGGGTTGTGGTGGATTTAAGCCTTTAACAGGTGGTCCTAGTTTGAATGCCGATGTAACAAGTAATGGTGGGCTTTCAGTACAAAAAGGTAATTATTTATACTTTGTAAATGGTTTTAAAAATAGTGAAAGTTTAGTAGATGGCGATAACAAATATGGCGAAGTGCAAAATGCAGGAATTTATCGTGCCGAATTAAATAGTAACAACGAACTATTAAAAGATGAAGAAGGCAATTTATTAAATGTAGAACTTTTAATACCAAAAGTAGTTGGTTTTGAAAAAGGTGGGCTTTATATATTTGATAATTATATTTTTTATGCTAGCCCTACAATTTTAAAAGATAGAACAGGTGAAGTAAGATTTGATTTAGTTGACTTTTATTTAGCAAAGTTAGATGGAAGTGGAGTTGAAAAAATTTATGCTACTGATGAATACTCTGATATTGCTACATTTTCATTTTATAAAATAGATAATAGTGTGTATTTAGTTGTATATGATGGCACAAGCATTGTAAGTGTTAAAATAACAAATGGCAAAGTAGGAACTGTTACTAAAATGGTAGAAAAAGCAACGAGTGTTGCATTCCCTAGTGTGCTAGAATATAATTCAGAAAATTATACAGTTCAAGATATTAACAAATATATTTATTATACTCGTGAGTTAAATAATGAAATAGATGGCACTATTTTAGATATGGGTAATGTGTTAGCAAAAGTAGAAATTGGCAAAAACATAGAGGATAAGTTAATACAAGATAATGTTTGGGGATATTCATTAAACTATGTTAAAAATGGTGGACTATATTATATGAAATATAGTAGTGGTAGCCTGAACTCAAAATTATATTACCGCAGTTTGAATGGTTTAGATATTGCTAATAATGAAGAAATTCAATTATCGGGAACATATTATAACAGTGTTCTTCCACTAAATTTTGAGGGTGGAGAAAATAAAGGTATAGTAGTTGCAACCGATAGCCAACTTATTTATGTAAGTGATGTATTTGTTGAAACAGGTATGACACTATTAGTTAATGAAAAAGTAACACCACTATTTATTATAAATGGTTATGTGTACTACACTTATGGTTCTAAAAATACTTTGGCTCGCGTTAATATTTTAAATGTAGCCGATAAAGCCGATTTAACTAGTGAAGAAGATGAGTTTAAGGTAGATGTTAAATTAAAAGCCGATTATGATAATGAATATATTTATTTATATAAAAAACATAGTAACGAAAATTTTAGCAGTTATTATTTAGAGCGCATTCATTATATGACAAGTAGTTTTACAAGTGAATTTATTGGAGTTATGGAAGAAATTCATTTACCCGATGAAGAAACTAGTGTAGAATAGTTAAAACAACAAAATAACAAAAAACAAACGACTTTCGTTTGTTTTTTTATTGTTTATCATATGTTTAGAAACAAATATAGGATTTACGACAATTTTAAACAATATTATTTAAAAAAAGTCACGCAGAACAGATAAAAATAAAACAGAGTACTTTTAAAAGAAAACAAATTATGCTAATATTTTTTACGAAACACTTTTTAACGAGTAGTTTTTTATAAGGCTTAAGTATTTGGAGGTAAAATATGAGTGAAGCAAATAGTGCTACAAAATTATTTATTGTAGACGATAATAAAGAAATTAGAGACATGCTAACAGGTTATTTTAACGAACAACCTAATATGTATGTAGTGGGGGAAGCGCAAGATGGAAATACAGCACTTCAAGGAATAGAACAAACTAGTCCAGATGCTGTTATTATGGATGTTATGCTAACAGGTATGGATGGATTTAGTTTAATGGAAAAAATAAACGATTTAAAACAAGTAAAAAAACCCGATTTATTTATTTTATCGGCACTTGGGAAAGAAGAATTTGTGCAAAAAGCATTAAAATTAGGTGCATCTTATTATATGATGAAGCCATTTCATTTAGAAAGTTTAAAAAATCGTATTTATGATGTTATTACTTTTCATGAAAGTGAAGATAAAAAAGGTGAGAGTGTAGAAATATTACCTAAAAGTATGAAAGTTTATGAAAATAATAGTCATCAAATAAAAACTGGCCGTAACCGAGTAGTGGAAGAAAAAATAACAAATATTTTTATAACGGTAGGTATTCCCGCACATATTAAAGGTTATCAATTTTTAAGAGAAGCAATTAAAATGGCTATTGAACAACCCGAAATTATAAATTCAATTACAAAAAAACTATATCCTTCTATTGCAGCAAAGTTTGAAACAAGTGCAAGTAAAGTTGAGCGTGCAATTCGTCACGCAATTGAAGTTGCATGGAATCGTGGTAAGATTGAAAATATAAATGCGTTGTTTGGAATTAAGGTTTATTCCAACAATGAAAAACCAACTAATGGCGAATTTATTGCACTTGTGGCAGATAAAATGCTTTTAGAAGGAATTTAACCTATTTTTTTGCATAAAAATAGTAGACTTTTATATAATAAATAATTATAATAAATCAGACTTTAATTTTAAACATTCATTAAAGCATATTATTTTAACAACTGGGAGATTATTTGTTATGGAAAAAGTAGAATACATTCGTTGCCCAAGATGTGAGTTAAATTTTATAAAAAAAGAAGATGGCTTTTGTAATGTATGCAAAGCCGAGATGGAAAGTATGGCTGATGAACATAAAAAAAATAGTTTAAAAACTACGGTATGTCCTGTTTGTGGTATTAGTTATATTAGTGAAGACGAGGATATGTGTGAACTTTGCTTAAAGGAAAATAGGCTTGAAAATGAAGTAGAGGCAATTATTCCACCTGAAAACTGGAAAATGTATGTAGAAAAACAAGAAGAAGGCGAGTCAGAAGAAATAGAAGAAGATGAAGATTTAGATGACGAGTTTGACGACGAGTTAGATGATGAATTTGATGACGAGTTTGACGATGAATTTGATGACGAGTTTGATGACGAGTTTGATGATGAGTTTGACGACGACTTTGACGAAGATTTTGATGACGAGTTTGATGACGAGTTTGATTCAGATTTAGAAGATGAAGATTTTGATGATAATTTTGAAGGTCTTGATGATGAGTTTGACGACGATTTAGATGAAGATTTTGATGACGATGAAGATTTTGAAGACGATGATGATGAAGAATAAAAATAAAAAAAACTTGATTTAATTCAAGTTTTTTTTATTGAATACTTTTATAAACTATTGTTAATAATTTATAAGAGGTTATTATGAGAAAAATAAATGAAAGTTTACAAGATATTAAAGTGCAAATTGAAGCATTAAAAGGACAAAAAATTAAAATGCAGGTAAATAGAGGTAGAAGAAAAATAGAGCATTATGATGCTATAATTGAAACTATATATCCAAGTGTTTTTACTGTAAAAACTAATGTTCCTCATGAAGAAACTATGAGTTACTCTTATTCAGAAGTATTGTGTGGTGATGTAAAAATTAGTTTAAAAAAATAGCAAGAAGTGTCATATTTATGCCCCCTAATTCAATATAATGTTAGTAAGTAAAAAACAGGGGGAAGGTTTCATATGGCGTTAGAAGTAGCAAATAAAACCATTCATACAAGTTATAAGGAAATTGCAGGTGCTAATCAAGAAAAGGTTACTACTCGGTTGTATGCAGAAAAATCTCATACCATTTCTAAAATATTATGTATGAATATGCTTGTTTGCAATAGTGATGCTGAAATATTAAATGAAGAGGCAAGATACCAAACAAGAGTAAGATTTGAAGTTGTTTATTTAAGCGAAGATGGAGAAAGTTATACTTTAACCGATATTGTAAATACATCAGGACGAATACAAAATCCAAAACTAAAAGTAGGAATGTATCCATTAGTTACTTCTAGCATTATTGATAAACAAATTACTTCTATGCAAGCAGATATGGTAGAACTAATGTGTATTGTAGATACACAAATAAATGTTGTTGCAACTGATGAAGTAACATTTATAGAAAACGCCAATAATGAAATAGTTAATAAAAAAGAAAAATTTTCTTACTATACTATGACTAACGGACAAAAAAGTAAATTTCGGGTTAGTGATGAAGTAGAAGTAAAAGAAAATATTGGAAAACTGCTTTCTGCAAGTGCTCAACTTTGTAATGAAAGAATAATACCTGGAACAAATTATGTTACTATTAAAGGTGTAATTTATATAACTTTATTATATGAGTTAGATAATGAAAACAAACAAGCAAAATGTACTTGCAAATTATTTTCTTTTGAAGAAGAGGTTGAACTTAATCATACTACACCAAGTAGCGTTATTATGTTTACATCTAATGTAATAACAGATGAAATAAATGTTGTAGGAAACCATGCTAATGATATTACTATATTAAAAAGTTCGGTAGG
>Ga0265295_1007396_pt1 | contig 12672 bp, 10 predicted proteins | sample Munlansysbiofilm_FD_192503 | JGI IMG/M metagenome (GOLD analysis project Ga0265295, IMG submission 192503) | Leachate microbial communities from a municipal landfill in Southern Ontario, Canada - Methane capture system biofilm | ecosystem: Engineered > Solid waste > Landfill > Unclassified ... | reverse complement strand
ACTTTAACGAGCCTGACGCTTCTTACCACGGGCTTGTTTACACCGAGGTGCCGCTTCCCCCTTTTACCCTTCGCGCACGCCTCTCGCTTCTTCGCGATCTAGGGGCGGTGGTTTCACCGTTTAACTCATGGCTCTTTATCCAAGGGATGGAGACTTTATCGCTTCGCATGAGGGAACACTCTAAAAATGCCTTGGCGCTTGCAGAGTTTTTAGAAGCTCACCCGAAAGTAAAAAAAGTGAACTATCCGGGACTCAAAAGCAACGCCAACTACGCAAATGCGCAAAAATACTTCCAAGAGGGCGCTTGCAGCGGGCTTTTAAGCTTTGAAGTGGAATCTCTTGAAGCGGCGACGAAAATCGTCAATGCCACCAAACTCTACTCTTTGGTGGTAAACATCGGTGACTCAAAATCGATCATCACCCACCCTGCTTCGACGACCCATCAGCAGTTAAACGCCGAAGAACTCGCAGCGTGCGGGGTTCCCGCGGGGCTTATCCGTATCTCATGCGGGTTAGAGTCTGCATCCGACCTTATCGCCGATATAAAACAGGCGCTAGAATAGTAAGTTTTTTTCAAAACTTACTTTAAAACGCTAAACGAACAAAGTTCATTTAGCTACGCTTGCGCCGCTATGACGACTAAAGCTTGCTTCTTTGAAGCAAGTGTACCATTTTCATGTTATCAAGTCACATGCCAAGAAGTTTCCCCCAATCAAATTTCAATTAAGTGATTTTTGCTACAATAACACCACTTATTTTGGAGAGTCGCACCGTTGTCTTTAAACCTACAAACACACACCCAGCATTTTACCAATCCGCTCTATCTTGAAAGCGGTCGTATCCTCGAGCCTTACGACATCACCTACGAGACCTACGGCACGCTCAACGACGACAAAAGCAACGTCGTGGTGATCTGCCATGCACTCACCGGAAGTCACCACTGCGCGGGGGTTTATGAGGGGGAAAACAAAGCGGGCTGGTGGGACGGCTTAATAGGCAAAGGCAAGGCGATCGACACCGACAAATATTTCGTTATCTGCTCCAACGTCATCGGAAGCTGTTTTGGCTCCACGGGTCCCATGAGTCCGCGCTTGCCGAGCCTTGAGCCTTACCGTTACAAATTTCCCGTTATCACCATCAAAGATATGGTTAAAGCCCAACGGATCCTTTTTGACCGCCTCGACATCCACCACGTACATGCCATAGTGGGCGGTTCCATGGGCGGGATGCAGGCTTTAGCGTTTGCGGTGCACTACCCCAACTTTGCCGATAAAATCATCGCTATGGCAACCACACATGCCACGGCTCCCTGGGCAATCGCCTTTAACAAGGTAGCCCAAGAAGCGATCCTCAAAGACCCCGACTTCAAACAAGGCTACTACGATCCCTCAGTCGTAAAAGAAAACGGGCTAAGCGGGATGGCAATCGGGCGTATGGCGGGGCATATCAGCTTTTTATCGCACGAGTCGATGAACGCTAAATTCGGACGCGAATATAAAAGAAACGACGGGCTTTACGAGCTTTTTGGAAAGTTTCAGATCGAGTCGTACTTAGAGTACAACGGCTACAACTTTACCAAATGGTTTGACCCCCTCTCCTATCTCTACATCACCAAAGCGATCAATATTTTCGATATTTCGCGCGGGTTTGATTCGCTTGAGGAAGCGATGGCGAAAGTGGAGGCAGAGTTACACCTCATCAGTTTTGAAAACGACCTCCTCTTTCGCAATTTCGAGATGCAAGAGATCGGCGACGTGCTCAAAAAAATCGGCAATACCAACCATAACTATTGGGACGTGCCAAGCGACTACGGGCACGATGCATTTTTGGTAGAGATAGAGAAGATAGAAAATTATGTAAAAGAGGTGCTCGATGGCAAATAATAAAGAGGAAGATTTCGAAACCAAACTTGAAAACGCGAAAAAGATTTTAGAAACGCTGATGAACCCCGAGATCACCCTCGATGCAAGCGTCAAAGCGTACGAAAAAGGGATGAGCGAACTCGCCGCCGCACAAAAGATGCTCGAAGAGGCACAGCTAAAAATCCAAGAGATCAAAAGCAACTAAATGAGAGCGGCGGTTTTACAACTCAATGCCCAAGGGATGAGCAGCACCAAGCTCTACAACTACATCCGCATCGCTAGCAAGAACAACGTCAAACTTCTGCTTTTGGGGGAATACACCCTTAACCCCTTTTTCAAAGAACTCGAACATATGTCGCTCTCCATGATCCAAGAGCAAGCACTGCACCAGATCAAAGTGCTCGGCGAACTCGCCGCCGACTACGCTATGACTATCGTCGCCCCCCTCGTTACCGTAAAAAAAGGGAAAATCTACAAAAGCATTATGAAGTTTGCGCCTGCTTCCCATGCCACGTATGAGCAGCAGATACTTATCAACTACCCCCATTGGAACGAAGAGAGATTTTTTGCCAATAAGATAGCACCCCTCAAAGCACCCCTCACTTTTAAAGTAGACGGGTTCAAATTTGCCGTGATGGCGGGGTTTGAAACCCATTTTGATGCACTTTGGAGCGATCTTAGTGCCAAAAATATCGACTGCGTTTTGGTACCGAGCGTCTCGACGTTCGATTCTTACGAACGTTGGAAAGCGCTCCTGCTCATGCGCGCCTTTACCCACAACTGCTACGTCCTGCGCGCCAACCGCATTGGCGAATACAAAGAGGAAAGTACAAGCTGGAAATTCTACGGCGACTCCTTTTTAGCCTCGCCAAACGGCGAACTCCTAGAACACCTAGGCAACAAAGAGGAGCTGATGATAGCCGACCTCTCCCACGCCGAGGTGCAACATGCCAAGAAACTTTGGAAATTTCAAGAACATGCCAAGAAAAGGGTGTAAAGATTTGGCATAAATATGACAAATTGCCATTTTTTTATAGTTACCCGATAGTTCAATTTGGGTAAAATTTCATACTAAAAAAGGCTGAATCACTATGGACAAACTCATACGAAACTCAACAGCGGAATTTTTGATATTTACTTCACAAAGTGGTGAAAACAGTATCGAAGTAAAAGTTTTTGATGAGTCTGTTTGGCTGACTCAAGCTATGATTGCTCAGCTTTTTGATAAGGGTAGAACGACCATAACAGAACACTTAAAAAATATATTTGAAAGTGAAGAGCTAGATGAAAATTCAGTATGTCGGGAATTCCGACAAACTGCAAACGATGGCAAAACTTACAATACAAAATACTACAACCTCGATGCTATCATCTCCGTAGGATACAGAGTAAACTCAAAAAAAGCGACACAGTTTCGACAATGGGCGACAAAGGTACTCAAAGAGTTTGCTATCAAAGGGTTTGTGTTAGATAAAAAACGCCTTGAAAATGGTTCGTTTTTAGGGCAAAACTACTTTGATAAACTCTTAGAAGAGATAAGAGAGATTCGTCTAAGCGAGAGGATGTTTTATCAAAAGATTACCGATATTTATGCCACAAGTGTGGACTACAACAAAGACGATGCAACAACAAAAAAGTTTTTTGCAAAGGTTCAGAATAAACTCCATTTTGCTATCCACGGACACACAGCCGCAGAGCTAATTTACAATAGAGCAGATAGTGACAAAGAGTATATGGGGCTTCGTTCTTGGGATAATGCACCTGATGGCAAGATACTACGGACTGATGTAACCGTAGCAAAAAACTATCTAAGTAAAAATGAGCTTGATTCACTTGGAAGGATCGTCAATGCTTTTTTAGACCTTGCAGAAAACAGAGCCAAAAGAAATATCCCTATGACTATGGAAGATTGGGCGAAACGACTTGATGCTTTTTTGGAGTTTGATGATAGAGAGATTTTGCAAGATGCAGGGAAAATCACTAAAAAAATAGCAGACGAAAAAGCTTTTAGCGAATTTGAAAAGTATAGAGTAGTGCAAGATAGGCTCTTTATGAATGACTTTGACAAGTTGCTTTTGGATATGAAAAGTGATGAAGATGGGCACAGAACAAAAGGAGCGAAGTAGATGGATAAACAAGAACATCATTGGAAAAATCTACCTAAAAGACGTAACAAATAGAAATTAAAAGGCAAAACCAAAAATGAAAAAAAATGCAATAGAAGAACAGAGCATCAACGATATAAACTACCAACAGCTTAAAAAATTATTTCCACATGCCATAAGTGTAGATGAAAATGGAAAGTATGTGATCGATCCTCAAAAGTTGCAGATGAGTTTAGACCCTTCTAAGGCGGAGATACGAGAAGATGGATATGGGCTTAACTGGGTGGGGAAGAAGGAAGCGTATCATAGTGCATTTTCTAAGAACTATAAGGTTTTGAAGCCTTTAAATGATGAGGCAAACTCTAAAAACTGGGACACTACGAAAAATATTCTCATCAAAGGGGATAATCTTGATGCTTTGAAGATACTGCGTCACAACTATTTTGAATCTATCAAGATGATCTACATCGACCCGCCTTACAATACTAAAAACGACGGGTTTGTGTATAACGATAACTTCACAAGCTCTACGGAGCAAACGCTTGAAGAGTTGGGGTATGATCGAGAGTACATCGACTACATAGAGAACATCCAAGGGGCGAAGACGCATAGCGGGTGGCTTTCGTTTATGTATCCACGGCTTTTGCTTGCCCGTGATTTGCTCAAAGATGACGGGGTGATATTTATCTCTATTGATGATAATGAAGTGGCACAACTTAGACTGCTTTGTGATGAGGTTTTTGGGGAGGATAATTTTGTGGCACAGTTAATATGGAAATCTCGTCAAAATAAAGATAATCGTAATAAAACAGGTGTTTCAATAGATCATGAATATTTACTTTGTTACACTAAGAATAATGAGTACAGAGCTTTAAAAGGAAGCGAAAGAAAAACAGAACAATACAAAAACCCAGATAATGATCCAAGGGGAGTTTGGGTTAGTGCAAATATGGTTGGATTATTGTCAGAAGATTTAAGACCTAATTGCCATTATGATTTAATTAATCCAAAAACAGGTTTGAATTATGGAAAACCTAAAATGGGTTGGAGATATGATAAAAAATCTATGAGTAAATTAATTCAAGAAGAAAGAATTATATGGCCTGATTCAGAATCAGGCAGACCAAGAAGAAAAGTATTTTTAAATGAATTATCTGATGAATTAGCTGGATATTCATCTATTGTTGGAGAAAATATTTACACAAGAAATGGCACTCAAGAAATTGAAGGTTTATTTGAAAATAGATTTTTTGATTTTCCAAAACCAATAAAACTAATGCAAGATTTAATAACCCAAGTTGTTAATAAAAACGACCTAATCCTAGACTTCTTCGCAGGAAGTGGAACAACCGCTCATGCGGTGATGGGTTTAAACGCTCAAGATGGCGGCAACAGAAAGTTTATCTGTGTGCAGTGGGCGGAGGTGACACCAGAAAAAAGCGAGGCACGCAAGGCGGGGTATGAGACTATTTTTGATATTACTCGTGAGCGGATTAAAAGAGCGGGGGAGAAGATTCTGAATCAAGTTCAGAATGACGGCGGCGGTGTTCGCAATGACGGCGGCGGTGTTCGCAATGACGACAATGGTGTTCGCAATGACGGGCGTGATGTTCGTAATGACGGCGGCTTATTCAATCATTCCGTGCTTGACACGGAATCTCAAAAGAGCTTAGATGTAGGGTTTCGTACTTTTGAAATCGTAGAAGATACCAAACAAAAAATCTACCAAAAATCCCTCGAAGAGATGACGCAAGAGGACTTGCTTTCGTTTATGAGCAAGCCTGCCATTGAGAACAACGAAGAGATACTTTACAACCTTTTTGTAGCGGAGGCTTTACCGCTTTCTACGAAATACGAAACGCTCATAGAACACAAACTTTTCTTGGCATGTAACGTGGCTTTTGTGCTTGGCGATGTAGATTCGCAAGAGCTTGTTGAGGCTTTGAGAGAGAAAAAAGAGTGTGAATACATCACCGTGTATAGTTCAAATATTAGCAACGACAAGTTTACGCTAGAGATAGAAGGCAATATTTCAAAACTCGGTATTAAGCCTGATAAGTTAAGATTTAGGGGATAAAGATGCATAAAGAACAGATATTAGAGTACTTAAAAAATCATAAAGATGAGTTTTCAAAAAAGTATCAGATCACCAAACTTGCACTTTTTGGCTCATTTGCAAAAGAGACTAATAAACAAGATAGCGATATAGATATAGCAATTGACACAAAGCTTAGTGATTATTTTTTGCTTTATGATTTTAAAGAGGGTTTAGAAAAAGCATTTGGCACAAAAGTGGATATCGTAAGGCTTAGAGAAAAGATGAATCCCTCTTTGAAAAAACATATCTTAAAGGACGGCATCTATGTATGATAAAGAGTTGGTGCTTGATATTTTAGATCAGATCATAGAAGCTATAGAAATTGTTCAAGAGCGATGTAAGTTTGCGAGTTGTGAAAATGATTTTATGGATACAAAAGAGGGGCAAGAAAAACTTGATAGTATTTGTATGAAACTTATAGCCGTAGGTGAGAGTCTTAAGAATATAGACAAAATTACTGATAAAAAGCTTTTGAGCTCTTATTCACAGATAGAATGGAAAAAAATCAAAGGGATAAGGGATTTTATATCGCATCATTACTTTGACTTGGATGCGGAAGTTATATTTGGGATTTGTCAAGATCATATCAATGATTTGTTGGTAGTGTTACAACAGATGCGAAGTGATTTACAATAATGCTAAAAATAAAATTCGACAGACTGGACTATCAAGAACAAGCCGTAAATAGCATCAGCGACGTGTTTAAAAATATCGCATTTACACCAAATGACAATCGCAAAAGCAACCCCTCTTTTGATATACAAACAAGTAAGAATATCTTGGTACAAAATCTTACTAAAGTACGAGAAGCAAATAAAGTAACTATCGGTGATGTTAGCATCAAAAATGAGCTGGTCATAGATACGCTTATGGAGACGGGAACGGGAAAAACGTTTACCTTTTTGGAGTCCGTTTACAGGCTTAATCGAGACTATGGCATGTGTAAATTTATCATCCTCGTGCCCTCAAATGCGATACGTCAGGGGACGATTAAAAATATCACCATCACCAAAGAGTTTTTTCTCAAAGAGTACGGCAAACATATTTCGGTCTATAACTACAGCGAAAAAACGGTACTGGGGTTTATCAATGCGAGTGATCAAAATATTTCGGTACTCGTATCGACCTATCAGTCGTTTAATAAAGCTTCAAACAGCATCAACAAAAGCAAAATAGAGCAAAGCCTCATCGGACATGCCAAGAGCTACATGCAAGCCATAGCGGCGCTTCGCCCCGTTATCATCATCGATGAGCCGCATAGGTTTGAAGGCAAACAAACGGCGAAATATTTGAGTGAATTTAAGGCGCTTTTTACGCTGAGATTTGGGGCGACTTATAAAGGCGACGCGTACCAAAATCTCATCTACACGCTTGACAGCGTCGATGCTTTTAGCCAAGGTCTGGTTAAAGCGATCACGGTCGATACGGTGGGGAGTGAAAATGTAGATAATCATACGATTGCCTTGACGAAAGTCGCAGGCAGCAGCCAAAAAGAGTATCAAGCTACCATAGAGTACAAAGATATTCACTCCAAAACGCAAAAAGTGGTTTTAGAAGTCGGGGAAAATCTGGGTGAAAAAGTAGGGATTGAATATCTAGGCAGTTATGTAGTGGAGAAAATCACTAAAACCGAAGTGCTCTTTACCAATGATATTTCGCTTTTGCTTGGAGAGAGTGAAAGTTATGGCATGTTGCTCGATGAGATGCAGCGCGTCATCGTAGATACCGCGATCAAAAATCACTTTGAGCGAGAAGAGGAGCTTTTTAAACTGGGGATAAAATCGCTTTGTCTTTTCTTTATCGACAGGGTAGATAAATATCTCACGGATGAGGGGATCAACGGTGCATTGGCACAACTTTTTGAAAAACTTTATCGTGCAAATCTTGAAGAGGTTTTGGCTAGAGAGACGCTTGATGCAGAGTATAAAAAGTATCTTTTAAAAACAAAAGAGCGTGTTAAAGAGGTGCATAGCGGCTACTTCGCCAAGTCGAAAAAAGAGGGAGACGAAGCCGAAGCGATAGAGCTGATTCTTAACAAAAAAGAGGAGCTTTTGAGTTTTGAGAGCGACTTGCGTTTTATCTTTTCGCAGTGGGCGTTGCAAGAGGGGTGGGACAATCCCAATGTCATGACGCTTTGTAAATTGGCACCCTCAAACTCGAAAATATCCAAACTCCAACAAATCGGACGGGGACTACGTCTGGCGGTCAATCAAGAGGGCAAACGCATCACCAAAGAAGATAGCGATTTTGCGTTTGTCAATGAGCTTTTTGTGGTGGTGCCCTCAACGGAGAGCGATTTCGTAAGCTCCATCCAAAACGAGATAAGCCAAAATAGCATCAAACAGGTCTCAAAAGTGTTTAATGAAGACGTGATGGTCGATAACGCCATCGCAACGACGTCACGAAACGCGGTAAAACTTCTTGACGCTTTGGCTGAGATGGGCTTTATATCGATAGACGACAATGATTTGAGTGAAATTGTACTTACGAAAGAGGCATACACGGCAAGAGCCAAAGAGCTTGAATCACTCGATATCAAAGGGTGTGACAACCAAAAACTTAAAGAGTATTTTGACAGTTTTTTCAAAACGACAAGCCGCATCAAAGCCAAAGAGAGAGGCACGACAAACGATAAAGGCAAAATCAAAATCCACCAAGAAAATTTTGCAAAGTTCAAAGCACTTTGGGATCTTTTAAACCATGATGCCGTGGTCAAATACGATATCGACAGTGAACTTTTGGTACAAAAAGCAAAAGAGAAGATCAATCAAAGTTTTATGATTGAGGGGCAAGACATCATCATCAAACGAGATAGCAATATTGAAGATACGACCAAACACGACAGCCAAAGCCAAAGCGTGAACGTTCAGACCCACTCCATTTTTACGCTTTATGAGTTTGTAAAAGCGCTCTCAAACAACACAAAACTAAGTTTTCAAACCGTGGCTAGAGTCCTTAGCGAAATAGATAAAAAGAAGTTCGCCCTCATACCCAAAAACGAAAATGTCGCACTCAAAAAACTCGAAGAACAGCTCATCGGTGCCATCTATGAGACCATTATCAACAAAATTTCGTACGAGATCAAAGAGGTTCGCACCTCGAACATCAAAGAGTCGCTCAATCTCGGAAGTTTGGGAAGGGAAACTTATAAAATCACGAAAAAATCGATACGAGAAAAATCGATTTACGATGAAGATTTTATGGAGGTCGATAGTGAATTAGAAAAAACTATCATCGATGAATCGGACGATAAAAGAATCATCGTCTTCGGAAAACTTCCACGGGTCAATATCCCCACCGCACACGGCAAAAACTACAATCCGGACTTTGGGTACGTGATAGAAACCGATGAGAAAAAAGAACTCTATTTTGTCGTGGAAGCCAAGGGGTACGACACCTTTGAAGCCATAAGCGATAGCGAAAAACTCAAAATTAAAAGCGCAAAAGCTTTTTTTGAAGCTTTGCGCGATAAAGGGTTCAATGTGAGATACGAAACCAAACTCAACAGCCCGCAACTCTCTATACTCATCAACGACATACTAAAGGAAACAGATGAATTTTGAAAAAGAGATCAACGCTTTTAGCGAAAAATTTGGACTCACGATAAATCCGCAATTTTTAGAACAGCCACTCGTCGCATCGTATATGCTCGAACATGTATGCACACTTTTAGAAAGTATTCCGCAAGAGGGGCTTAAGCTCACGGCAAAAGGGAATCTTCCCTCAAAAGTTGTCGAGATACTTGCGCACATGCCAAGCACTTTTTCGGATATGAAATGTATAGAATATTCAAAAAGATATATCGAAGATGAGCAGATTATTCCCCAAAGGGCGCACGTACTCTGCCGTGTCGCAAAACTCGTCAAAATCGAAAAAAACAAACTGCTTCTTACAAAAAAAGGGCAAACATTTTTACGACACTCTCGCACAGAGCAGTTTGTCACACTTTTCATCTCGTTTTTCCAACTCAATCTTGGCTATTTCGACCGACGCGAAAAGGCCCCGATTATCCAAGCAGTGACGCCAATTTTTATCCAGACTGTGCGCGACAAAGAACAACTCCCTAGAACAACCGAAGTGTTCGGCTCAATTTTGCTCGATAGCTACCCGCAACTTTACGACACGATTGAGGAAGAGATCCAAACAAGAGAGTGGAGCGATAAAGATGCGGTTGATCACTTTTTTACTCTTTTAGAACACCGCGTCATTACGAACTTTTTAGCACCGATGGGGCTTGTGGAGGTAGCACAAAAAGAGGCAACCTTAGAAGCAGACTCTTACGAGAAAACACCCCTTCTCGACCAACTTCTCTCACCCCTAGAAGCGATTGACACGACAAAAGTTTTCGATAGAAGAGCTCTTAACGATATGCTCAAACATTGTGCAAGCGAAAAACTTGAAATCAATCTTTTTAGAGAGGTTATCTCTAGCTTTACCACCTTTGCAACGCGCCCGACAATCGACAAAGCCGGCTTTATACAAGAGCGCATAGATGCAAAAAGGGTCATCGGAACACAGAGAGAAAAATATGTTCTGTTTTATACACAACTTTTTGAGAGTTCCCTAATGACGCTGCGTCAATTTACCCAACTCGATACAAAAGGGGGTAGAGAAGACCTCATACCAAAATACCAAGGTTTTATGCGAGGTCTTTATGACATCTTGGAGAAAAAAACGCCGCATGTTCTTTTGGAAGAGATACATTTTTTGACGTTTAGCCTTTTTTTCATGCTAGAAAAAGCTCTTGAAATTGATATGAGTGATCAACATAAAGCACTGCAAGCTTTAGGAGAAAAAACAAACGAAGAGTTTATCGAAACACTCAACGCGTATATGTATAGTTTTATGCAACTCCAAAAATTATGTAAAAAACAAACTAAAATCAAACCGCAAATAACGCAAATGACAGAACAAGCTTTACAAACATTTATGATAGCGGTATTTGCAATCTATACGGGCGAGTTGTAAAAGCACCGCAACTCTAAAAAATTGCGGCTTTGGCATGTGCCCTACTGTTCGATATAAAGCTTCTTCAAAATAGTCACCATCCCCTCGACCGAGCGCACCGAGGCGGTTTCGTTGACGGTGTGGTAGCCGATGGTGGGGATCTGCAGGGTTGCCCCTTGTATCTGCCCTTTTGTCGCGTCGATAATGCGCCCTAACTCCGTCGTTCCCAAAGATTTTTTCGTTCCCGTTTGCACCATCTTATTTTTGATATAGGCATCTTTGAAGTGGTAGCGTATCTTCTCTTCGATGGCGATTTTTTTCATTTTTTGTTTGAGCGGAGAACGAAATACCGCGTTGGTATCGCGGTTGCGCAGCACTATGTCGAGTTTTGCAATATCGTCTATTGAACTGTAGGGGCTGGTATCGAGTACCAAAAGTTCATTGGTAGTGATATTAAAACGCCGAAACCACTCTAATAAAAAACGCCAACTCTTCCCCGCCTCCTCCGAAGCGGTAAAAAAGGAGGTGCCTTGGTAGCCTAGATGGTACATGTAGATAATCATCGCCACCGAAAGAACGTTGTCAAGCTGTGCAGAGATAAACCCCTCTTTGTGTTCAAGTTTATCCATAAACGCAATAGGGGTGCCCGGAAGCAAAAAGTCAAACCCCTCCACTTTAAAGATGATATTATTGCGCCTCTCGCACAAAAACGCCTGTTTGATCTCCCCCAGTCCCAAATAGCTTCCCGACCACGGCTCATACGCTTGAACCTTCTCATCGACGAAACGGGACGTGAAATTTTTAAGCAGCTGTTCGGAGTTGGAATCCCCTCGTAAATCTGCCTTGTTTTTGGCAATGAACGCGGCATACTGAAACTCGTTGTGCCCCGTACAGATAAGACCGTGGCGGTCAACGTGTGCCGAGATATAGCCGCTTGTAGGCTCTTTGCCCATACCGACCAAAACACCGTCGTAATACTGTACGTTTACCCCGATCTCTTCAAGCTCGCGCTTGACGCTCATTAAAAATGGATGTTCCGCACCCACGACGCAAGGTACCCGTATCAACTGTTTTAAAATATCGTAAAAAAATTCCATGGCATGTCGCCCTTATCGGCTAAAATAGCGCGTATTACGCGCCGATCGTATCTTTTTTGCGCTTGCGTTTTTTCATCTGTGTCACGGGGTCTTTCACACTTGTATGGATATAATCCATGATTTTGCCTGCTATGTCGATCCCCGTCGATTTTTCGATCCCCTCTAATCCCGGAGAGGAGTTTACCTCCATCACCAAAGGTCCCCGTTTAGAAGGGATCATATCGACCCCGCACACCCCAAGCCCCATCGCTTTGGCGGCTAGGAGCGCGGTGGCTTTTTCTTTGCGGGTGAGTTTATGCGCTTGTGCACTTCCCCCTTGGTGGAGGTTGGAGCGGAAATCCCCCTCGGCACCTTGGCGCTTCATCGCACCCACCACTTCGCCGTCTACCACAAACGCGCGAATATCGGAGCCGCCTGCTTCTTCGATAAACTCCTGAACCAAAAGGTTCACTTCCAACCCGTAAAACGCATCCAAAACCGATTTTGCCGCTTTTTCGCTGTCGACCAAAACCACGCCGATCCCCTGTGTTCCCTCTAAAATTTTGAGTATCAAAGGTGCGCCG
>Ga0265295_1007395_pt1 | contig 12674 bp, 12 predicted proteins | sample Munlansysbiofilm_FD_192503 | JGI IMG/M metagenome (GOLD analysis project Ga0265295, IMG submission 192503) | Leachate microbial communities from a municipal landfill in Southern Ontario, Canada - Methane capture system biofilm | ecosystem: Engineered > Solid waste > Landfill > Unclassified ... | reverse complement strand
TGTCTCTATCTAAAAATAACCATTCGACAATTCTATGTTTGTTCCTACAATTTAATGTTCATCCCTAACCCCAGGAGTAAGCGCCACAAAACAGCGCCTACTCCTTTTCTAATTCCTATTTTCCCTCCTCCAAATCCAACTAAAACATCCTCTTTTTTCCTCTTTCTTCTCATCATCCACATTCTCATCCACTAACACATACACCATAGCTATAGCAATCACCACAGCAGTTTAACACTACATAAACTGCTTCTCCTTCTCATGCTCCTCCACTAAAATCTCACACGCGAAGCGTGGAGAAAAGCTCCTCCAGTAAGATCACTTCAATGTATCACAAATCCATATAACAAGCATAGATACTGAATCCTATCAATAATTCACCTTCTCCTTTTCATCTTTTCATCTCCTCCAGAAGCAGGAAAAGAGCAGGATAGAACAAAGAGAAAAAGAGAGGAAGAACAATACAAGACCACAGAGAATGGCTAATTTATATGCTTCTCCTCATGTTTTCTTCCTCTTTTCATTCCTTCTTAATATTCTCCTTTAACAGCGCCCACTCCACCAAATCTCTGATGAGATCTCGTGGAATGTGACTGTCAAAGAAGGGAGGACAAGTCCTCCGACAGGACCAATGCAGAGGCTCTGAATTGGCTTGTAGAGGGCTTAAATAGCGCACTTGTTGAATAGTTCCTCTTTCTCTTTCGTTTCCTTAAATTGGTGTTGTGTGCCAATTTCTATTATCTTTTTCCTGCTTTGTTCCTGCTTAAATTCCTGCTGTTTCTATCTCTTTTATTATCTCTTGTTTTTCCTGCTTTTTATTCATGTTTTTGATCTTTTTTCAGGTGTTTTTCTTATGGTTTTATTCGATTTATCATGGAGAGCCATTTCGCCAAATTGGCGAAATGTTTGTGCGTGGGAGGGTGAAAAAGGATGTATTTTGAGGGAAAAAAGGGAAAGCTCCAGGAATGAGGATTTAGACAAAGTTTTTTGGGAAATGGGGCTGTGATGTAGAGGGGGAGATGGGTTGAGGTGGGTTAGGTGTCAGGAACAAACATTTTCGAACATCGACATAGTACAAAAAGAAATTATTACACAAATTTTCAAAAAAGGGAATATATGGGAATGAAGTTTTAGAATATAGTATTTATGAGAGTTACAGGGAATAAAAAACTTAGGAATTGCTATAAATAATGGTAATTAATTCCTTTTTTAAAATTTTTGTTTTTTAAAAATTTAAAGTAAAAATAAATAAATTTAAAAAAGGAAATATATGGTAATAATAGACATAAAACATTATGTAGTTTTTATATAAATATTATGTAAAAATCAAGTAATAATGCAAGATTAATGGTAAAATATAGACAACATATACTCTAAGGAGGTGAGCCATTATGATTACTTATTTTAAAAACCAAATTGAGATGGCAGAATCATTAAAATTAAAGATTGATAAGTATTGGAATATGGGAATAGACGAGGATGACTTAATTAAATATATAAAGCAAGTAAATGAGAATAATTTTGAACTGATGTTTAAAAACAATGATTATACAATGGCCGTAAAACAAAAATTAGGAACAAAGCGCCTTAGACTTATTAATAAAATATTGGAACGACAATTATAAAACAAAAAGGGGATAGGTACATAATAAACGAGTTTAACAGAAACCTGCAAACAACAGTAAATATAAACGAGAAAGCTAATCTAATTTGGGCTATAGCTGATATTATTGGGCAAGGACTATATAAACCTCATGAATATGGAAAAATCATACTTCCAATGACCGTAATAAAAAGATTTAATTATACATTAGTTCCAACTAAAGACAAAGTCTTAAAAACTTTTGAAAAAGTGAAGCATTTCGAAGTAAGAGATGGATTTTTAGAAACTGCATCAGGGTATTCTTTTTATAATACAAGCCCTTATACATTCCAAAATTTAGTTGCTGATTCAGAACATATAGAAGCTAACTTCCGAACTTTTCTTGCTGGTTTTTCAGAAAATGTCCAAGATGTTTTAGAGAATTTTGAATTTGAAAAAGAAATCACTAAATTAGCTAATAATGGAATATTATTTTTGATTATTCAAGAATTCAATAAGAAAAGCGCATATATGGGAGCAGATTTAGTATCAAGCACAGATATGGGATATATATTTAAGGAACTCGTTAGAAAATTCTATGAGTCATACAATGAACAAGCAGGAGCACATTTTACGAGTAGAGATATAATATATTTTATGACGGACTTGCTAATTTCAGAAGAGAAAGATAGCTTAATTGAAGAAGGTGTTGTAAAGACAGTATATGACCAAACAATTGGAACAAGCCAGATGTTAGGATATATGGAAGAAAGATTAAGAGAACTTGATGAAGATGCAGAAGTTGCATTATTTGGGCAAGAGCTAAATTCTGAAACTTTTGCAATTGCAAAGGCAGATATGATAATAAAGGGTGGAAAGTCTGAAAATATGAGACAAGGAAATACCCTCTCGGATGATAAATTTAGTGGTTATACATTCGATTACTGTATTTCAAATCCACTATTTGGAATTGATTGGAAGGTTGAAAAAAGGCTGTTGAACGAGAAGAAAAACTTGGTAATAAAGGAAGATTTAGCATTGGACTTCCTAAAATAAGTGATGGGCAACAATTATTCGATTTAAATGGATTGTCTAAAGTAAAAGACACTGGAAGAATGGTAATAGTTCACAATGGATCCCCACTATTTAATGGAGATGCAGGAAGTGGTTCAAGTGAAATTAGAAGATATATTATTGAAAACGATTGGTTAGAAGCAATAGTACAACTTTCCGATGATAGTTTTTATAATATTAGTAATTTGAATTATGTATAAATAGTATGTGAATAAGAGAAAGATAAATGTTTAGGGATTAGAAAATTGGTTTGTATATTTAATAAAGAATGTCATTTAAGTCAGAGATGATGTGATGTATTAAGTATACAACTCATATGACTGGACAGAGAAACAACTCATCTATGTTTGAGTACTATTGGGATGTTGAGGTCCGTGTTTTATGTAATAATTTGTATTATTTTTTCATCACAGTAAATTTAAAACAGGAGGTGACATTATGGGGAAAGGAAGCCGTGGTATGGAAGCAATAGATATTGCTGAACAAAGCATAGCCGATATGAGCATTGACCTGATAAAGGTTCTCTTAAAAGATAAAACAACAGGCAAGTACATTCTTTGGGCTACTGATAATTATAAGGACTATGGAGATGCTTATTTTCCAAGCCAAGAGATTAAGCCTGAATTAGTTATAGGTAGAAATACAAATATTATTCAACCACGAGTATCTAAAAGTCAAGTAGAACAGATAAAACGAACTCGTGATAAGGCTGAAGTGTTCACACCTTCTTGGATATGTAATATACAGAATAATTCAATTGATGAGGCTTGGTTCTGTAGATTGGGGGTATTCAATCAAGTTGAAGGAACAACATGGGTAGTTAATCCTGAAAAAGCGGTCTTTCCGAATGGAAAGAAATGGCAAGATTATGTTGATGCCAGAAGACTTGAAATTAGCTGTGGTGAAGCTCCTTATCTTGTAAGCCGCTATGATAACGTAACGGGAATGCAAATCCCCTTACAGAGCCGTATAGGGATTCTGGACAGGAAAATCCGCATTGTCAATGAGAATACAGATAATGAAATCGACTGGTTTAAATGGGTCACAAGAGCCTTTGAGAGCACATATGGTTTCGAATATCAGGGAGACAATGTTCTGCTCGCAAGAGAGAACCTGCTTCTTACTTTTAATGATTATTACATAAATAGAACGGGGAATAAACCAACCCTGATGCAAACAAAGAAGATTGCGAATATTATTTCCTGGAACATATGGCAGATGGATGGAATTTCAATGACAGCTCCATTTAGCGAAGTCCCTTCCATTAATCAGCAAATGGACTTTCTTGATAAATTATTTGGTGGAACACAAACACTCCTGATGGAAGCTGTGCATTGTAGAATATTCGACTGGAGAGCAAATACCAGTCTTGAATTTAAATCATTGAAAAACGGAGGTTATGAACATGGCAGATAAATTTTTTAAGAATGCCTTTGAATATAAAGTTATTTATATATTTACAATTGGAGGTTCCACTCATCGTGGTCTGTTAAAAATCGGTGACGCAACTCTTTCTACAGAGACATCTATTGACCATTTAACTCCAAACTGTCATGAATTAAACCAATCGTCATTAAAGCGAATAAAGGAATACACAAATACAGTTGGATTAACCCCTAAAATTCTTTGGTCAGAGGTTGCCACGAGAACTGTTCGTCAGAAAGATGGAACAATTAAGCTTGAAGCGTTCCGTGACTATCAAGTTCACGCTGTTCTAAAGAATAGCAATATCAATCATACAGAGTTAGGTCAAAGTCGTGAGTGGTTTGAGATTGACATTGAAACAGCGAAAAAGGCTATTGAAGCCGTTAAATTAAATCGTGCTAATTTAAGTAGTTCAGATGTTGTAAAGCAAGCTCCTATAATCTTTAGACCTGAACAGGTTGATTGTATTGAGAAGGTTGTTAAGCATTTTAAAAAGGCTGATCGATTCCTTATCAATGCTAAAATGAGATATGGAAAGACGTTTGTGTCGCTTGAAATTATTAAAAGATGTAATTATAAAAAGACAATCATCATCACACACAGACCTGTTGTTGATGCGGGTTGGTATTTGGATTTCACAAAAATCTTTTATGGGACAGAGTATATTTATGGCTCTAAAGCCAAAGGATCTACAGTAGAACAGCTGATTGCAAGTGATAAGCCATTTATCTATTTTGCTTCAGTTCAGGATTTAAGGGGATCTTCTATCGTAGGTGGAAAATTTGACAAAAACGATATTGTATTCAGTACAGTGTGGGATTGTGTAACTGTTGATGAAGCACACGAAGGTACTACAACGGCTCTTGGTGAAGATACTGTTAATGCAGTATTCAAAAAGGGGAGTGGAACAAAGTTCATTGCTCTTTCAGGAACTCCGTTTAATATTCTTCAGGACTATGATGAAGATAGTATTTATACTTGGGACTACATTATGGAACAGGAGTGTAAATCAGAATGGGATTTACTCCACTTCGGTGACTCTAATCCATATGATGAACTTCCCGAATTGCGAATCTACACCTATTCTTTAGGCGATATTTTAAGAACTTCAAATTATATAACCTTTGAAGATAAAGCCTTTAATTTTAAAGAGTTTTTCCGTGTATTTACAGGTGATTTTAGTGTTGATTATGCAGATATGCCTGTTGGAGCAGAAATCGGTGACTTTGTTCACGAGGCGGATGTTTGGTCGTTCCTGAACCTTATGACAAAACAGGATGATAATAGCTATTACCCTTATTCAAATGAAGAGTACAGAGCTTTATTTAAACATTCTCTTTGGATGGTTCCAGGCATTAAGGAAGCAAGAGCATTAAAGAAACTGATGCTTAAGCATCCTGTCTTTGGTTGTGGTCAATTTAATATCGTTAATGTTGCAGGTAATGGTGATGAGGAAGAAGCTTATGAAGAGGCTTTGTTGAAGGTTCGTAAGGCTATTAAGGAAGCAGGCGAAGATTATACAATTACCTTGTCCTGTGGTAAACTAACAACTGGTGTTACTGTTAAGGAATGGACTGCCGTATTCATGTTGGCTGGTTCTTATTCCACTTCAGCCACAAACTACTTACAAACAATCTTTAGAGTCCAATCTCCATGCAACGAGAATGGAAGAATTAAAGAAAAAGCCTATGTCTTTGACTTTGCTCCTGACCGTACTTTAAAGATGGTATCTTCTGCGGTATCGATTTCTACAAAGACTGGTAAGACAAAATTAGAAGATAAACAGATAATGGGTAAATTTTTAAATTATTGTCCTGTTATTGGTATCAGCGGTTCTGATATGCAAGAATTCTCTGCAACAAGATTGCTCCAGCAATTAAAGAAGGCTTATGCTGATAGAGTTGTTCGCAATGGTTTTGATGATAGCAGTTTATATAATGATGAGCTTTTTAAATTACAAGCTATTGATATTGAAAAGTTTGATGCATTGAAAGCTATCATTGGTGCTTCTAAAGCTCAGCCTAAAACAAATGACTTTCCTGTAAATGCTCAAGGGTTGACGGATGAAGAATATGAAGAGTCCGAAAAGCTTGGTAAAAAGAAAAGAGGAAAACAGCCTTTAACCGAAGAAGAAAAGGCTCGTTTTGAAGAATTGAAACGCCTGAAGAAAGTGCGTAATGATGCGATAAGTATTTTAAGAGGAATATCTATCAGGATGCCATTGTTAATTTATGGTGCTGATATTCCTTATGATGAGGAAATTATGCTCGATCGTTTCGTTGATGTTGTAGACGACTTTTCTTGGGATGAGTTTATGCCAGCAGGCGTAACAAAAGAAAAGTTTAAAGAATTCCAGAAGTATTACGATGAGGAAGTCTTTATTGCGGCTGGTAGAAGAATTCGTAACATTGCAAGAGAGGCGGATACGCTTGACCCTACAGAAAGAGTTATTAAAATTGCAAGTCTGTTCAGTTTCTTCAAGAATCCTGACAAAGAGACCGTCCTTACTCCTTGGAGTGTTGTTAATATGCACATGAGCGATTGCCTTGGTGGTTGGGATTTTTGGGATGAACAACATCGAGAGCCGTTAGATTTTCCTCGTTTCGTAGACCGTGGTGAAGTAACAGCAAAGACCTTTGGGGTAAAGGACGCTCAGATATTGGAGATTAACTCTAAGACAGGGCTTTATCCGCTTTATGTTGCTTATAGCTGTTACAGAATGAAGATAAAGGCTCTGGGTGACAAAACACTAACCATTGCAGATAAACAGGTGTTATGGATTCAGACGGTTGAAGAAAATGTATATGTTATCTGCAAAACACCTATGGCAAAAGCAATTACTACAAGAACACTTCTCGGATATGCTGATGGAAAGGTTAATGCACATAGCTTTGATGACTTATTAAATACAATAACTAATAAACCAGGGCAGTTCCGCAAGCGAGTGCTTCGTGGTAACTTCTGGGGGAAGGGAGTAAAGGACATGAGATTTGATGCTGTAGTCGGAAATCCACCATATCAAGAAGAGACGATTAAGCAAGTCTCTGAAAAAAATGGACAAGCTCCACGAAGGAGTATTTTTCATTATTTCCAAATGGCAGCAGATGAAGTATCTTCAGGAGCAGTTTCATTAATATATCCAGGTGCGAGATGGATACATAGATCAGGTAAGGGAATGGCTCAGTTTGGATTAAATCAGATAAATGATATCACATTAGAACGAATTGATTTTTATCCTGACTCAGAAGAAATTTTTAAGGATGTTGCTATCGCTGATGGTATTACAATGGTTTACAAGAATAAAAATAAACAGACTTCAGGGTTTACTTATGTTTATCATAAAGATGGAAAACAAACTTCTGTGTTTATGGAGAATCCAGGAGAAAATTTAATTCCACTTAATCCAAAAGACAGAATAATTGTTCAAAAAGTTGCCACTTTTGTTGAAAACCATCTCTTAGCATATATCCACGATAGAGTTTTTCCAAGAAATTTATTTGGGATAGAAAGTAATTTTGTTGAGAATAATCCTTCTCTCGTTCGAGAGTTGAACGATAATAATCCTTTCAATTTTGATACAGAAGTGAAGCTATTTACCAATGATAAAGCAGGTAAAGCAGGTCGTTCTAAGTGGTTTCTTGCTGATAAGAGCATAATCACAAATAACCCCGAAAAGATAAGTGAATGGCAAGTAGTTGTATCAAGTGCCAATGCAGGCGGTCAGAAACGTGATAACCAGATTGAGGTGATTGATAACCATTCTGCATTTGGTCGTTCAAGGGTTGCGTTAGGCTCATTTAAGACCAATATTGAAGCTATCAATTTCTATAATTATTGTAAGACTTACTTAATTAGATTTATGTTTTTAATGACAGATGAGTCTTTGACATCATTGGGTAAAAAGGTTCCAGATATTGGAGATTATAAAAAGGACAATCAGTTGGTTGATTTCAGCCAGGACTTGAATGCTCAAATATATGAATTATTTGGATTGACCAAGGAAGAATGCTCCTATATTGAGGAAGTTATCAATTCAAGATAAGTAGGATGTTATGGCAAGAGCATAAAAAGGACTGTCATCCATTCTCTATCAGGATGGACAACAAAGCGGGTGAAAATAACATGCTTTACACAAAGAATCAGGTCAGTCAAAGGCAATTAAGATTGAGAGATTTATCATTCTGTATGATGGTGAATACTTTAAAAAATGAGATAAGATTTTCTAAAGAGAATGAAATTGACCAATAGACTACAAAGAACTCAAGGATTTGCTATTTCATAGGTGTAGCTGTAGCTATATAAGGAACAAGAATTGGTTTTTGAAATCTCAAAACAAGGTTTTTAGCTTTTATTTTTGCAAACAATAAGAAACCTAAGAAATGGATTATTTCGTGGAATAGAATTAGAACAAAAGGAAATAGAATAATAGATAAGCTCAACTTCATATCAAGATACCCAAAGTAGAGGTACTGAAATAATATTGATAGAACCAATAAGGGAAAATAGAAAACAAGAGACATCATATTAATCTTTTCATTGCTAATTAAAATTCTATCCATTGGGCCAGCTCCTTTTATATCATAATCATATGACTAAATTATACCATTATTGCTTATTGATTCAATATGTAAAAATTAATTTATATTTATAGATAGAATCTTAGGGGAGCCTGCACCAATCTCATATATATATCGAAACTAACTTAAAGCTTTCTATCACTGTACCTTTATCATCTATCAATTCCATCTCTCTCATTACCATATCTGATTTTCCTTCAAACGGAGTCAGGTATGATAAGTGAAGTTAGTTTATTACAGCTAAATGCTCCAGAACCTATTTTTTTAATTGTATCAGGGATATCGATAGAAGTTAGGTTTTTCTGTGTGAATGCGAAGTCTTCTATAGTGTTTACTTCTATCCCATCTATGAAAGAGGGAATAGTAACATCTTTGTTTCTTCCTCTGTAATCTATTATTGAAACACCCAGGTGATTAATACTGAATGAAACATCTGCTTTATTAATTATTGTTGAATATAATTTTTCTCTAAAGCAGATACAAAAACCAGCTTTTATTGCTTCTTTATTAGTTAGACTTGATCCTTTTTTATTCAAATATACCTCCTATGATTTATTATAATATTGGTCTAAAATAATACTATATTTTATTTTTCTACTATCTTTTGTTCTTATTTTTTTTAGACTTTCATTTTTATTAAGGCCTATTATCTTAGAATCACTATTTATGTTTCCATAGAGTCAAGAAATTTCTGTAAATTCTCAGAAAAAACAGGGTACGCATCAGAATTAGGACCATTCCAATAGAATGCCTCACTTTCTATAGCGCGTACTGAGTATGGTATATTTACATATATTAGCTCGTTGCATATAAAAGCAAGTTCTGCAATTTCTACAACCTCATCCATAAGGTTCAATTCTGTTAAGAGATTAAATGCAAATGAATGGCTTTTTATTACAGTTACCGTTCCTGGAATTGTAACTTTTCTTAACGAATTATACATAAAAGCTCCATATTCTATTACCGTGACTCCTTCTGGGATTGTTACTTCTGTTAATTTGTTATGATAAAATGCATTGTCTGCTATAACTTTTATTTTTGATGGGATAATTATTTCTGTTAGATTGTTGTATGCAAATGGATACCTACCAATCTTTGTAACGGAATCTGGTATTACAATTGAGTTTAATTCATTTTTCCAAAATGACTTTCCTTTTATTTCCGTGATAACTACTCCATCAATTTTAGATGGTATTATTACATCCTTACTACTTCCTGTGTAGTTATTAATTATATTTTCTTTAGATAAAAAACCTTCCTTAATATCTTCTTTTGCTGTAAGTTCTAATCCTTTTTTGTTCATAATTTCCTCCTTGTTTTGGTTTGTATTTTTCTTTCATAGTATTATATGTAAAAATTTTAAAATATATTCCTTTACAACAAGTTTAGTAATTTTATTAAATATTAGCGTGTTTTATTATATTCATAAAACATTGGAAATAAGCCATTTTATAATTAAAATAAATTTATTAATAGTATAAAGTTCACTTAGTGAACTTTATATTTTGTGGAAATTAGAAGTTAACTAAACTTGTATAAGATATTATCCGAATTCATAACTGAAATCATATTTAAAATCTTATTCATAATGACTTCCACTTATTAGAATAGTGCCTGCTTTATTATAAACTTTGTAATCCCAACTCATATAAAACTTGTTACTTCTATCAACTGTGATTTTAGCTCGTGGATTACCTAAAAAAGAATCATATGGGATATACTCTATATTTTTTGGTATGAATATCTCCTTTAAAGATTTATCTCTAAAGGTGGTTTCACATATGGAAGTAATTGTCATGTTATTAATTTTATCTGGAATTGTAACTATCTTATTAGTTGAAGCATAATTTATGATCGTATTTCCACTGAATTCAAATCCTCTTAAAGTTGCATCTTCAGATGAGAGGTATAGCTTGTATCTTTTAAATGCAGGCTTTCTTTTCTTCTTCATCACATTAGCTGATTTTCTTTTTGATTTTTTCTTATTTATTTTCATAAGTTTCATCCTCCATTTTTCTTTTATTTTACTTCTTGATTTATTATATGAACTTAAATGAAAACTTATTCATTAACTAAATTCAAACTTTAATAAGAGGAAATTATCTAAGAATCAAGATGTATGACTATTATTTAAGATTATTCTTCTATAGAAAGTTAAAGCCAATCAATGGGGTTGGCTTATTTTTATGCGGATTTTCATAAAGAAATTGAATGTTGTTTGAGGTTTTAAATCTATTGAAAGGCTTGATTTAAAAGGAACAGGAGGTTATTGGTAGGAGTAAATAGTTAGTAAAGTTATAAGAATTACTTATTGAGCATATACTACTATATCCAAGATAAAAGTTAGTAAAGTTATAAGAATTACTTATTGAGCATATACTACTATATCCAAGATAAAAGTTAGTAAAGTTATAAGAATTACTTATTGAGCATATACTACTATATCCAAGATAAAAGTTAGTAAAGTTATAAGAATCATTAATTGTTAATACAATAAGATATCTATTTTTCACAACTGCATATGAACCAAAAGTGTTGAGTCGAATTAATCACTTTTAAATAAAAAAACGAGCTGGAGTGATTACCCAGATATGGCCGTTAGAGGGTTACAGCATCGTCATGCAATTTGTTGATCAAGTATGACGAACCCTCTGACTGTTGCATTCTAAATGCAACGACTGTCCTGTGCCGAAAGGCGGGGGAGTGTGGAAGGCTGAAATGCCGCTTGGTAATAGCAGACCAGAGCAAGCTGAATAGAAACTTATTCTGAACCACCCGTAGCGAAAGCTACTGTGAAAGACGGAAACGACGCCTAACGACGAACTATCCTGAAAATTACACATCCTATACCCCCAAAGCGAACAAATTATATTTTTTTGCCTTGGGGGTATAGGGGGTATATAAATCTGGCAAACTCCTCCTTCTCTGAACTATCAATAAAAGAAAAAAGATAATAACTTCAAATAAACTTACAAAAAACTATTAAAAAAACAACTAAACTCTTTCAAAAAAACAACTTTAACAAATAAAACAACTTAAAAAATGCAACACTGCTAAAAAAATTCAACTCTAACAAAATAACACTTCTAATAAAACCACTTCTGGTAACAAATAATCCCAAAACAAAAACAAATTTCCTACTTTGAAAAATGGATTTAATCTAATAAGTCTGGTTTCGACTATAAATAAATTTTTTAAAGTAGAAAGATCTTCTAATTTTTGAATAACTACAAAGATAGAAGTAGTCTATAAATGATTTAGACTTGTGAATAGCTTTGTCTATTAATTAAGATAAGTAAATATGACAATAGCAACTTATACCTGTACCTAAATAATATGCAGAAAAAGTACTAATAAAAATATATAAAATTTATGATTTTTGACAATGGAGAGATCATAAAAAATAAGTTTATACATAGAAACATAAATAAGCACAAAAAAAAGAAGCCTATGTATGGCTTCTTTTTACATGCTAATTCCCATTGAAACAAGTATAGCGTTGTCAATCTTAGCCATACCTTGTGGGTTTAGCATCCCTACTAAATCTCCAATCCTGCAACGGTCGATTGTGCGTATCTGTTCTGCAAGTGCAATTCCAGTGACATCCCCAAAACCTTCTGCCAACATCCACGGTTTGATTTCAACTTGTGTTGGCTGGTTACGACCATTTCTATGTGTTATTGGGATAACTATAGTGGTCGGTGCATTTTCGTTCCCTTTTTTACATTGGACGATCAAACAAGGGCGATGCTTGTTGGTCTCGGAACCTTTTGTTCCTTCCAAATTAATATCATAAATCTGACCACGCATAATTTGAGTGTTCATTTCCATTTTCATTATATATAGCCTCCTTATAAAATTGCTCTTAAAAGAGCTCCAATTTGTATTTGCTGTAAATGATAACATAAAAATACACAAAAATTAGAATCTCAAAATACACAAATTTGTACATCTTTCTTGTATAATAATTCTATCATAAATGTGAATGGGGAGATATTATGCGGAAAGATATAATT
>Ga0265295_1007394_pt1 | contig 12676 bp, 9 predicted proteins | sample Munlansysbiofilm_FD_192503 | JGI IMG/M metagenome (GOLD analysis project Ga0265295, IMG submission 192503) | Leachate microbial communities from a municipal landfill in Southern Ontario, Canada - Methane capture system biofilm | ecosystem: Engineered > Solid waste > Landfill > Unclassified ... | reverse complement strand
GCGCGGCGGGCCGCGCCTCCGAGATCGAGCGGCTGTCCGCGGAGCGGGAGAAGACCGGCGTGTTCACGGGATCCCGCGCCCTGAACCCGGTGACGGGGGAGCCGATCCCGATCTGGATCGCCGATTACGTGATGCCGACCTACGGCACAGGGGCGATCATGGCCGTCCCCGCCCACGACGAGCGCGACTTCACGTTCGCGCGGGCGTTCGGGCTCCCGATCCGCGTCGTCATTGCGCCCCCGGACGGGCCGGTCCTCGACCCGCACGCGATGGGGACTGCGTACACCGGACCGGGGACGATGGTCCGCTCCGGCCCGCTCAGTGGGACCCCGGCCGCGACGGCCATCGCGCGCACGATCGCCTACCTCGAGGAGCAGGGGATCGGGGAACGGACAGTGGTCTACAAGCTACGGGACTGGCTCATCTCCCGCCAGCGGTACTGGGGGGCCCCGATCCCGATCGTATACTGCGACCGCTGCGGGGTCGTCCCTGTGCCCGAAGAAGACCTCCCCGTCCTCCTCCCTGAGGTCCCGTTCATCGGGAAGATGGGGCTCGCCGACATCCCCGGCTATGCGGATACGGTCTGTCCCCGCTGTGGGGGGGAGGCGCGACGGGATACGGACACGATGGACACGTTCGTGGACTCGTCGTGGTACTTCCTTCGCTTCGTGTCCCCCCACGCGGAGGAGGTCCCGTTCGTGACGGAGGATGTGAACCGCTGGCTCCCGGTGGACCTCTACGTGGGGGGGGTCGAACATGCCATCCTCCACCTCCTCTACGCCCGGTTCATCACCAAGGCCCTTCACGACCTGGGGTACGTGGGGTTCACGGAGCCGTTCCGCCGCCTGTTCACCCAGGGGATGGTCTGCCACACCGCCTACAAGTGTCCCCAGCATGGCTGGCTGTACCCGAAGGAGGTAGACGACCTGCGGTGTACGAAGTGCGGCCAGGAGGTCGCGACCTCGTACTTTGCGATGTCGAAGTCGAAGAAGAACGTGGTCGAGCCGGCGGACATCATCCAGCGCTACGGGGCGGACACGGAGCGGCTGTACACCCTGTTCATGGGCCCCCCGGATCGGGACATCGAGTGGTCGGAGGAGGGGATCCGCGGGGCGTGGCGGTTCGTGAACCGGTTTTGGAACTTGGTGGTTGGGCAACTGCCCCACCTCGCCGGGATCGCTGGAGAGCCGGACCCCTCACGGTTCGGCCCCGCTGAGCGCGCCCTGTGGCAGAAGCTCCACGCCACGGTGAAGAAGGTGACGGAGGAGTTTGGGGAGAGGCTGGGCCTGAACACGGCGATTGCGGCGATCATGGAGCTCGCCAACGAAGCCGCGGCGTATGTGGAGGGTCCAGGTCCCGACCTGCAACTCGTGCGCGCGGTGCTCTCCCGGATGATCCTCCTCCTCTCCCCGTTCACCCCGTTCCTCGCCGAGGAGCTGTGGCAAAGACTGGGGGAGGAGAGGGCCATCCTCGACACGCCGTGGCCGGAGTACGATCCGCGCGCGGTGGCGGGGGACGAGGTAGAGGTCCCGGTCCAGATCAACGGCAAGGTGCGGACCCGGCTGCGGCTGGCGGCCCACGCCGCCTCCGATCCGGACGCCCTGCGGGAGGCGGCCCTCACGGCCCCCGATGTCCAGGAACGCCTCCGGGGCCACGAGGTTCAGCGGGTGATCGCCGTCCCGGGGAAGCTCGTGTCGATCGTGGTGCGATGAGGCGCCCCCGGCGAGGCAGGTGAAACGTGAGCGAACCGACGATCACGGTCGTCGTTCCCGTACTGAACGAGGAGGGGTTCCTCGCGGAGACGCTCCGTTCGCTCCGCGCGCAGACGTTCACCGACTTCGAGCTCCTCGTGGTGGACAACGGGAGCACCGACCGCAGCCTGGAGATCGCTGCGCGCTTCGCGGACCGGGTCCTCGGTGAGGAGAGGAGAGGCCCCGCGTGGGCGATGGCGCGGGGATTTGCAGAATCCACCACCGGCTACATCGCCTCTGCCGACGCCGACACCCTTTACCCGCCGGACTGGCTGCAGAAGATGGTCGCCGCCTTGGAGCGACCGGAGGTGGTAGCAGTGTACGGTCCGATCGGGTTCCGGGAGTACAGGAACCCGATCCGTGCTGCGACGATCGTCGGGTATACCCTCCTCGTCCGGGCCTCGCGGGCCTGCGGCGTGTACCAGGTAGGGGCCGCGAATTTCGGGATGAGGCGGGAGGCCTACCTCGCAGCGGGAGGGTATCCCCCGTTCGCTGACCTCGTCGCCCCCGACTTGCGCCTCGCTCGCCGGCTAGCCCAGTTTGGGAAGGTGAGGTATGTCCCCGATCTTGTATGCTTAACCTCCAACCGGCGGTTCGCGGGGAGGAACGTGGTCCCCGCAACCTGGAAGGCGTTTCGAACATGGCTCGAGGTCGCCACGGGTCAGGAGAAGCTTCGCTGGCAGAGCTTCTGGGCGCGCGGTCCGTCGGTGAAGCCTCCGCGATGAGGCGAGGGGCGATGGGATGAAGATCGGGATCTTCACGGATACCTACACGCCGGACTCGAACGGGGTAGTCACCGTGGTCCGGCTCATGGAGCGCGAGCTGAGGCAGGGGGGCCACGAGGTCCGCGTGTTCGCCCCCGCCCATCCCGAAGCGCGGGAGAAGAGGGAGGATCTGTACCGCTTTCGCTCGGTGAGGTTCATCCTCTACAAGGGGTTGCGGGTTGCCCTCCCCTACAACCGCCGGGCCTTCGCGGCCCTGAGGGACCTGGACATCGTGCACAGCCACGATCCCTTCTCCGTGGGACTGGTTGGGTTCTGGGCTTCCCTCCGCTATGGGATACCCCATGTCCACACCTACCACACCCGTTACGTGGAGTACCGCAAGTACGTGCCCTATCCATTCCGCCCGTCGCGCCAAGCGGTGGAACGCCTCAGCCGCATGTTCTGCAACCGCTGTGATGCCGTGATCGCTCCCTCCAGCCACATTGAGCGCGAGCTGCGTCAGTATGGGGTCAAGGTCCCTATCCATATTCTCCCGTTTGGCGTGGACGAGGAAGCGTACACCCATCCCCCAATGTGGGACGTTCGCCAGGCCCTCGGGCTCCCCCCGAGCTCGGAGATCCTCCTCTACGTGGGGAGGCTAGGATGGGAGAAGAACATCGAGTTCCTGATCCGGGCCTTCCGCCGGATCGCCAGGGAGCGTTCCGGGGCGTGGCTGGTGATCATCGGGGATGGCCCCCACCGTCCGAAGCTGGAGGGACTCGTGCGCGAGCTGGGATTGACCGAGCGGGTGGTGTTCGTCGGTCATCTCCCATGGGAGCGCTTGATCGATCCCTACCGTCAGGCCACGCTGTTCGTGTTCGCCTCAAAGACGGAGACCCAGGGGCTGGTGGTGATGGAGGCGATGATGGGCGGGACCCCTCCGGTCGCGGTGGACGCGATGGGGGTGGCGGATCTGATTGTCTCGGGGGAGACAGGGCTGCTCGTCAGGGAAGATGAGGGTGCCTTCGCTGACGCGTGTCTTTCCCTCCTCGCGGATGAAGCGTGGCGGAAGGAGATGGGGGAGAGAGCGCGGAGATGGGCGGTAGCGCACAGCGCGCGGGCGTCGGTGGCCCGGTTGATGGAGATCTACGAGGGTCTCCGGAGGGAACGGTCCGGAAGGCACACCTGCGCTCAGGCCGCTGGCCCCATCGCCTGAGCAGCGGCAGGGCCATGATCGGCCGCGCGATGAGGGCAGGGGGACGCGCGATCCTCTCCCTACCCTGCGGCCTAGGGGTGGTGGCCCTCCCGCTCTTGGTCGAGGTCCGGGTCGAGGGGCCTCGCCCCCAGGGGCCGTGCGTGCTCGCCGTAACGCACAGCGGGGGGCCCGATCCCCTCTACGTGGCGCGGGCTGTGGGTTCATGGCGCACCCCTGCCCTGTTCTCGATCGACCCGCGCTATCCCTTCCTGCGCCCGTTCTATAGGGCACTCTGGCGGTTCGAGATCCGCGAAGGGGAGAAGGAGTTCAACCGGCGGACCCTCCGTGCGGCCGTAGAACACCTCCAGAAAGGGGGGCAGATCATGGTCTTTGCCGATGGCCCGGACTTCCGGCGCGGGACGCTCAAGCCGGGGGCGGCCGTCCTGGCGCGCCGGGCGGGGGTCCCCGTTGTCCCGATCGGCCTCGAGAACGCGTACATCCTCTCTCCCCAAGGTGAGGAGCTCGCCCTGGGGCCGCTCTTTTTCCATGTCGTTCGGTCGTTGCGCCGCAAGGGCTGGGTTTGCGTGCACTTCGGTGCGGCCGTGTCTCCGGATTTTTCCCTCCCCGAACGGGCGGACGTGGATCGGATGATGCGCCTGTTGGAGAGGAGCTTCGATTGCTACCACCGGCGGTTTGTGGGACTCCCCGGACCCGTCTGGTCTAGCACGCAGAGAGAAGGCGGATGACCTCCGCGGCCGCTTGGTCCCGGTTCCCGGGGGTGAGGTGGACCACGCGGTCGGTCCCGTGGCGGATCCGGTAGGCGAGGGGATGGTTCGAGGCGCGGTGGACGGTGACAAGGAGGTTCTGGGCTTCCTCAAGAGCCCGCTCCACGGCGCGGATGAACCGTGGAGAATGGAGCTCCATCGGCCCAACTTCGTCCACGACCACGAGCTGGGCGCCTTCGATCGCCCGTTCGATGGCCTGGGCGCCGATCGCATCGAGATCGCGGAGGTTGAGGCGGTACCGGCCAAACGACGGCCCAGCGGCGAGATGGAGGTGGGCAAGGATCCCTTCCTCTCCCGTGGCGAGGTCGCGCACGGAGAACCCCACCCGCCGGCCGCACTTCCCGATCTCGGCCGTGACCATCCCGCCACACGAGAGCGGCACGTCCTCCACGACCTGTAGGACGAGGGTGGACTTCCCGACGCCTGGATTCCCCGTGACCGCGATCCTCATCCCCGCTGCCCCGGACCGGATTCTACTTCCGGGGGCGTATAATGCCCGCTCCAGGTTCGATGCTCCCTAACGAGGTGATGAGGATGAGAAGGCGCGCGCTGGGACTGCGTCACCTGCCGCGGAACATTTGGGCGGTGGGCATAACGAGCTTCCTGATGGACGTGTCGAGCGAGATGGTCCTCAACTTGGTTCCCCTGTACCTGGCCAATGTGCTCGGCGTGGGGACCACCGTCATCGGCGTGATCGAAGGGGTGGCCGAGTCCACCGCCTCGCTCCTCAAGGTGTTCTCGGGCTGGATCTCGGACCGGCTGGGGCAGCGGAAGTGGCTCGCCGTGGCGGGCTATGCCCTGTCGGCCGCGGCGAAACCGTTCTTGTACATCGCCTCGTCCTGGGAGGCGGTGGCCGGGGTGCGGTGGGCGGATCGGGTGGGCAAGGGGATCCGTACCGCGCCCCGCGATGCCCTGGTCGCCGATTCGATCGACGAGAAGCGGCGGGGGTTGGCATTCGGCTTCCATCGGGCGGCGGACACGGGCGGGGCGATGGTCGGCGTCCTCGGGGCCCTGGCGGCGGTGTGGATGACGCAGGGCGGGGTGGGGGAACTCACCCAAGCCACGTTCCGCACCGTTGTCTTGGTTAGCCTCGTCCCGGCCGGGTTGGCCGTGCTCGTCCTTGCCCTGGGGGCGCGCGAGGTGGGGGCAGCGAGGAGCGCACACTCCCCGATCCGGTTCCGCGCCCTGGGGAGGCCGTTCCTCGTGTTCCTCGGGATCGTGGGCCTGTTCGAGCTCGGCAACTCCGCCGACGCGTTCCTCGTCCTGCGCGCCCAGACCCTGGGCACCAACGTGCTCGGCATCCTCGGTATGCTCGCCGCGTTCAACCTCGTCTACACCCTCGTCTCCACCCCTGCCGGCGCTCTCTCCGATCGGATCCCCCGGCGGACGGTGATCGTGGCCGGGTGGGTCGTCTACGCCGGGATCTACCTGGGCCTCGGCCTCGCCGGTGCGGTGTGGAACATGTGGGTCCTGTACACCGTGTACGGGGCGTACTACGGCGCTGCCTACGGGACCGCGAAGGCCCTGGTCGCGGACCTCGTGCCCGTCGAGCTACGCGGCACGGCATACGGGACCTACAGCCTGGTGGTAGGGGCGATGGACCTCCCGGCATCGGTGATCGCGGGCGCGCTCTGGCAGGGGGTGAGCCCGGGGGCGCCGTTCTTCTTCGGCGCCGCCGTCGCCCTCCTCGCGGCGGGCGCGCTCTGGATCTGGGGGAGGTCCCCCGCGGGTGGCCAGGCGGGGTGAGGGGACCTCGATCCTCCCCGCGGGCCGGATCTACCCTGGGGAGGCGGGTCGGCCCCGCGTATACTCACGCCGACGCTAGCTTCTCTCAGGAGGATGGGGTGCGCAGGTAGGCCAAACCGGACGCAAGAGAGCCTGGAGCTGGACGAGGTTCCAGCCAGGGATTCCCGATGCGTCGCGGTGGGCCTTGGCCTCCCTCCCTCGACATCCGAACTCCCCATGGGGTAACACTTTTCCGCTGAGTCCCGCCGCCGACCGTCTCCGACGATTGGAGGTGGGATGGTGCCCTCCCTCACGGTTCACAACGTTTCGTTCGGGTACGAATCAGCCGCCGCTCCCCTCTTTGTGGGGGTGAGCTTCGGCCTCCTTCCGGGGTGGACGGGGGTGATCGGCGCCAACGGGGCGGGGAAGACCACGCTCCTCCGCCTGGCGTGCCGGGAGCTCCTCCCCCAACGGGGGACGATCCGCGCGCCGGATCACGTCGTGTACTGCGTCCAGCGGACGGATGACCCGCCCCCCGAGCTCGGCGTGTTCCTCGCCTCGTGGGATGGCGTGTCGTTTGGGATCAGGAGGGATCTTGAGATCGGCGACGATTGGCTCACGCGGTGGGATACCCTGTCTCACGGGGAACGCAAGCGGGCCCAAATCGGGGTCGCCCTGTGGCAGGAGCCCGACCTCCTCGCCCTTGACGAGCCCACAAACCACCTCGACCTCGCCGCCCGGCGCCTCGTCCTCCGCTCCCTGCGCACCTTCCGCGGGGTGGGCTTGCTCGTGAGCCACGACCGGATCCTGCTGGACGGGCTCTGCGAGCGATGCCTGTTCATCGAGCCCCCGCACGTGGTCGTGCGCCCGGGGAATTACACCCAGGCCCGCGCGCAACGGGAATTGGAGGCCACGAGCGCCCACCGGGCCCGCCGCGAGGCGCGAGAAAGACGGGAACGGCTGGAGCACGAGCTCCACCGCCGGCGCGAGCAAGAGGCGAAGGCCCACCGCGCGCGGTCGAAGCGGGGCATCCCCCGGGGCGACCACGACGCCAAGGAGAAGATCGACCGGGCACGGCTCGCCGATGGCGGAGCCGGGAAGCGCCTGCGCCAGATCGAGGGGAGGCTGCGCCGCGCCGCGGAGGAGGAAGCGTCCATCGTCACGACGAGGAAGCGCAAGCTTGGGGTCACCGCCCCCGGGACCGTGGCCTCGTCCGATGCCCTGTTCCTGGTCACGTCCTGCTCCCTTCCCCTCGGGGGACAAAGGCTACTGCGCATCCCCGACCTGGCGATGGGCCCCACGGACCGGGTCGCCCTCGTCGGGCCGAACGGGAGCGGGAAGAGCACCCTCGTCCGCCACATCGTGTCCCTCCTCGAGCCCACCGGGCGGAGGTTCGTGTACATGCCGCAGGAGATCGCGGCCGACCGGTCCCAGGACTTGCTCGATGAAGCACGTTCCCTATCGGCAACGAAGCTCGCGGAGGTGATGGCGTACGTGAGCCGGCTTGGTTCGGACCCGGAGCGGCTGCTTGAAAGCGAGCTCCCCAGTCCAGGGGAGGTGCGGAAGCTCCTCCTCGGGCTGCGCATCGCCTCCCGGCCTGAGCTCCTCATCCTCGACGAGCCGACGAACCACATGGACCTTCCATCGATCGAGTGCCTGGAGGAGGCCCTCGCCGGGTTCCCCGGAGGCCTCCTCCTCGTGAGCCACGACGAGGCGTTCCTGCGCCGGCTGACCTGCTTTCGATGGGTTATCGAGCGGGACGCTGGGGCCGGAGCGGGGAGGGCCTTCCGGTTGCGTCAAGGTGGGGTTGGCGAAGAGGGGAGGGGGCGATAGTATCAAGGTCAGCGGAGCGTGGCGCAGCATGGTAGCGCACTGGCATGGGGGGCCAGGGGTCAGCGGTTCAAATCCGCTCGCTCCGACCACGGCCGTCGGGCGGGGTCCTGGCGCGAGGGCATGATGCCCGCGCGTGCCACGTGTGCGGCGTCATATAGCCGATGATTCGAATTGGGTTCCTCATGTCGGACACGGGCGGCGGCCATCGTGCCGCGGGCCGGGCGATCGAGGCCGCGCTCCACCACCTCGATCCAGACACATTCGCGTGCGAGTACTTCGACGTCTTCCGCCGCTGCGGGCTTCCCCCGTTCCGCTGGGCCCCCGAGATCTACCCGTGGTGGGTGGCCCACCATCAGCCATCGTACGATTTCTTCGTTTCCCAGACGGATCGACTCCTCGCGACGCGCCTTGGCCGCCGGGGCCTTCCGTCGTGGGTCCTCCGGAAGGGGCCCTGCCTTAAGGCCCTCGCTAGCTGGCAGGCGATGGTCGTCCTCCACGCCGGGTTCAGCGGGTACGCCGTGGCCGTCCGCCGCGCGGCCAAGAGGGAGATACCCCTCCTCACCGTGATCACCGACCTGGCTTCCCCCCACAGTGGGTGGTTCCATCCCGACGTGGATCGGTGCCTCGTCCCCACCCCGAGCGCGATCGAGAGGGGGCTCAAGCTGGGGCTTGCTCCGGACAAGCTCCGGCTCGTCGGCCACCCGGCACACCCCAAGTTCGCCCTCCTCACCCAGACCAAGGCCGAGGCCCGGGACCAGCTCGGCTGGGACCAGGACCTCCCCACAGCCCTCGTCGTGAGCGGGGCGGAGGGGATGGGGGCGATGGAGGAGCTCGCCCGGTCCCTCGACGGCCTGGGGGCACAGCTCGCGATCGTCGCCGGGAAGAACGAGGCCCTTGCCGCCCGGTTGCGGGCCGTCCCGTGGCAGAACCCGACCCACATCTACGGGTTCGTAACGAACATGGAGATCCTCATGCGGGGGGCGGACGTCCTCATCGGGAAGCCCGGGCCGGGGGTGATCGCCGAGGCGGCGATCATGGGCCTCCCGATGATCCTCACTGGCGGGATGGTGAACGAGCGCGCCAACGTTCAGTTTGTGACGGAGGCCGGGGCGGGCGTGTACGCGAAGACGCCACAGGAGGTGCGGGCCACCCTCGCGGATTGGATCTCTTCCCCCGACGAGCTCGCCCGCCGGAGGGAGGCTACGAAGAAGATCGCGTACCCCAACGCTTCCCTTGAGATCGCCCACGAGATCGCTGCCCTCGCCCGTGCGGCGGGAACGGGTCCGGCCTGATCGCGTGGCTTCCCCCAAGGATCAGCGGCTCGTCCTCATCGCGGGCGGCCTCCTCTGTGTTGGGTTGGCGGTTCTCGGCTGGATCCTCCCCATCGTCCCCGCGACCCCGTTCCTCCTCCTCGCCGCGTGGTGCTTCGCCCACAGTTCCCCCCGCCTTCACCGATGGCTTACCGAGAACCGCCTGTTCGGACGCTACCTCCGCGACTACGAGGAAGGGCGTGGGCTCCCCTGGACGTGGAAGGCGGGATCGCTCCTCCTTGTGTGGGGGTCGGTCGCGATCTCGGCGGTGTTCATCGCCCGCACGGCGTGGCCCCGCCTCCTCCTCGTGGCGATGGCCCTCGGCACGACGTGGTACACCCTCCGCCTCCCCACCCGGCGGGGGTAGCTCCGCCACGTCGGCTGCTCACCCGCTCTCTTGCCTGACCGGCGGTTCGAACGTACCATGCGTCTTTTCCGAAGGACTGTTGGGGAGGCGTTATGGCGGAGGGTTCTATTCGCATCAGCTCATTTGAGATCAAGACTGCCTCGCGGCGCGAGGTAGCGGCGGCCCATGCCCTTACCACCCGGCTCCAGGCTGAGGCGTGGCCGGAGGATCCCCCGCGGGCGCTGGCGGACTGGGAAGGGGAGCTGAGGACGATCCCGCCGTACTGGGCTGTCCAGCGGTGGGTGGCGTGGCGGGGGGAGGAAGCTGTGGCCACCGCGACCACCTACTTCTACAACACTCTCCAGAACCGTCACATCGCCGATCTCGACATCGCCGTCCTCCCCGAGCATCGCCGCCGTGGGATTGGGAAGGAACTCCTGGCGCGCCTCGTCACCGCCTGCGAAGAGGGAGGGAAGACGCTTCTCACGTTCGGCACGGACTCCGCGCTCCCCGCGGGACGGGCGTTTGCCGCACGGGTCGGGGCAAGGGCGGGGATGGTCTCCGCTACGAACCAGCTCGATCTGGCCTCCCTCGACCGGGCCCTCATGGAGCGATGGTGCCACGAGGGGCCTCACGACCTGTTCTCCCTCGGCTGGTGGATCGGCCCCTACCCGGAGGAGGAGCTGATAGCGATCTGCGAGCTCAAGGACGTGATGAACACGGCCCCCCGGGATGAGCTCGAGGTGGAGGACTGGACGTGGACCCCGGAGATGGTGCGCCAGTCGGATGCGGCGTTGGCCGCGCGGAAGAGGGAGAGGTGGACCCTCTACGCCCGCCACCGCGCCTCGGGCGAGCTCGCCGGGTTCACCAAGGTGTTCTGGGATCCCGCTCAACCTGCCGCCCTGTGGCAGGGGGACACGGGCGTCCTCCCCAAGTACCGCGGCCACGGCTTGGGGAAATGGCTCAAGGCAACGATGATCGCGCGGGTGCTGGCCGAGCGGCCCACGGTTGTCCGTGTCCGTACCGCGAACGCGAGCTCCAATGTTCCGATGCTCAAGATCAACCATGCGATGGGGTTCCGACTGTACAAGGAGTGGACGATCTGGCAGGTGGAAGCGGCTTCCGTGCGGGCCTATCTTGGAGCAGGGTGAACCGATCCCACGGGGGCGCTTTCGGCGAGCGCCCGTACCGGGTAAGCTCATTTTGGTTGAAGGAGGCATGACATGCGGATACGTGCGGTTGTGGCAGTTCTTATTGTCCTTGGGATGGGGGCCCTTCTCGCTGGCTGCGACAAGGGGACTCCCCCCACGATTTCCACCCCGCCCACGGCCCAGACGGCCTGCGTGGGGGGGAAGGTCACGTTCAGCGTGACGGCGGCTGGCACGGCGCCCCTTTCCTACCAGTGGCGCAAGGATGGAACAGCGATCTCAGGGGCGACCACCGCCACCTATACGATCGGCTCCGTTGCGGCGGGCGATGCGGGGAGCTACACAGTGGTCGTGACCAACGCTGCGGGCAGCATCACCTCAGCGGCGGCTGTGCTCACCGTGAACGTCCCCCCCACCCTCACCGTCCAACCCGCTGCCCAATCGGCCTGTGCGGGGAAGTCTGTCTTGTTCAGCGTCACCGCCGCGGGAACCCCGCCGCTTGCCTACCAGTGGAAGAAGGATGGGACCCCCATCGCCGACGCCACGACCGCGATCTATACCATCCCCGCCGTGACCACCGCTGATGAGGGAACCTACACCGTGGTGGTCACGAACAGCTGTGGGACGGTGACCTCGCACGCGGCCGCGCTCAGTGTGAGCACCGCTCCTGCCATCACGGTCCACCCCGCGCCCCAGACCGTCGTCGCCGGGAGCTCTGCCACGTTCAGCGTCACCGCCGCGGGAACCCCGCCACTTGCCTACCAGTGGAAGAGGGACGGCGCCGACATCGCGGGCGCGACGGAGCCGAGCTACACGATCCCCGCCGTCGCCAGCGCGGACGCCGGTAGCTACACCGTGGTCGTCACGAATCCGTGCGGGAGCGTCACGTCGGACCCCGCCCTGCTCACTGTGACCCCCGCCGCCACGGCGCCGGTGCCGCCTCCCGCCGCGACGGGCCCGTTCCTCATCGTCAATGGCCATCCCCTCGACCGTGCGGCGTTCGACAGCATGCGGGAGTCCATCCTCGATTACTACGCCCAGCTGTACGCTCAGTTCGGAATTGACATCGAGATCTTCCGCGCCGGCGCGCGGGGCCGCCTGTTCGACCTCGACCTCGACCTCACTGCCCTCACGGCTGTCATCACCCGCGGCCTCGTTGAAGCCGAGGCGGAGCGTCTGGGGGTCGTCATCACCGGGGAGGAGACCGAGGCCGAGTTCCAAAAACAGTACCAGGCGATGCTCGACACGTACGGAATGACTGAGCAGGACCTCATTGGATACTTCGCGCTCTACGGCGGGACCCTGGAGGAGTTCAAGGAAGAGGGGCGGGCGAGCGTGGCTGAGCAGCTCCTCTACGCCGCAGTTCAACAAGCGGTGGTGGGCCCGATCGAGCTCTCCGAGGACGAGCTCCGCGCGTACTTTGAGGAACACAAGACCGACTACAGCACCGAGGAGCAGATCGAGGCCTCGCACATCCTGGTGAAGACGGAGGAGGAAGCGCGGGCGATCCTCGCTGAACTCGCTGGCGGCGCTGACTTCGCCGAGCTCGCCCGCACCCGGTCCACGGATACCGGCAGCGCTGCCCAGGGGGGGGCGCTCGGGTGGTTTGGGCGCGGGGTGATGGTCCCCGAGTTCGAGGAGGCAGCGTTTGCCCTTGAGGTCGGGGAGACGAGCGGCATCGTCCAGACCGATTTTGGGTTCCACATCATCCGCGTCACCAACCGTCGCGCCGCGAGCGAGCCCGAGTTCGAAGAAGTGGCGGACCGTGTGCGGGCCGACGCCGAGAGCGCGATCGCGCGGGAGAGGTTCGATGCCTGGCTGAAGGCAGCCCGCGAGGAGGCGACGGTCGTCATCTCTGACCCCATCCTCGAGGCGATGT
>Ga0265295_1007393_pt1 | contig 12677 bp, 10 predicted proteins | sample Munlansysbiofilm_FD_192503 | JGI IMG/M metagenome (GOLD analysis project Ga0265295, IMG submission 192503) | Leachate microbial communities from a municipal landfill in Southern Ontario, Canada - Methane capture system biofilm | ecosystem: Engineered > Solid waste > Landfill > Unclassified ... | reverse complement strand
AGGATGGTGCGACCATATCGCACGTATGTGGCCCGTCGATGGCGTCATCGGAGAAAATGGCGCATTCTATTTTCGAAAAACCCTGGGTGGCATTGTCCGCGCCCACGTCTATAACAAAGCTGCACGAGCGGAAAACCGAGCCAAACTTAATCGTATCCGCGATGAAGTGCTCACCAGCGTGCCGGGCTGCGCAATCGCTTCCGATCAGGCTTATCGCGAATATGACCTCGCTGTCGATTTTTGCGAAGACGTCCCTCGACTCAATGAACACGACGTCGAACGCATCGTTGATATTTTTCAAGCTCACGGCGCAACAGCCAAAATCAGCTCCATTCACGTCAATGGATGGTTCGGTACCTACGATAAACTGTCAATGACACGACGCTATATCGCTGAGGTCGACGGCCACAATTTCGATGTACAACCGGAAGACTACGCGTTCGTCGGCGATTCACCCAACGACGAACCGATGTTCAAGGCATTCCCCTGCTCCTATGGGGTCGCCAACATCAAACGTTTTCTTCCTAAACTCACCCATAAACCCTCCCACATCACAAAAGCCGAAGGCGGTGCAGGTTTTGCCGAAGTCGTCCAAACGCTTCTCGCCTCACTATGAACCGCTACGCCATCGTTATGCTCCTCACCTGCGGACGCGCTCCGCTCGTAATTATTGCCTCCTTATTGACACTGCTCAATCTCTTCCACCCATCTGTTGCCTGCCTGGTCGGCGCCGTGCTCCTACTGTCGATCTCTGCACTGACCGATCTCTTCGACGGTTATTTTGCACGCAAATGGAAGGTTACAAGCCATCTCGGCGCGCTGGCCGATCCGCTGATGGACAAAGTATTCTACGCCGTCGCACTCCCCGTTGCCACCTTTGTCGCCGTGTACAATGAGCACATCACCCACGCAATCGTACTCCTCGCCCTCGATGTCATCTCCATGCTGCGCGATCAGTGGGTCTCCTTCCTGCGATCCGTCGGTTCCGAATACGGCGCCGACGTGCGAGCCAACTGGTCCGGCAAGCTCCGCACGCTCATCGGATTTCCTGTTATTGTGGTTATTCACTTGCAACTCGGTCTCGAAACCCTCCGCCTCCACCACGACGCCTACGAAGGCATCGCAGTTCTCCCGCCAACGCTTATCTACACACTCGAAGGTGCACTCATCGCCGTCACCCTGCTTTCTGCTGGCTCTTATACACTGCGATTCCTGCCCGCACTGCGGAAAGCCGCGAAACAGCTTCCCGCGTCTTAATCGCCCGTCACCTATGCGCTATCGACTCACCATTGCTTATGACGGAACAGATTTCTACGGTTGGCAAAAACAACCCGGACTTCGGACGATTCAAGAAGAGCTTGAACATGCTTTTCTAGCCCTTTCTCCGAAAAATGCCCCGGTACGCATGCACGGAAGCGGGCGCACAGATGCAGGCGTCCATGCCGAAGGACAAGTCGGACATGTCGATCTCGATCGCGAACTCACACCCGTCCAATTGCGCCGCGCACTGAATGGCCGGCTCCCTCCGCGAGAAGTCCGCATACTGACAGCCGAACCGACAACCGATGATTTTGACGCCCGCCGTCATGCAGTCGGCAAAGAATATCGCTACCGGATTTGGAATACGGAGGTTTTAAACCCGCTTCAAGCACGCTACCGAACGCATGTCATCCACCCGCTTGATATCGGCAGCATGCGAGATGCCGCCACGCATTTTCTCGGAGAACAGGATTTCAGTGCCTTCAGCGCCAACCCCTCCCGAGAAATCGATAGTACCGTACGCGAAATCTATAGCATCGAAATTGTTGCCGATAACCCCGAAATAGAAATCCGCGTATCAGGAAACGGATTTCTTTACAAAATGGTACGCAGCATTTCCGGCTTCCTCATCGCTGTCGGCATCGGACGCGAAAACCCCAAGGCTGTGAAAGAAATTCTCGCATCGAAAATCAGAACAGCACGCGTTGAAAGCGCCCCCCCTCAAGGGCTCAGCCTCTATCGTGTCTGGTACGATGCTGAAACAAACCCGATTCCTGCACTGGCGGAATCAGCCCGTTGAGAGGACACTTTCTATTTACGAAAATCCTCAACCCTGAAAACACAGTGTTGTGCTTCCAACACCTCCTTGAGCATTGCATAAGGGGGGAAATCCATAGCGGCTGCGAATCCTGCCGCCTGCCCGGTTCCAATACAGACCGGCATTAACCGAACGGCAGAAATCGCTTTAGGCTCGGTGCCGATACAGCGCCCGGCTGCAGCAAGGTTTGATACTGAAGCTGTACGTAATGCACCGTAAGGAACCGAACGATAGCCAAATGTTTTACTATGCCACGGACTTGAAAACTGCTTCGTATAGTGTTCGCCGTAGGAACGTTTCCCGATAGCAACCGGTTCTGTTACCGGGTGGTTTTCATCGAGATCCGTACACCGGATTGTTTCAAGCGGAATAATATTACACGACGCCCGAATCCCGATAACAGGTGGAATTGAAACAATCTCGCAATTTCGAAATTCTGGGAACTCCCGGCGAAGCCAAGGCACGATTACATCGATTTGCTCACGAAGCTCAATATCCATACGGGTGAGGTCCCAGGGGTCAGTGGCATCACCCGTTACTGCACTTAAATTAAGGATGATCTGATTACTGTATCCAAGAGGGGTTCCCATGAAATTATCCTGATGGGGATAAGGAAAACTTTTTTTTGCAAAACGTTTTTTCAGATCAGGTTTATCAAAATGTCCCGCACCGATGATCTTAATGAAAAGTGTTTTTGTCATGGTTTCGTCGGGAGAGCCGTACACGACAGGTATATTTGCCAAACGCGACAATACCGCATCTCCAGTTGCATCCACAAAATTGCGTGCCGTAAACGTAGGTTCTGCCCGGCGCAGAAAGCTGAAACACTTTTAATCCGATCACTTTCGCGCGTCACTCCAGTAAGTGTTGTATAAAAAAGCATGTCTACGCCTGCGCGACGCAGTAAACGTGTCATTGACAGTTGAATCTGATCTTCAGTTGTGCTCAACGTGTTCCCAATGATTCTAGCACGTGGAGCAAGCTCGTCGATCAGTTTTTCGAGCACTCCACCGAAAATGCTTCCATCGAATGAATTGATTCCGGAAAAAACGGGACAACCGGAAAAAACGCCGACACCTCCAGGCCCGGAATTACGATCAATTAACAACACACGTTTTCCAAGCATCGCTGCGCCCAGCGCCGCTCCAAAGCCTCCGGGGCCAGCGCCGACAACAAGAACGTCGTACGCTTGAGAAGAACGTTTATCAACCCTTTCCGCCATCATAAATATACCTCGGCCCTTTCTTCACTTCCAATCCCTAGCTTCTGAAAAAATTATACTTTCATAGTTAAAGAACCGTGTCAACTATTTTAAAAACATGAAGGTGAAGCGAAAAGCCGTGCTCGATGCACCCACGTTTACGCTCAGCACTCCTTTGCCCCCTACCCCCGATGGCTTCTAACCGATTACTTTAAATCAACCGCCTGAAACCCGTTTGCGCAACAGGGCCTTTCAAGTACGCTCCAAGATCGCCACCAGACACGGCTTTTGCAAGCCAACCGAAGACCGCATCAAGCGCATCAGCGTAACGCGCAACAACCGCGTCGGTGTGAGCAAGAGTGGGATAGACACCGGTGCCAGCGAGAAATCCGTGTTCGAGCATACGCTGCGTAAAGAGTGTCCGCAAGGTAATCGCCTCCGGATGATCAAACTGGAAATGTGCGAGACAAGGAAACCCAGATGCTTGAACAGGCAGATGATGCCGAGCTCCAGCCGATTCCCAAAGCGTTTGAAGCTGAGTCCCGATTTCCGATACATGTTCGGAAACACCGCTTTCACGCATTTTTCGTACGGTCGCCAACGCCGCCACAGGGCCGACACTCTCAGTCCAATACGTGCTGCTAATAAACGAACCTTGCGCGCCGGCCATGGCCTCACACGTGCCAATAATCGCTCCGATCGGATGCCCGTTACCCAATGCCTTCGCAAAAACAGCGATGTCCGGCATGACGCCATACTTGACATGCGCACCCCCGAAATGAAGACGCCAGCCGACCGTAATTTCGTCGAAGATCAGTAAAGCACCGACACGATGTGCACCCTCGCGAACACATTCGAGAAACCCGGGTTCTGGCGGATGATTGCGACACGGTTCCATGATCACCGCTGCCAGGCGGTCACCGTGCGTGTCTAACAAAGTTTGAAATCCCGCTCGATCGTTGAAAAAAAACGGAACCGTTGTACCCCTCAATTCGCGGGGTACACCAAGCGGATCCAATCCGGGGAGCAAGTGACCTCGCAACGCATCAGCTTCGCCAAGATTAGCCGCTAAATACCAATCATGCCAGCCACTGTACCCACAGATTGCGACAATCGAGCGATCCGTTGTCGCACGTGCAATGCGTACAGCTGCTGCACACGCTTCACCGCCAGTGCGGACAAAACGGACCTGCTCTGCCCAAGGATGAATCTCACAAAGAAGATCAGCTAATTCAACTTCTTCAGGTGGATTGAGGGAGCACATGCTGCCAAGTTGGATGCGACGCTTGACCGCACGCGTGACGTCCGGGTCACGGAAGCCGAGTAAACAGGCGCCAATGCCATTTGTAGAAAGGTCGTAATAGTGCCGGTCATCAAGATCCCAGACTTCGCAACCGCGGGCCTCCCGGAAATAAGCAGGCCATTGATTTGGAGCCAACATTTCAGGGCGCTTGCTCAGCAATTGCGTACCCCCGGGAATACGTTTTTTTGCCTTGCGGTACAGCCCTTGCGTGCGGCCTTCCGGCATCGCATCAAGCCCCAACAAACGACGGGCGTTGCCTGCGAATAAATCCTGCAAATCGGCCTGATTAAGTCCAAACGCTGACGCGGCTGTTTTGTGCGCGCGTAAACTTTCCAACGCCACCGGCATAAGCTTGCAAGCAGGTGATGCGGATTGCGTGTTCTGCGGAGACAGCCAGAAAAACCCGTCGCCTGCCGTAACGCACCGGCCAAGGTCTTCAGAGATGGGGAAATCTGATCCCCACATGAGACGCCGCGGGCCGAAAGCATCGAGAAGGGATAGAATAGGTTCGGATTCGCAGACTGCCGACGTATCAAACCAAACGTTTGGCAGCCCCTGAAACGCTGATGCCCCCGCTTCGGCATTCGGTGCATGAAACGCTCTGCCGGCATGAGCCAGAATCACCTGTGCGTGAGGATAACGCTCGCAGTGTTCGCGGAGATAGCGCTGGTTGATGGGATCAGCCATGGCCCCTGAGCGGACAAGGTGCAACGTGAGAACAAGGCGACGCTCGTGAGCCAATGGCCAGACCCATTCAGGGATATAATCCGCCGGCGGTGATTCCCACGTCGGTTGGTGTCTGCTGTGCAGGTGGTACGGTTTAAACCCGGTAAAGCACGGATCATCAAGCAGTGACGCTACATCAGCCTCCTTCATTTCCGGCGTGAGAAGCACTAACGCCCGGGCATCTGTAGCCGTGGCAGCCATCCGTAGCATCCACCGGTTAACCTCCGAAATTTTTTCCGGTGCAATGCGTACTTCCGGTAGAAAAAGCGCGCCTCCAACACGAGATGGTCCGATGTGTGCCGCAAGAGCTTTACGCCACACTTCCGGCGTGACAACAGCGTGCCCGAAGTCCCGAAAACTATCGGGCACCGTCGCCAGCGTATCCATTCTGTATAAATGCGCATGCGCGTCAAACAACGTTTCCGGTAGCCAATCCGCCAAGCCGGAAACGCTCTCACAACGTGCTGCGCTAATTTTAATTTCCATTACGCTCTCCTTTAACTAAAACCGACGTGTCAGCGTTGTACAAACCTTTACACAACCGAGGGCACCTTTACACTAATAAGAATCGGTTCAATCGTTTTCCTGCTGTGTGCGGATCCGAACCGTTCTCCAAATCCCTGCGCCCCCAACAGATGCATGTGTACGAACCGTAAGCACGTTACTTTTTCCATCGTGCAACCGTTCCGCCGGGATCGTTATCGTGAAGGGCTCATTCCAAAGTTTTCCGATGTCTTTCTTTTCGGATGCGACGCTGTGCTCACCGACTGCTTCGCCGTTAACATAGACCCAAGCCTGTTCATCTACTCCCTCAAAGTCTATCAACAGCGGTTTACCCTGCCATTTTTTGTCGACAGTAAATGTATTTCGGTACCACCCATATCCATAGTAATCAGCACCGACCCACGTGTACGCCCATTGTGAAGGAACATTGATCGCCTTCCATTCGCCGCCATCAGACTCAGCCTTCTGCCACCCCTCAAGTAATCCCCGATTCTCAGAATCGATGCTGAATGTCCAGTCACCCAGTTCAGCCACCGGATGAGCCAGCGAATTGGCAGTATCCTCCGGTAAGAGCGCAAAAAGATTTCCAATCTGGGATTCTCGTTGAGCAGCCGAGAGATAACAGGCGATATACGGTTCCTGGTGCGCGTGTCTGAACGCCACTAACTCCCTCATGGCCTCGCGAGCTTTCTTAAGCTGCACCGGATCGTTAGGAGCCGCTCCAGATGATTTTCCCGGCGTTGTGAGATCTTCATAAACTAAGAATGCATAAATACGTGTCGAAAGGCGGGCATGCCATAAGGCATCCTGCAGAAACTGAACCCGGGCGGCAAACTCGGGATTGTCAGATTTTTCGGCACTGATTTTCGCCTCGCCTAGCAGCTGGTCTGCTGGCACATAGACGTCTTCGGGGTAGGCAAGATATCCGCCTACCGGCGCAATAAGATGCTCCACTTGCGTTTGCACAGGCTGCCCGTTGACCATCGAGTGGGGCCGGTTGCGAGCGTAATCTTCCCAATAGTCGAAGTACCGTTCAATAATTCCAGCGGCCGGACCAAATGCCGAAAAATATTCGGCTCGGACATCTGCAATATTCAGCGTGGGATCCCAGCCTAACCGCATTTGCACATACAACATGGGGCCTAACGTGCCCCAGTGTGGCCGAAGAGAATCAAAATCGAACCCCACATTACCGTGCTCATAAGCAAATTTCATAAAACTGCCGATTTGCCATGTGCAGATTTCGGGAACCACATAATTTCCGTTCATATGATTAGGGCGAAACATCATGCGTATACCGGTTTTTTCCCACCCCAGCCATTGCTCGCGGTTCCATTGATCCTCTTCGTCACTCATCGGATACCAGCCTACATGGTCGCCGTAGGGAACAAATTTTGCGAACACACTCGAAAGATCATACTCGCCTTTCGGGGCAGGGAAATACTGATGGTAAAGCAGTGTCGCGATAAACACGTTGCCTTTCAGTTCAGGCCATTTTTCCAATGCACGCTTTTGCACGTCCTCCCAGAATCGCGCATAACGGTCAGAAACGACGCGTGGCGTATAATAATGGGCGGCGAAGTCGGGAAATTCATCCTGCGCGGGCCCGTCCCATGCAAGACAATTCACGCATTTACAAAAGGAATCACCGGCAGCGTCGACCTCGCCAAGTTTCAGTCCTTTCGAGGGTGCTGTATAGTCGCCATCCCATTGCTCCACCAAAAAGCGTTGCAATTCAGGATTAGATACGCACATCGTAAATCCACGTGCGCGACCGGCTGTCGGTGGAGGCCCGCGCTGCCCGTCTTCCCGTAGATTGAACCATTCCGGATGTTCTTCCCCGTATTTTTCCCACCAACTTCCAAACGTATGGCCGGGCCAAATCTCACTTTCGCTGATTCCCACGCGGTGACGGCGCAGGTAAACTTCCAGATCCAGCCCGTACTGTTGAGCGCCTTCTTTTGTCGAGAAAGCCAGAGACTTATACTCTTCAGGATATTTCTGATTCCCTTTATTTTCCCCAAAGACGATTCCGGACGCCTGTTTGATTCCGGCATACCGGAACCGGCGGCTGGCAAGGCGTGGTTTGACGATTTCGTCTAAGGGCGCAATAACGACAGTATTTGTTTTCGGCACAAACGTTCCCAGCGCACCTGGCCAAAGCCACCGAACGCCCAGAAAGCGCTCGAGCACTTCCGTAACACCGAACATCGTGCCGCTGTATTTATTCCATCGGCTTAACGGAGAAAAACTGTGCGATTCCCGCCCGAGAATGTAGAGATCCTTTCCAACAGTCCGAAGGATGAAAGCATCGTTGGCAAGCGGATCCACCTCGATACCCGCTTCTTTGGCAGCGCGGGTGCTTCCAATCAACACCCGGCTGACATCGTCTTCAGGCACCTGCGATTCCGGAACGATAACAAGCCGTTGACCCGTGGCCTGTTCGATATGCCGGACAAACTCCTCGGCTGCGTAGGCAGCAACGCGTGAGGGTTCATCTGCGATAACGATGCGTGCCTTGATTATTCCATCTTGCACAAGTGTAGTAGACAATGAACTGCGCCCCGCCAAGGGGAGCATACAAACAAGTGCGAGCAACCAAACATCTCTTTTTCTAAATTTCATCAGTACGATTCCCCCGTTGCAATTTTTTAATCCATCCGCCGGCGCTAACGGCTGTTACGTAAACTTAAAAGAATAAATGTCTGCGTGTTGAATCACAAAACGAATGCGGACACCCTGCCCTTCAAGCGATTGTAGCTTTTCTTCCCCCTTCCAAACGACCGCTTGCTCAATGGCATCTCCGGTCATGGGAACACAGTCCGTTTCACGAAAGCCGGCTATGGGCTGTCCATCAGCATTCTGGATTTCAATGCGTAGACGGCCTCCCGGTTTCGTCGCATAATTAACAACCATCTCCTCCCCTTTAAAAACAACAGGATGAGTAACGACACCACCACCTGCAGAACCAGACTGGGCTGATACAAAACCATCGGTACGGTAAACAAATCGACGCAATCGCTTTTGACCCTCGAAATACCCCTCCGTTGCATAAACAAAAAGCTCACGCGCGTTGCCTTGTACGGCACCGTGGGCCATATAGTTGCTACGGTTTCCATCACGTTCGAAAGGAGCATCCCGGGAAATCAGTGCGCCTTCCCAGCGATGAAACCGTTTGCCACCGTCGCGACTGGTCATGAAGACAGGTTCTGTTTGAGAGCCATTTGCAAAAAACTCTGTTGGAAAGGCGATTAACAAATGGGGCGCGCGTGCATAAGGTTGCACTGCATTCGTGTAAAGCTGGCGAATATCCTCATCCTCGTATTCAATGAAAACGGGGTCTGTCCACTGTATAAAATCATCCGAGAATGCCACGCGAACGCCCCGAATACTATCCATAGCAACGAATTCTGTGTCTTGTCCTTTTGAAAAACGAAACTCAGCCTGACCGCTGATGTCTCTGCAAAAAGCGACATATCGCTGATGGGCGGCATCCCAGAACCCAAGATTTTGAGAATCAAACTTGCCTCGCGTTATAACAGGTTGATCGTGTAGCAATGTCCAGTTCAACCCGTCCGGTGACTGGAACGGATACATGCCGTAATCCCAACGGCGTTCCGCGATCTGATGGAAGCCCCGGCATCCCCGGATTAACGCTTTATAACGTGCGTCCGGAGTCACGCCGGAACGCGTGTCGATAAAGGGCACGAAATCGCCACGCCAACGGATGTCAGAGCCAAGATCGCCATGCCATTTTGACGTGGCAGGAAACTTTTTAAGATCACCGCCTAAAACAATATTGTTTGCAGAGGAACCTTCAAACACAAAAAGTCCCAGCTCCGGTTTGTTCCATGTAATACCGTCATGACTCTCAGCATAGCACATGGGCTCTCCAAGTGCTTGTTCTCCCTTGCCATGATGGAAGCCTCTGTAATACATGCGGAAGAGGTTCTCGTCTTTCATGACAGCGAAATACGCCCAGGACGACTCCCATGGCTGATCAGTACTGATCGCTACATTCCCGGGCTCAGGTTGATGAAGATGAAGCGCTACATCCCCTTCAAAACAAGAAATGAGGAAATCATCCACAAATAATTCACGACGTGATCCAATTCTAATGGGCTGCATGTTAATCTCCTATAAATCCGACTGTTCGTCCGGACTTCCATAAAAAATTGCACCCTGGGTACCAAACACCCAGAGGTGCGCATGATCTTTTAGAGCAACAATTCCCCTCAGTACGGCGGGAGTACCAAGCGGAATGAGTTGCCAGGTGGAACCGTTAAAAAAAACAAGTTGGCCATCCGCATCGAGGATCCAGATTTTATCTAAGCTGTGCGCATAGATCGCCCGTACTGACGAAGCGGGTTGAATGGGAAAAGGCTGGATCGTCGCCGGATCGTCTTTTTCACTCCAGATGCCGAGCGGAATATCACCATAGCCTCCAAAAAGAATCAACGCCGGACTCAAAAAATGCATCTGCCTCGGGTTGGAAATCAGCACACCTTCCGGCGGCACTTGGAGCAGCCAGCCGGGTTCGCCTCCTGCCTCAGAAAACGAGAACAACATGCCCAAGCGGCGGATACCAAAAACAGGTGTGTCGACAGTCGCCCAGACATGGTCGATATCCGTTCCGGCAATTCCGGTAATGCTCCGGCTTTTGAAATATCCGCCGTGTGTTTTCTCAATGCTCACAGGGCGCTTCTCGTCCCGTTTAATTTGATGCCATTTAAGCTGATAAATCACGTTGCCTCGGCCTCCAGTAAGTACGATCCCTGTGGCGCGGTCGATCCATATCTTCCGAAGCTCTCCCGTCTCATCACACACGTCTACCGCGTTCCATGCAGTGCCATCGTACCAGGCATAGCTGTTGCTGTTTCCGACAACATGAGGCTGCCCGTGCGTATCGAGCACAACGTCTTCAATACGCTTGGCCTTCCACAAATCACTTTCGGAATACGTTTTCCACCCTGGAAAATCAGTCCAGCTTTCTCCATTAAACAGAAGCAATGTGTTCCCTGTCCCCCCTGCTACGACCCGGTTACTACCGATGCCGTCAGCGCACGTGAGCGTTGCACGTGTACCACTGTTTTGCCGTACCCAACGATAGTGATCGGGCGACGTTTCAGCAAAACACGTGCCGGTCAGACAAAAAAGAGAGACACCCATTATAAAACGGATGCGATTCCGTCCAAGGGGCCAATTCGAGACAACTACGTGCTTTAGACAATGTTTCAACGTCTTTCCTTCTTCTCAAGAACCTCTTTCCATGAAAGCATCTTATCGCACGCTGATGATTGTGCCGACAGGTCGCTGGCCCATAAAAACGACGCCACGTGTCGTACCCACCGCACCTCCGCCCAGCCAGAGACGACTTTCAGATGCTGACATCTGCGAGAACAACATGTCTGTATCCAAGTCAATCGTGTTCCAGATCGTGCCGTCATAGTAGGCGAGAGATCCGTCACCGCCGCCGACCCAGATCGCATTTTTAGTACGCGCATAAATGGATCGGACATAAAAACCCGGTTGTGCGAGAAACGGCTGAATGGTATTGGGTTGATCGACATCCCAGAATCCCACGTAATTAGTGTCGTCTATTGCCGCTCCTCCAAACACGGCAAACGTATCACTAAGAACATGTAGTTCCCGATTTCCTGCCAGAATTCCACTTTTAGCGACTTGATTCACCCAGTTTGACCCTCAGTCAACTGACCGTCTCATACCATACGCTGTTCCACTGACCGTCGCCCAGATGTTATCCAGTCCTGTGCCGTCAATCCCCATGATGTCCCCACCCGCATATAGGGGGGCAAAAACACCTTCGTACGCATATCCTCCCATGCCGTCAGGTGCAATGCGAAAGATGCCAACCTGGGCTGTCTTTCCGACTAGCACCCGGTCCGTAATCGGATCGATCCAGATTTCTCTGAGGAAAGGTGCGCCAGGGATCGACACCGCATGCCAGCCGAATGCGGTATGATACGCATACGCTCCCGATTCGCCAACAACGTGCAAGTTCCCAAACGAGTCAAATGTAGCCCCCCACACAGATAGCCCCGGCCAATTCGTTGCTGAAAACGCCGGCCATCCCGGATAATCATCCCATGTTGTCCCATCGAACAGCAGCAGTGTATTACCAGTGCCCCCTACGGCAACATGATTATCATCACGCGCGGCAAGCGCGTATCCATTCTGGCTCTGCATTTTTGCGATATCCATTCGCGTCCAAACCACCCCGTCCGGCGACGCCTGAGCGCAGGCTGGGGTGGCGTTAATCCCTAGAATCAACATCCCAATGATGGTTACCAACCCGTTTATGAACGAACAAGTGTTTCGGGAGCGCGATAAAAATGATTTTATATGCATATCCTTTCCCTCATTTATTTTGACTTGGAGAAAAGCTTATCACGCGTTGAACAACTTGTCAATTTTCGTTGGGTAAAAATTCGTAGCTAAGCAGGCACGAAGGGCAAAGCCGTCCCAATGATACGGAAATCGCAATTTACAAAATCCGCCATTTGCTCAAACAGCCATTTTGTGGCATAGTAATCACCTTTCACACCACTATAAATTTTCCCATGGGTTGCTCACGCTCACTCTTCCTGTTCATCTTCACTTGGATCTTCACTCGAAGTTTTCCTCTTGCCCTGGTCGCATTAGGCATCGGTATCTGGCTTGACCGGCGCGACGCCGAACGCTTTGCCCAGCGGCGAAACATACGCATGGAGCATATCCGATCCACTTTTCTGCTCTGCATGATGGGTGCTTTTGCGAAAATCGCCAAAGCCGATGGGCGCGTCTCTGAGACCGAAATCGAAGCCATCTCGCGGATGCTTGATGAATGGGGACTACGCGAAAGCGAC
>Ga0265295_1007392_pt1 | contig 12677 bp, 8 predicted proteins | sample Munlansysbiofilm_FD_192503 | JGI IMG/M metagenome (GOLD analysis project Ga0265295, IMG submission 192503) | Leachate microbial communities from a municipal landfill in Southern Ontario, Canada - Methane capture system biofilm | ecosystem: Engineered > Solid waste > Landfill > Unclassified ... | reverse complement strand
TCCGTCTACCATCGGACGTCCCGATGGGACTCACATTTCATCAAGGCCAAGGACAGCAGGCAATGCGCACACGTGACAAAAGAATCCCTTATTTCGGGAAACGGGTTTCCACTGCCCTTCTCTTTCTTCTTCTGACGACCTTTCTCCCCGCCTGCCACCATGCGTCCCCCGGAGGATTCATGCCCCCGGCCAGGATCCAGTATCTGGACGGAATTGAAAAGGACATCAATGCATTCAGGCCCGACCCCCGATTCCCGGACGACCAATACGTTCTGGAGACGGTTCGGGAGGCAATGAAGGGCGCCCGCTCGCGGAACGGCGGTATCGGCGCCTGCCTTGTGCGCGAAGCAACCGGAGAGGTCCTGGAACGCGGTCACAACAGCCAGTACGAGCCCTGGTTCCGCAGCGACATGCACGCGGAAATGGATCTGCTCGATCGCTGGGAAGAACGGATGCGATTTGCCAGGTCACGCAACCCCCGCGATCCTTCCTACATTGATCCCAGAGCCGCCGACGGCATCGTCCTGTACACCTCCTTGGAACCCTGCCCCATGTGCCTCACCCGCATCATCAACTCGGGAATAAAAAAGGTGTACTACGCGGCGCCGGACATAAGCGGGGGCATGGCCCGCCGATTCGACTCTCTCCCTCCCTTCTGGAAGGGGATGGCCGAAGGGATGGTCCTGGCGCCGGCCCGCTGTTCACCGGCGCTGGCGGACATGGCCGCCCGGCTGTTCAAGCCCATGCACATGCCCGGAGCAAAGAGAAAGTAAAAGAACACCAAGACCTGCCGGGTAGGTAAAACCCGGCTGGTCTGAAAACAAAGGAGACATCCATGAAGAGAATCGTTTTGACCCTTGCGGCGGCCCTTGCGCTCTCCTCCCTTTCCCTTACCTCTCCGTCCCACGCCCTGACCGTGGGGGGCGCCGTTCGCCAGCCTCTCAATCTGGACACGGAGATCCTGGAAAAACTGGGCACGATCGAGGTCAGGCTCAATGAAATGGGCCGGGACAAAAAATTCAACGGCGTCTTTGTCTATCGCGGGACGCCCCTGCGCACCATACTGGAAATGGCACGCATTGAAAAAGACGGCCCCGGCTTCAGGAAAACCACCGACCTGGCCATAGCCGTGCGCTCCAGAAGCGGCGCTGTAACCGTCCTTTCCTGGGGCGAGGTCTTTTACCGCAATCCGTCCAACGCGCTCCTCGCCGTGTCCGCGAAGCCGGTCCTCCCCCACAAGGCGAGCGGTTGCGGCGAATGCCACGCCCCAGGTTTCCATCAACCGGTCATGGACCGGTTCAAGCGCGTCATCGGATATCCCAAGCTGGTTCTGGCCAATGATTTTCATACGGATCGGAGCATAGAGGACGTGGTTTCCATTGAGGTGGTCGACCTGCGGAAGGAATTCAGGAAAAAAGAGGGCGCCAGACCATCGTCAGCCCGCTTCACGGTAACCGACACCGCTGGAAAAACCACTGAATTCACGGATCTTTCAACCTTCCCCAGGACAGCGACGGAGGTCATGATTGTGGGCGACGGCCATGGATATCACGGCGTCCAGAAGCACGAGGGGGTTTCCTTGCGGGCAATCCTGAAGAAGGCCGGCGTCCGGGAGGACACTGACAAGGCGGTGGTGGTTACTTCCACCGACGGGTATCGTGTCTGTCTGTCCCTGGGCGAGATCTTTCTGGCGCCCCTGGGAGAACGCATCCTTGTATCCGAAATCCCGCCAAAATCATCGGGCGACTCCAAGAAATTCACACTGGCCCTTCCTGACGACACCGCGGCGGACCGCATGGTCAAGACCGTAAGCAGGATTGAGGTCATTTCACTGAAGCCTCAGCCGAAACTCTACGTCATCAGCATGGGGTGCGCGGAGCCCTCCATGATGACGCTGGAAGCGGTCTCAGCCATGGGCAAGGCCGACGTTTACATCGTCTCCGAAGATATGGCCAGGCAATTCGCCGCGTACATGGGAGGAAAGCCGGTTCTGTTTGACCCGATGCTGAATTTCGAGCCCGTCTTCAGAAAGAAGAATCCGGGGCTGGCACCCGAAGAGATGAAGAGGAAACTGGAAGCCCAGCGGGCAGCGGACATGAAGAAGATCCGGGACACGCTGGCGGCCGGCAGGAGCATCGCCCTGCTGGAGCACGGTGACCCAACCATCTACGGCGGCTGGCAGCACTGGATTGAACCTGAGGTGGCGGGACGCTTCGAGATCATTACCGGCGTCAGCGCCTTCAACGCCGCCAACGCCATGTTCGCCAACAGCAAGATATACACTGGCATCAGCGCCTTCGAGGCGGGCGGACCTGGAAACCTGGTGTGCAACAAGGGGAACGTCATCATCACGGCGCCCTACAGCCTTGCCGCCAACGAGGGACTGCTCAAGGAGGCCGCTGCGGGCGGCGACATGGTGGCCATCTTCATGGGCCTCAAGGAGATGGAGAAACTTACGCCCCTCCTGAAGAAACACTATCCGGAAACCACACCGGTCGCCATTATCTACAAGGCCGGATACACCGGAGAGGCCTCCATAACCCGGACCACCCTGAAGGACCTGAAGCAGGTGGCGGAGCGGGAGAAAGAGAAGATGATGGGCATGATCTATATCGGTTCCTGCCTGAAGTAGAAAACCCTCCAGAACTCTGCGCAAATAAACGGGCCTTCCGTCATTCAACCGGCTGGCCCGTTTAATTTTTCTGAAACACACGGTTTGTTAACACTCTTCCACGCGACAGGCCTGCTTAACGGCCGTTCCTGTTTTTCTCTGATCACATTATCCCGGACTCGTCAGTTGAAATCATCCCTGGTTCTCTTCGGATATCTCCAACTGCCGGTTTTAGGATTATTCTTGAACCACAGAAAAAGAAGGCGCCGAATGGTTATCGGCGAACAATGCCCCGGCAGCGGTCTGGATATGGACCGTCCGCTGCGGGAAGGGAATCTCGATCCCCTCGGACCTGAACCTCTTGAATATCCTCTTGCGGATTATGTGCTGTGCCTGGTACTGATCCGTGAATTCCGCCACCTGGCAGACGAGGGTAAAGTCAATGGAGCTTGCTCCGAAACCGGGGATGAAGCGGGCCGCCGGGGGCGGATCACTCAGCAGGCCGGGAACCTCCTCGGCCGCCAGCAGGGCTTCCTCAAGGAGAATACGTTCCACCACATCGGGATCAGAGGAATAGCTCACGCCCACGGAGACGGAAAGCGACATGCGCTTTTCCGGTAAATAGTAGTTTGTGACCACGCTCTGGGAAAGCTTGCTGTTGGGTATTACCACCATGTTGTTGGGAAGCATGCGGATGCGCGTGGTGCGCCAGGTTATGTCCTGCACATATCCTTCCTGCCCGTTTTCAAGCTTGATGAAGTCGCCGATGCGGATGGATTTCTCCACCAGGATATGCAGGCCCGCGAACAGGTTGGCCAGGGTGTCCTGGAGGGCAAGAGCCACCGCCAGGCCGCCCACGCCCAGGGCCGTCAGGATTGGCGCGATGGATATGCCCAGGACACCCAGGATTATAAGCCCCCCGGTGGCCAGGATTATACCCTTCATCAGGCCGTAGGCAAGGCCGGTGGTCGGCAAAGGGAGGTCGGTATGCGCCAGGTAATGGCGCAGCATCCTGCCGCTCAGGTTAGCTGTCGCGATAGTCACCGATAAAATGAGGATGACATAGATGACGGTGCTGAGGTGTGATGTATACCGGGGCGGCAGGTCCGAGAAAGAGATGCCGAAGTAGATGGAAAGCGCCAGGCACCAGAACAGGGATGGAGTCTTCAGGGATGCGATAACAATATCATCGGCCCTGGTTTCCGTCCTCCGGGACCAGCGGTGCGCGAGCCGCAGCAGAATGGCCCGTACGGTACAGAAAACAGCTAAAGCGACACAGGCGACCAACAGCGGCGCCAGCATTTTCGTATCAACAAAATCCATCAAAATACTCCTTTTTCAATAATTTCCGGTCTGCTGACTGCAATAAGGCCAGAATCGAACCCCTGAGAAGGGGGGGCTGAGGGAGGGGGGGTAAATGGTACATGTTACTCGCTCCGCTCCAGGATCCTCTCCCGCCTGCGCATGACCGCCGCGTCCAGCAGCATCCGTCCCGCCCAGCGGTAGACATTGAACTCCCTGATAAGACCGCGCATGCTGGTGATGCGGTCCCGCTGCTCGGTGGTGGGCATGAGCAGCGCCATGTGGAGGGCGGCCGCGCATTGGTCGATATCGTATGGATTGACAATCAGCGCCTCGGGCAGTTCCCTTGACGCCCCGGTAAACCGGCTCAGTATCAACACCCCCCGCCCGTCGTCACGGGCGGCCAGAAACTCCTTGGCCACCAGGTTCATGCCGTCATGCAGACTGCTCACGAAGCACAGATCCGCGGCCCGGTAATATTCGTAGACAGCGGCATGGTCGTGGTGCTCAATCTTGAGGATAATCGGCAGATACCCGCCTCCGCCGAAACGCCCGTTGATCCTTGCCGCCATGGACCTCACTTCAGTCTCGAACTCCCGGTAGCTCCCGATACTGGAGCGGCTCGGCGCGGCCACCTGAATGAAAGAAAAGCGGCCCCGCCACTCGGGCTGGAGCTCCAGAAGCCTCTCCACCGCCATGAAGCGTTCCAGTATCCCCTTGGTATAGTCGAGGCGGTCCACCCCGAATCCCATGGCATGGTTTTCGGACAATCCGTTCTGGGAACGGATATCCCGGCGGCACTCTTCCACCGGCTTGGCGGTAAACTCGACCGCGGGGGGCCAATCGATGGAGATTGGATATCGATGGACCGCCGTCTGATGGCCTCCGAAGGAGATGGTGAAGGTCTCCCGATCCACCCTCGCCTCCATCAGGCGATCCACGGTATCCAGGAAATTGTTGCAGTGAAACTGGGTGTGAAATCCCAGGATGCTGCTCCCCAGGAGGCCGTCCAGAATCTGCGCCCGCCACGGACAGATGGAGAAGGACTCGGGATTGGGCCAGGGGATATGCCAGAAGGTGATGATGGTGGCGTTTGGGAGACGGTCCCGTATCATGCGCGGCAACAGGGCAAGGTGATAGTCCTGCACGAGGACTATCGGGCTGTCCGTGTCTGATTCCTCCACCACCGCGTCGGCAAATCTTCGGTTCACCGCCTCGTATTGGGACCAGTCGCCGGCGCGGAAGATGGGACGGACATGGGCCACATGGCACAGCGGCCACATCCCTTCGTTGGAGAAACCGTAGTAATAGCCCTGCTCCTCTTCCTCGCTCAGCCAGATCCGGCGGATATGATAGGAAGGCTTCTCTGGAGGAACGGCCACCCGATCCCGTCCGTCCACGGTTTCGCGATCGGCGGAACCGGCGCCGTTGGCGATCCACGTTCCGGAACAGGCGCGCATGATCGGTTCCAGGGCGGTGACCAGGCCGCTGGCCGGTCGCTGGACCTGGATCCCATCCCCAGCCTTTACATGGACATACGGCTCACGGTTTGACACGACCAGGATATCTTCACCGCGCAGTTCGCTTTTGAGAATGGAGCGCAGGGACTCCGGCGTCCACGTAATCTGCTCCTCATCCCTGGGACGGTATTCGTTTTCCAGATCGCGGATGAGCATGCGCAGATCGCGGGCGATGGGTTGCAGTTCGGGGGCCGAAGCAAGTCCTTTACCGCCCATACTCTTTAGCGTTTCGCCCCGAAGGAGCGCACGGATCCCCGAAATCCAGCCGCGCCTGCTCATGTGAGCGATAATAACCGTCAGAAGAGAGATGATGCAACCAAGGGCGGTGAAGAAACCGAAGAAATATTTTCGGATCTCGGCGCTCCGGCGCTGGATGAATCCCATGTCATGGACAAACACGAGTCTGCCAGCCAGCAATCCCTCGGATTCAACAGGTTCGACCGTAACGTACACCTTGATACCCGATTTTTCTGTAAAACCCGCGGTTTTCGGTGAAATATCCGGGACATTTTCACAACGGATCTCTTCGGGAAATTTCTTCGTGGCAACCATTCTTCCCCGGACCGCGTCGCAGAAGCCGACGGCAAAGAGACGCTCATTAAGTGTGATGCGGTTGAAATATCCCGACAGCCTGTCGGCCGAACCGTTGTCCAGCCTTTCCAGGAGCGGTTCCCGAATGGAATTTGCGATCAGCTCCGAACGCATCTCCAGATCACGTATGAACCAGCGCTCGATGAGCTTGTCCATGAGCGGAACCGTCGCATAGGCGATGACAATCAGGACAGCCGCAAGAGGAAGTATGAATCGAAGGGATAGTCGCATGAACAGATACTCCTGAAAAAACCGGGGATAGTAAACGTGATGATCTCGCAAATTCTATTTGTCATGCCCGAATGACTTTATCGGGCATCCATGATTCCAATAGGTTACAGTCCGGATTCCCGATCAAAATCGACTCGGGAATGACAATGTGCGCGAACGTCAAACGTAGATCCTCGGCTCGGAGGAGCCCGACAGGATCGAATGGAACAGGATGAGGTATTCCCGCAGGTGACGGGTCAACAGGAAATGCTCCCGCACGAATTCACGGGCCTTTTCGCCCATGGAACGCATCTTTTCCCGGTGGTAGAGGAGGAAGCGGATACGGTGGGCCGCGCCCTCGGGGGTATTCACCAGGAACCCGGTATGATAATCCACCACCTGCTTGCGGATTCCACCCGTATCGCCGCCTATGACCGGCTTCCCCTTCCACAGTCCCTCGGTCACGGTCAGGCCGAACCCCTCGCGCAGAGACTTCTGGATCACCACGTCCGCCGCCCGCTGGAGCGCGTTGATGGTCCTGTGGGCATCGGGCGGCAGCAGTAATACATGAATATCCGGGTCGTCCTTGGCCGCATCCATTACCTCCTGAAGCACTTCCGCGCCCTCGGGATCATCAGTAGCGCCGCCGCCGGCCAGAACCAGCTGCACGGGCTGGACCTTTTTCACCAGACGGTAGGCCTCAATGACGCCGATGGGGTCCTTGAAACGGTCGAAACGGGACACCTGGACAAGGAGAGGACGTTCCGGGTCCAGACCGAAGTCCACGCGCACCGCCTCCAGCTCTTCCGCCGACAGGTCCATATTCTTTTCACTCAGGGGATCGATACTGGGCGCTATCAGATACTGGGGGTGGGGAAGCGGCAGGGCGAACTGGGGCATGGAAAAGATGCTTGCGTCGTATCCCTTGACTATGCCCCGAAGCGCCTTCCAGACCGGAAGATAGGGGTGGCTGATATCGATGTGCGCGCGCCAGACCCACTTTCCCCTCCGCCCCCCGCACAGTTGAAGCAGCGCGGCCGGCTGGGGGTCGTGGATAACCACGATGTCCGCGTCCTCCAGGACAGGACGGAGGGTTTCCGCGTTCATCTCATTGGTGGCGTGATAGGTCGCCCACCCCTTCTGGCTGATATTGATCGGGAACCCCTGCAAACCGTTGTGGATGGATTTGGTGACTGAATAGAAGTCAGTGTCGCCCCGGATCACCTCCCAACCGGCGTCCAGGCCCAGATCACGCATCAGGGGAACCATCCAGGCAAGGATCTCGGCGACTCCGCCCCCCACCCTCGTGGAGTTCACATGCACTACCCTTCTGCCGCTCAGCCTCTCGCCCAGCATGCGCAACTGCCTGATGGCTGACGAACCGGCGCAGGCTTCATACATCCGCAATGACTTTTCCACGTATCCCTCCTTCTCTGGTCAGAGGCAATGGGCCGCCAACCGTTCGCATATTTCCTTCCTGAGCTCGGAGAGGGTCAGGAAACCGGTATCGATGGATTGCAGCGCATCCCGGCACGCCTGCGTCTCGTCGCCGAAACGCAGGAGCCAGGCGGAAAAATCATCCATGCCGATAGGTTCCCTGCGCTGGGCCTCGATGAAATGAAAAAAGACACTTCCGGTGGTCATCCTGGCCACGGCGGGCGCCAGTTCCGCGGGCTCGCTGATCCGATCGCCCGTGTCGAATACCACCGTATCGGCTTCGAAGAAATAGAACTCCCCCCCCCTGGGAGCGGCTCGGGCCACGGGAATGGAGTTGATCCGCTCGTCTATGATGTCCAGCATGGCGCTTCGTAGCTCTTCCAGAGAAGAAAACGAGTAAGGGTCCAGGATTCCGAAACGCTCGGCCAGAACCGGGTCCGACAGTTGCAGTTTGGCCCAGACGGCGAAATCGTTGTGATAGTCCGGGTAGTCGAAGGAGGGGCGAAGCAGGGTTTCATGGAAATGATGATAGAGTACATTCACCCCGCACACGGCGATCCGCTCCCGCAGCTCCCGCAGACTGGCCGCCTCCGGCAGCCCGCTCATCCTGGTCAGCAACACGCAGTCCATAACCACAAATGGCGTCATGTTTTCACCTCCCTTGCGCCGGCCGTCCGGTCGACGCGGTTCAGGGTTTCTTTACGCCGGCCGTCCGGCGCTCCGTTGTTCATAAGACGGCAAATCTCCGCGGCCAATGCGGGGGGGGTCTCCACCACCAGGGACGCGGGTATCAAAGAGCGCTTTCCCACCGTCAGGGCCGTGCCGCGAAGCCTTGTGACCAGCCGCATGGCGATGGCGTCGTTTTCATCGTCTCCCGCATAGAAGAGTGTACCCGGTCCGGGGGAAAATTTCAGGAACCGGCACAGCATGCGCACGCCAAAAGACTTGTTTATGCGGGGAACGAGCTGCACCTCGTAGACCTCGGGCCCCCGGAGAACCCGGACCTTGCGGCCCGGACGCCAGCGGGAAAGCCGATCCGCGAGACGGGTACGGGAAATATCCGGCGCACGCCTTGTGTGCAGGGCCAGAGACCAGATCTTGTCCTCGACCAAGACCCCGGGGAGACCGGCAAGGGTATGGATTTCCGGCAGCAGTTCCGCACGCGCTTCTTCCAGTATCCGGGCGGGCCTGCCGGAAAGGGTCATCCTGTGTCCTCCCGGAACCTGCCATTCCGTGCCGCTGGTCCCGCCCAGAAACAGGCCCTCGACGGGTATTCTCCCGGCAAGGTCGTCAAGGCTTCTGCTGGACAGAATGGCCACGTGCTGGAAGGGAATCTCCAGCAGTTCCGAAATCATGGCGCCGCAGGCCGGATGCAGTTCCGCCTTCTCCCGATCCGGCACGATCAGTGACAATGTGCCGTCAAAATCAAAAAACCATATCCTTTCCACTGGTATATCGTTCATTCTCCATCTCCTGATACGGAACCGTTGAATCCGGCTTCGGCTTCGGGGCTGTTTTTTCTCTTGCGGCCGCTCCTCGCCCGGTTGACTTCCATGGAGAGGAAGAGCCGCGCCGGCAGCTCCTGGGCGCCAAATATCCCGGCCATCAGCGTCAGGCCGCCGTCCAGCGACTTGAGACGCCGCGTGGAGAGCTTTTCAAGCCCCGCCACAAGAAGGCCCTGGGCCACCTCCGGCGCATTGGCGACCATCTCCCTCCCGGCAGGGGTCAGGGCGACCTCCACGCTGCGTCGATCCCTGACGGAACGTATCCGCGAGATGAGACCCTTTTTCTCGAGGCGATCCAGTATCCCCACCGTTGTGGCGGGATGAAGATAGATGCGGGCGGCCAGGTCCGATACACGGATAGGGGCGTTGTCCGCTATCACCTTTATGGCCCAGAGCTGGGGTCCCGTAAGTCCGGTTTTGTATTCCGCCTTCTTGGAATGGCTGTGCACCACCTGGAACACACGCCTGAGATTATCGACAATATCCGTGATCAGCCTGGACTTCTCCTCCATGGAAACACCTCAAAAAAAGTTGCATTTCATGTGCCGGAACCTGTAAAGTAGCATACAGGTAATTTGTACAGAAATCAAATTTGCATCATATTTATCAATAATATCAACAGTTTTATCGACACAAACCCACAGCTTTCCGCAGCAGCGTGGAACACCTGTTTCACCCTTCAGCATCAAGCCCACACACCCTCGGAACCTGCAAAGGCAAGAAAGGAACGGGACATATGAAACCAATATTTCCAGTAACATTATTCTGTGTCGTCACAGCGGCGCTGCTGTTACCGGCAACAGGCAACACGGAAAGCTCCCGCGGGCCAGGCCTGTTTTCAAGCGCCCCCAGAGTCGCATCCGACCATTATTATCGCGGCGTAACCCATGAAAGCGCCGGAAGACTGGAGGAGGCTGCGCGCGAATACCGCCTTGTCCTCCGCCGCTCTCCGGCCCACGGAGACGCCCGCCGCAGGCTGGCCGAGATACACCTCTTCAAGGGTGAAACCGCGGAGGCCATAATGCATCTCAAGGAGCTTGGGTACTATCAGGGACACAACCCCCTAATCCATTACCGGCTCGGGCAACTCTACGAATCATCAGGCAATCTTCGCAAAGCAACCGCCGCATACCGAAAGGCCATTGACTCCTTCCCCGGCAACCTGTCGGCGCGCCGCGGACTCGCACGTCTCTATGCCAGGAGGAAAATGCCCAACGAGGCTGCCGCCGAATACCGGGCAATACTCGCGGTTGCTCCCGATGACATCCCCTCGCGGAACGCCCTTACCGCCATCTATCTGCGCGGCAAGAAATACGACCAGCTCACTGACCTACTGAAGGAAGCGGTGGAACGAAAGCCCGACGACGCGACCGCCCGCTTCAAACTGGGCCTGGTATACGAATTCAGGAAGAAATATACCGAAGCCGCCGGCGAGTATGAAAAGGCCGTTGAACTGGACAGTGGACATGCCAAGGCAATGAATGCGCTGGCCCGCGTCTACATGAAAACAGGCGACACCGGCAAGGCTAAGGAAATGATGGAAGCGGCGGTCAGGGCGGACCCGTCACTAAAGGGGTCCGCGCTTTTACCGAGGAGCTTTAATGATGAATTCAGGCAGGGCACCGCGGTCAAGAAGAAAAAAAGCATATCGAAGAAATCCCGAAAGAAACATTATTCAAAAAGTGGAAAAAAACAGGGACGAAAAGCTGGTATTTCCGCAAAGAGCAAAAAAGCTGGAACAAAGAAGGCGGACAAGCGTAAGAAGACTACACGACCAAAGAAAAAGACGCGTCGTTGACGGGCATCCCTGTTCTGATATAGTCTCACCTGGTAACCCGCGAACCCGCGGTCAGGCGGAAATTCGGGGACGACGTCACACCACCGAAGGAGAAGAAAATGAGAGAGCTGTTCATCATCTCCATGCGGCGTCTTAAGCAGAGACGGGAAGACGCGGCCTCGCGCATCAACCACGAGGGGGTCATAAAGGATGTATTCATGGAGGTGGAGATAACCACCGGCTATTTCTTCATCCTCAGCCTCGCCAACCTGATAGCCCTTACCGGTCTGATCGTCGGGAGCGCGCCGGTCATCATCGGCGCCATGCTCATCTCACCGATGATGGGACCGATCCTCAGCACCGGGTTCGCCTTCGCCACCGGCAACAAGACCATCTGGAGGCGGGCGCTGAAAAAGATATCCCTGAGCGTGGCCCTGACCATTGCCGTTGCGGCCCTCGCCTCCTACCTCTCGCCCCTTCAGGACATCACCACTGAGATCGCGGCCCGCACCCGGCCGAACCTGTACGACCTCCTCATCGCCATCTTCGCCGGACTCGCGGGCGCCATGGCCATCTGCACCAAAAAGAACTACCTTACCATCGTGCCGGGCGTCGCCATAGCAACAGCGGTCATCCCGCCCCTGAGCGTCGCGGGTTTCGGCATTGGAACCGGAAATCCGGGCGTCATGGCCGGAGGGTTCTTCCTCTTTTTCACCAACTTCGTGGCCATCGTCATCGCCACCTGCGTCGTCCTGTTTTTCTTCGGCTTTTCACCTGCTTCAGATTCCGGTCTGGACCAGCATTCCATCAGAAAACGTGTCATCTTTCTCGCCGGGGTACTGTGTCTCATCTCCATACCCCTGATCTATACCCTGCGGCTGTCCGTTCTGGAACTGGGGCTGAAGAAAAAAATATCCATAGCCCTGAAAAACCGCTTCGACCAGCCCGGCTTGTCGCGCCTTTCCACCTTCAGCCACGGCGAGGCATCCGACAAGCGCATCGTCATCGACGCCATAATAAATACGACCCGCTACCTGTCCGAAAAAGAGATATCCCTTGCCGAGCAGGAGATCGTGAAGACCCTCCGCCGCCCTGTTGTGTTCCACCTTGAGCAGGTCAAGGTCCAACCCGGCGGTCTGAAGGAAGAAACTCCCGTCAAATCCTTTATTGCTTCTCAGGCGCCGAAACAGCGCACGCCGGCGGAAACCGTAACGGAAGCCAGAGGCGATCTCATCCGTCTGGCCGAAGAAAACACCGGCAAAATCAACGCCGTCATTTCACCCTCGACGGTCACGGATTTCAGCATTGCCATACCACGTCGCGACTCCGCCATTCACCTGACCCTGGCCATTCGGAGGGACTATCCGGTTTCCAGAGAAGAAAGGCGTATCCTGGAGAAGATGCTCTCGGGCGCATTCGGCGTTCCGGTCCTCTTGCGCGCGGAAACGGTCCCATTTGTTGAACCGCTGGTATTTTCAGATGGAGAAACGGACATCACGGACGATATGAGGCAGACGCTGTTCGCCGGCTGCGCGGTGTTCGAGAAGGCACCGGAAATGAACCTCACCGTCTTTTCCCGGCCCGCCTTTCCCGCCACCAAGACCGCGAGCCGGGAAGCCGGCCAGAGGGCGTCGGAGGTAGCGGACTTTATTAAGGAAGCCTGCTCCGTTCCGGCCGAACGTATCAGGACAAAAGCATTGAAGGCTGAAAGAAACACCGCGCCT
>Ga0265295_1007391_pt1 | contig 12677 bp, 11 predicted proteins | sample Munlansysbiofilm_FD_192503 | JGI IMG/M metagenome (GOLD analysis project Ga0265295, IMG submission 192503) | Leachate microbial communities from a municipal landfill in Southern Ontario, Canada - Methane capture system biofilm | ecosystem: Engineered > Solid waste > Landfill > Unclassified ... | reverse complement strand
TGGATGTCAATTTACTTTTAGTGAGCAGTTTTTTAAAGACTTTAAAATTAATGTCTCTAAACATTTGTGTTGTCTTAAAGGTGAAGTTTCCTAAAAACCGTGACACTGTTTCAGGTTCTTTTACGGAAATATCAAATTCATTAACGAGTGGATCATTTTGAAGGAGCTTTAGACGTTCTAGCTTGTCTATACCAATAAAGTGACCACAGATCATCGTCTTTATATGATTCATCTTGATTTTATTTGTGGAGTCATTATCAAATACGAGGTCATTTTCAACTAGATCAAAAATCTCATTACTTTTTGCGTTCTCAAGGAGAAGAAAAAGACCTGCATTTGATGTTAGATTCTTAGCTGTGAAATCAATTTTATTAATCATAATTTAAACCCCTTTTTCTGCTTTTGTTACTATTATTGTACCATATATCGACTCATAAAAGCTGATAATTCAACACATTTTTGAGCATTTTTCTTTCACCCAATGGGTGAAAGCTGAATTTTGAAGGAACGTATATTTATCAATGCTTTGAGGGTGGTTTATAAAGTACTGACGTAGAATCTCAGTAGAACATAATGGAGAGAGAATAGTAGAAGGTGGAGGATTAATAACTTGGAGTACAAATGTATTTCACAGAATAGTGAGTGGAGAAGAAGGCTCAGCAAGTATTAATTTAGCCACTCATCATGATATGTTTGATATTAAAACAAACTTTAACATTTACGATCTTAACACAGAAACACGTGAGTATAAACTTTTAAGAGAAGGATTTAAAGATCAAAAATAATTTCATGAGTCAGCACACTTTAGCTTTAAAAGTACTGAAACGATAAATGTTTTTCGGTACTTTTTTCTTGAAGATATATGTGTAGATATTATTATTTTTAATATTCAAACCACACATATTTTTTTCTAGCAATATCCATATACTCATCAGAACTAACTATATTCTCTTTATAAAGTCGATGCCAATTTGCAGGAACTGGTATATCTCTATACAATTTTAATCTCCATGCCTCTAACAAATGTCGTTTGCAATTCATAAAATCCGCGGCACATATAACTCGGTTACCTGACAACTCCTCGAGTTTTTTTATCCATTCCAAACCTTCCTCACAGCGAAGCAAGTGATGGTCAAGAATTAAAGTTTTAACATTCTTTGCTAACCTCAATGTATTATCCCAAGTAATATCGCTTTTACTTTTCATCCTATCTGTTAAATATAAAGGTGGACCGCTAGCTAAAACAATATCTGGATTATAACTTATTATTTCATCTATTGTATCCCTACAAAAAAACTGAATATCAGATCCATGTAAAAAGGTTTGATCGCCATCAGCGATCATTGTCATAATTACGTTTCCGTGAGATCCTGTTTCTTCCCCATGGGGGACAGGCCCCAAAAATGAGATAAATTCATTTACTTTACCTTTAGCTTCATTCAATTCTTTATTGAAACCAAATACTATAGCAGCTTCTCGCCTTCTTTTTTTCTCATTTTGTTCATAATTATCATTAATCCAAATCTTGCAATCTAAAGGTACTTTTTTAATCTGATCAATAGAAAGCTGATATGGATTTGCATTGTACAAGGGTATGTGATCTCCATGAAGATGACTAATGACAATGTCTGTAGCGTCCTCCATTTCTTTAATTATATTGCTTCGAATTATTTCACCAACTCCAATCTGAACTGGATGAGGTAGTAGACCATTTCTAGAGTATCCTAATGCAATACCAGGATCAATTACTATTTTTTTATTACAAACTTCAACAACACAGCTTAATCCTCGAACTCCCAAAGACTCTGTGCCTAATATTCTTATTTTCATATCATACACTCCTCATACGATAGGCATAGTCCAGTCTATCAAAATCATACCATTTAAATCACCACATACTATTCTTTTCGACATCAACTTGATTTTGAATAGCCTTAATAAAAGCCAAGTTTTCCTGTCTAGTGCCTACTGTAATACGACTAAATCCCTTCATCCATGTTTTAGAAAGATCCTCAATTAAGATCCCTGATTCCCTTAGTTTAAGTGCAAAGTCATCAATATCAGTGCTAATAAGAAGATAATTCGCCTCACTATCAAAAACTCTAATACCTAGCTTAATTAAGCTATTTCTTAAAAAATCACGTTCTGAAAACATAATCTCTACATTTTTTTTCATATGTTCCTTTTCCTCTAATGCCACAATAGCGGCTAAACATCCTAGACGACTAATTAATGAATCTTCAGGCTTTAACCTTTTCAAAAATCTATCTCCCGCAACCAACCAACTAATTCTAAATCCTGCTAAACCAAATGCTTTATCAAATGTTCTTGTAATAGCTAAATTATCATATTGCTCCACAAGATTTATAAATGTCTTCCCTGAATATTCAAAACCTGCTTCATCTATTATAACTAAATGATTTTCATTTTCCAGTAATTCAACTAATTGTTGTTCTTCTATCAAGCATTGACCAGTGGGGTTGTTAGGAGAATCAATAAATATCAAACAAGAGTCTTTCATACAACCTGTCCAACTAATTTGAAAATCAGGTGGTACCAACTGAATCTTCATAATCCTTCGAGAAATATATTTAGCGCTTAAAAGAGATTTTGAAAAAGATGGATTAAGCAACACAATATCTTTCCCACTGCCAAAACGGCTGATTATCTCTTTATTTATCCAATCTGTTCCAGGTCCTATTACAATTCGTTCTTCACGAATACCACAATATTTTGCGACGGATTTTCTAAGCTCTGAAATTTTACTACTATCCACATAAAGATTAATATTGCAAAGTTCCGATGTAACTTCTTTAATTATTCTTTCTGAAGGAGCAAAGTAACTCTCATTAGAACTCAAATCAATCAAAACTTCACCTCCATAATCAATTCTTCTCTATATCCGATAATAACATTTATTTTCCCACTAAGAGATTTATCGACCTCATAATCACCTGTATCTACACGCAAATTTTTAAGCAAGCCAACTTTTTCAATCGTACTTACAACAATTATATCTTCTTTACTGACCAAACGAAGGACATTATCCGATATCTGTTTGCTACCTCTCCCAAAAATAAACCCGTTACCTCCAATTGGAGTAACGATGATTTTAACTCTGTCGTATTTTTTAATAACATCTAATATACCTGATTCATTTAAATCACTTGCGATAATTTTTTTGTTTACAACAGCATCAATACCTAAAAGAGTTTTATTAAGACCAAGCTTATCTGTTATAGCTTTTACAGTTGTCCCTGGTCCGAGAATATAAACTATATCTTTTCCCATATCTTCAATTATATATTCAGCTACTTCATTTTTTTTATCTTCAACCGATGTATTTACATCTGATGCGGTCTTTTTCCCTTGCAATAGATGCTGAATATCTGGAACCATCACGCTCCCGTAATACTTTGCCACAAGTCGATTATCATGAAATGCTTCTTCATCAATATCTAGGACCTCTTTCTCTATAAAAGAAGTGCCAAATGTATTAATCATCTCTGCTGCGGCATGGGGAGAAAATGCAAAAACAGAGCTAAACATCTTAACACCTGAAGGAATTGCAATAACTGGAGTACTCATCCCAACTACATCAAGAATATCTCTGGCAGTACCATCACCACCTACAAAAACCAATAAGCTTATTCCTTGCTCAATCATTTTTTTTGCTATCCTTTTAGTATCATCAGCGTTGGTTATATTCTCAACTTTACCAATCACTTCAAATTCAAAATCATATTCCTTTAAATAATCTCCTCCTAGCTTTCCAGGCGCAACTAAAAATTTTATTTCTTTACGCGTAACAAGTGACAATACTTCCTTAATTCTTTCAGGGGCCACAGGTTTTGAGCCAAGCTCAGCAGCCTTAAGCCCACTATCACCATCACTTCCTTTAAGTCCAACTGTTCCCCCTATCCCAGCAATGGGATTTACTATCAATCCAATAGTCAGCATCTTGCTTTCCTCCTCTAACTGTTAAATTTACATAAATATTTTCTATAAAATACCTATTTAAATCAGAAAATATTATTTGATCTCTAGAAGAGTCAAATAATTAACAATAATCTTTTAACATTCTTGTTTTAGTTCTATTACCCTATTTAAATCAATTCATATAGTTTTGGAATAATTTCTTAAATAAGACCGTTCTAAAATGGTCTATAAGCCCCTATATATATTGATTTATTATTTCTGTATACTTCATAGTTCAGCAATATGCAATTGTTCTTTAAAAAAATGACATAGATACGGATGATCTCTCATCTTTCTCTATGCCATTTAAATCATTCAATATCCTATATTTGATTAATAAACTTGTTCATCTAACTACCATAATAACCGGAAGCATCAGTATTTGTACTGATATATATCGTTTTTAACCTACTATATTCTTCAATAGCATCTTTATGGTTTTCTCTACCATAACCAGAGCTTTTTATTCCTCCAAACGGAGTCCCTACAGGAGTTAAATGATATTCATTTATCCAAAACAATCCAGTTTCTACTGCGTTGGCAACACGTAAAGCTCTGTTGATATCCATCGTCCAACAAGCTCCAGCCAAACCATATTCAGAATCATTAGCCATTTTAATTACTTCAGCTTCTGTCCCAAATGGGATAACAACAAGAATGGGTCCAAATATCTCTTCTTGAGCAATTTTCATACTATTTGCTACATTCGCAAAAATCGTTGGTTCCATGAAGTAGCCCTTATCAAAAGGTGGTTTCACTATTTGCTTGCCTCCACATATAAGTCTAGCCCCTTCAGCTAAACCAATATCCACATAATTAAGAACTTTATTCATCTGTTCTTTATTAATCAGAGAGCCCATTCTCGTGGTTGGATCGATTGGATTTCCAATCTTAACACTACGAAAAATCTTTTCTAGTTTGCTTAGAACTTCATCATAAATCGATTCATGCACAAATAGTCTTGACCCAGCATTGCAAACCTGACCCTGCCCATATAAAATAGCACGAGCAGCACCTTCAATGGCTTTCTCCATCGGAGCATCTGGAAAAATAACATTTGCTGATTTGCCTCCAAGTTCAAGAGATATTGGTACAATCATTTTTGCAGCTGCTTCACCAATTATACGTCCAACATCAGTAGATCCAGTAAAAGAAATTTTGTCTATTTTTTTATTTTGTATCATTATCTTTCCAACTATAGATCCTGCTCCAGTTAATACATTTAAGACACCTTTAGGTATAATATCCTTTGTCAATCTTGCAAGTTCTAAAAGCGATAATGGAGTTTGTTGTGAAGGTTTAATGACAATACAATTTCCCGCCGCTAAAGCAGGAGCAATTTTCCAGCCTGCCAATAAAAACGGAAAGTTCCAAGGTATAATTTGAGCAACAACCCCATAAGGTTCCTTGATAATCATTGTCATGTTATTCTGATCTTGGCGTATGCACTCATCGGTTTCAACGCGAATTGCACCCGCAAAGTAATCGAATTGATCTGCTATTGCCTTTACATCTTCCACTGTTTCAATAATGGGTTTTCCGCTGTCCAGAGCCTCCACATAAGCTAAATAATCTAGATTTCCTCTTATGATTTTCGCAACTTCCATCAATATACGAGAGCGCTCCACAACTGCACTTATCTTCCATTTTTCTTTTGCATAAAAGGCTGCTTCAACTGCTTTTTCAATATCTAACTTTGAACCGTTAGTTGCCTTTGCCAGTACATCGCCTGTAGCAGGATTGTATATATCACTATAATCACCATCTATAGACTCTACAAATTCACCATTTATAAATAATCCGTAAGTTTGGTATCTGTAATTCACGATCTTGAACCCCTATCAAATGATTTACTAATCAGAGTCTTAAATTCTTCTAAGAAACGCTTGTTTTCATACTTTGTACCAACTGTTACTCTTATTGCTTCTTGATAGCCCCATCCTGTGCATGGTCTTACAATGATTCCTCTTTTTAATAACTCCTCACCTATATCAGATGCATTAAGCCCAGTTTCAAAAAACACAAAATTTGTTTCCGATGGTATACAAATCATCCCCATGTCCGTTAATTCTCGGGACATGTTTTTCCGTTCATCAGTAATAGCCTGAAGTCTACTCTCATATATTTCCTGATCCTTCGTCAATGTTGCAATAGCTCCGGCTAAACCGATTCTATTTGCATTAAATGGTTCTGCAACAGTATCAATTATACGAATCATCTCTTCATTTGCGAAAGAATATCCGATACGTGCACCCGCTAAACCATATGCTTTAGACATTGTACGAACTACTATCACATTTTTTCTCTGTTTAATATATTTAATAGTATCTATTCTTTTCGCCAGATTAGAAAACTCAATATATGCTTCATCCATCACTATCCAGGTATTCCCAGGCATTCTTTCAAGTAATGATTCAAATTCTACTTCACCAAACATTGTTCCTGTAGGATTATTTGGATTACATAACCAAATCAACTTTGTTTTATCTGTACATTTAGCAACTATATCTTCAATATCAATGGTGTAATTCTCATTTAATGGAGATTCAATCACATTTGCACCCATTACTATTGAGATTTCCCGATACAATCCATAAGTTTGTGTCGGAATAATAACCTCATCCCCTTCTTCAATAAACGCCTTTGCAAGAGTTTCCAAGACGCCACCAGCTCCATGAGAAAGAGTCACATTACTTGGTTTAAGATAGTTCTTATGAGCCAATATTTCCTTTAGTTTTTCATATTCATAATCTGGATACATAAAAATTTGATCGATTTCTTTAATCATCGCTTCTTTTGCATTTTCAAATGGGCCGTACGGATTTTCATTGGATCCAAGTTTTATGACTTCTTCAAGGCCATATGCTGTTTTCACTTCATCAATCGTTTTTCCAGGCACATATGGATGTACAAATTCAATCGCCTTTCTTATACTTTCCATTATCATTTTAACGCCCCCATTTATTAACATTTATTTCTATTAATGTCGGTTTTTCTTTATTAAAACTTTTCAGCAAAACTTCTTTTAATTGATTTTTATTGACTGGCTTAACTCCTTCAATCCCATAAGAATCAGCTAATTTCATAAAGTCAGGATTTTGATTGTCCACTGCAATAAATGAACTAAATCCCATAGCGGCTTCATTTCTTTTGATTTCACCGTACCCTCCATTATTCCAAATGACAATTGGAATCGAAAGATTCTGTTCACAAGCAACTGCGAGTTCCTGCATAGTAAATTGAAAACCTCCATCACCAATAAGTGCAATCAGGTTTTTATGTGGCTGCGCTACCTTTGCTCCAATTGCGGCTGGCATGGAATAACCTAATGTACCAAATCCTACAGGATGTAAAAAAGTCCTTGAATCATAAGTTTCATATTCACTTATGGCCACATAAGCAGGAGTCGTCATATCTGCAACCAACGCTTCGTCATCTTTTAAAACATTTCTGAAAACATTCAATACTTCTACTGCCATCTCAAACGTCTTGTCATTATCCGTAACAAGAGGGCCCATTTGAGTAGCATCTAATTTCATTTTATTAAGTTCATTCAAATCTACATTTTTTTTCTTTTCCAACAAAGGCAACATTTTTTTGATTACTTCTTTACAGTCTCCCTTGACACCAAAATCAGCCTTAACATTCTTATAAAAAGCATCGTTGGTCACATCTACTTGGATCAGTTTCCCTGTTAGTTTTAGAGAGTTTTCCCATAAATCTGTCGGTGATAACTGGGTTCCCAAAGCGATCACAATGTCTGATTTTTCAATATATTGGCGTATATTTTCATAATGCAACCTTGCTCCAAGACTCAATTCACATTTGTCAGAAACAACGCCTTTACCAGCACAAGTCTGTACTGTCGGTGCAGAAATTCTCTCGATTAATTCCCGCACTTCTACTGTTGCATCAACTGCACCACCACCAACAATTATCGAAACTCGATCTGCATTATTGATCATTTCTGTAGCTTGCTTTATTGTTTCATCATAAACTCCACAACTTTTAGTAATGCTCAGCTCAAAGTTTTTTTCCACAATTGCTTCTTCGGCCAATAAATCCAAAGGTATTTCAATATGCACTGGACCTGGTCGACCCGTCACAGCTAATTTATATGCTTCGGCAACATAGGTTTCAATTAAATCCACACTCGGCACTGTCCTGCTTTCTTTAGCTACTGATCCAGCCATAATTGTAGAATTTTTAAGCTCATGCAGAGAACCTAAGCTTTGATTCATAATTGATGTGGGAAGCTGGCTTGAAATAACAACCATAGGTACAGAATCCAAATATGCTTGTCCCATTGGTGTAAGTATATTTATCAAGCCAGGTCCTGATATTACAATAGCAGTTCCAGGTTTTCCTGTTTTTCGGCCATATCCATCCGCCATAAACCCTGCACCACTTTCGTTTCGAGTAGTGATATGATTGATTTTACTTTTTATTAGCGCATCGTAAATCTTTAAATTATGAACACCAGGTATACCAAAAACTGTCTCTACACCCATTTTTTCAAATGTCTCAACCAGTAATTGAGCCCCTGTTTTTATTTTTTCCATTTTAATTCCTCCAACCTTATTTCATTCATCAAAAAAATAAAACAATCATCATCCGAATTTTAGGCCGATACGACAATTGTTTTAACTAATCTAAATAAACTGGGTGCTATTAACCCCATTCATTTATCACTTCAATAATCCTGCTTCTATTAAAAAGTCTTTTGCGATTGTAGCAGGTTCTTCTCCATTATCATATTTATAGTTCAATTCAATCATTTGTTCTGTACTAATTAAACCGCCTAGTTGATTTACAATATCTAAAACTTCCGGATAATTCTCCACCATATTTTCGCTGATTACATATGCTCCGCTGTATGCTGGAAAGAACTCTTTATCGTCTTCCAATATCTTTAATCCAAGCGATTTAATCCTTGAATCAGTAGAATATGCAGCTGCAACATCTACTTCATCAGCGTCAATCGCACGATAAATCACTCCATATTGAAGATTAATTACTTCATCAAATTCAATTCCATAAGCCTCTGACCAACCTGGATATGCATCCGCTCGAGTATCAAAATTTTCATCACCAGCTAATTTCCACTCAGGTGCGTAATCGGCTAGGTCAGAACACTTTTCTAAATTATATTTCTCTGCATTTTCTTCCTTTACTACAAAAGCATAGGTATTATTAAAACCAAAAGGTTCGGACCAAGTCATATTAAATTGCTCTTCAAATCCCTGCTTTACATAATTATAAGTATCCTCTTGCGACATATTTTCACCTTCATAACGAAGAATACCGGTTAACTGGGTTCCTGTCCATGTAGGATACAAGTCAATTTCTCCCTGGCTCATAGCTTGATGCAATACTGACGAACCATTGAATTCTGTATTTAATGTAACATCATAGTTTGTTTGATCTTCAATAAGTAATTCAGCCATATGTGTCAATATAACGATTTCGTTAACATTTTGGCCTCCTAACTGTATCTCCTCTTTTGCACCAGCACATCCTGAAATGCTAGATACCATCATTATCAACACCATTAAAACCACTATTCTCTTAATATTTTTTTTCATCCTATTTCTCCTTTCATTCCCCATACTATTCTAATAATAGTACCTATCTCAAATTTACAATTTTATAAAGACTTTTCCATTTTTCTAGCGATTCTCTTCGCTCTCTGCTCTGGAGTCGCATGTTTTTCAAAAATCTTTAATCCCATATCTGCCAATAAAGCTAACATTGTTGCAGGAAATGCACCTGCAAATATGATCTCATTTCTAATCATAGACAATCCTGAAAAAATCAACCTTCCCAATCCGCCTCCGCCGATTGCCGCTGCTAATGCAGCTGTACCTATGATCCAAACTGTAGCAACGCGAATACCACTTATAATTACTGGTAATGCAAGGGGTATTTGAACTTTCATAAGTATCTGCATATTGGTCATACCCATTCCCTTGGCTGCTAATACAGTTGCTCCATCAACATTTTTAATTCCAATATATGTGTTTTGTAGTACTGGTAACATTGCATATAGAAATAGTGCAAAGATTGCGTTATCATTTCCTATCCCAAAAATGAAAATAAGAAATCCTAGTAATGCAAGACTAGGTATAGTTTGAAAAACATTTGCCATTCCAATTACAAAAGGGGCTAATTTCTCATTACGCGTCAAATAAATCCCCAATGGTATACAAATAACCAAAGTAATCAACAATGCTATTGTAGAAATATAAATATGTTCATATGTTGCTGTTAAAATCTTACCATAATTATTTGTGACATAGTCTATCAATGCTTCAAAAAAACCCGGATTATTCAAAATCTCATCCTCTACTTTCTATTATCTAATCAATTTATTTATAGTGTACCTTGCGATTCCGCTATCTGTAACAATACCAAGTAGCTTATTCGATTGATCCAAAACAGGAATCGGAGCTTCTCTATCAACTAACATTTGTGCCGCATCTTTTAATGTTGCTTCTTTAAGATACAACTTACGATTCACAGACAAAGCATCCCGAATCATTTCTTTTCCTTCTCTTTTAGCCATGTTCAATGTAGACAGAAATACCGTCCCTTGCCAAATTCCTTTTTTATCAACCACTTGAGCCGCATTTGCATCATTTTCTTCCATCTTTTCTAATACTTGGCTAATACGTTCATTTTTATCAACTCTAAGAATAACTTCTTCCAGTAAAGCCTCTATCGAACTGTCTGCCGAAATTTGACCTAATTGGTCACTGCCTAAGAAATTTTCTACGAATTTCGTGCTAGGATTTTCTATTAATTCTTCAGGAGTTCCTATCTGCTCAATTTTACCATTTCGCATTAGAACGATTCGATCTGCCAACTTCATTGCTTCATTGATATCATGTGTTACAAAGACTATTGTTTTCTTCAATTTCTTGTGAATATCTAATAATTCATTTTGCAAATTTTCACGGCTTATCGGATCTAGCGCTCCAAATGGCTCATCCATCAAAACAACATCTGGATCGCCTGCCAGAGCTCTTAAAACTCCAATTCTCTGCTGTTGACCGCCACTCATTTGAGCTGGTAATCTGTATTTATATTTATCTTTTGGCAAACCGGCCATTTCTAGAAGTTCATCTACACGCTTGTCTATTCTCTCCTGCTTCCACCCTAACAAATGAGGAACTGTTGCAATATTTTCTGCAACAGTATGGTGGGGCATAAGTCCTCTTTCCTGTATTACATATCCTATTCCTCTCCTCAAATTTACGGGGTTCAGGCTCATAATATCTTTTCCTTTTATACTAATTTTCCCTCCGGTACATTCTTCAAGTCTATTTATCATTTTCAAACTTGTTGTTTTTCCGCACCCGCTTGGCCCTATCAAAACAACAAGCTCACCCTCTTTTATATGCAAATTTATAGAATCTACTGCTAACGTACCATCTGGGTATTTTTTTTGTACATTTTCAAATGTTACCATACCTTCCCCCTATCGTTATTGTAACTCTTTTATACTAAATCACGAATCACGCAATTACTATCAAAATATTTTAGAGTCTCTAATCTTTAAAAAATCACACTTATATATAAATGGTATCACAGTTTTCTAAGTGTGTAAAGTTTCAGATCCACTAGGCATCACTTTTCGAGCCTATATAGATAGTAAATCTAACAAGTTTCCATAGATAAACAATTGTTTTTTACCACTTAAAATACACCTAAATAAAATAAATATATGTCTAATTACGATACTAAATAAAATTTTCGTGTAACATAAATAAAGAAGACAAGATGCCATCTCTTGTCCTCTAAAATAGGTGCTATTTCAGCCTTTAGCTTAAGCTTTAATAATTCGAACCCAAATTTCATTCCTCCTTAACATAGGTGGTACGAAAGGTGCATTGTAAAAAGCAAGCATATAATTTGATTGACTTATATAACCCTTTTCAAGGATCCAATCTTCAAGTTTTTTCTTCATTTTTAATTCTTTGGACTTATTAGAAAATCCTGAATACTGTATTGCTCCAAATAGGCCTTCATCAAACTTTTTCACCTTTAAATTTTTATTGTTTGGCTCTGGTATGTTCTCACCAAACTTCCCAGGAACTACAAATGCCATTTTTTTCTTTTCTTTAGTCACTTCTTGAATAACAGGTGTTGTCATTGAGATTTTTTCATTTTCTTTATTGTCACTGGATATATACTTAAATAGTGATCCAAATCCATTCATAATATCTGGATCATTTTCATTTTCATATTCGACAATAAAAAAATCTAAATATTTTCTGATTTCAAACTCATCTTCTTTAATCAATACATCATAATCTAGGGTTTCAGATTTACTCATAGAATCACTCCATTCAAAATCAATTAATAACTTCACTATTATAATACCCATTCTTAAACTTAAATCCTATATCCCGAACAAACCTCCCTCAAGTAATTCTTAGTAAAGCATCTGAGTGGTAGATGTTACTAGTTTTTTTCATTATTCCTTAATTTAGAACCTCTATATTACAAAAATATTAATGTTGCACTTAAGATTATAGATACTAAATGACCCATTATAAATAAAAAACTGTGGATAGGTTACACTAAGTAGGACAGTTCTTTACTTAACATGGTACAATTAAATCAGGAGGAGATTTAAATGGCCAAAAAGCGTTTCGATGAAGACTTTAAGAAACAGCTCGTAAAGATCTACAATC
>Ga0265295_1007390_pt1 | contig 12678 bp, 10 predicted proteins | sample Munlansysbiofilm_FD_192503 | JGI IMG/M metagenome (GOLD analysis project Ga0265295, IMG submission 192503) | Leachate microbial communities from a municipal landfill in Southern Ontario, Canada - Methane capture system biofilm | ecosystem: Engineered > Solid waste > Landfill > Unclassified ... | reverse complement strand
AACTTAACGTGATGTACGTTGTATTGTCAAATATAGAGAGTCCATATACGCCAGCAGCGTAATAGTTGCCGATATCTTCCCAAGTCCAACGAGCAGGTAATGGCTCTTTGTCAAATAGCAACGCATCAGCAACGATATCACCTTGAATCTCTTTAATTCCCAATTTTTGAAGTTTGTCGGCCCAATTGGCTAAACAATTTTCATCTTGAAAATAGGCTGAACCAACAGTAGGATCACCCGAACCAATGATGTATAAATTGCCTTTGAGAATCCCATCGATTAAAGTACCATCGTAAGCCACGGTGGTGGTGAATTTAAAATCGGGACCTAGTAATTCTAATGCGGTGGCGGTAGTAATAAGTTTTGTAATAGACGCTGGTGTGGCACTTTGAGCCGATTGGTGTTCGAGTATGGTTTTGCCAGTTTCTACGTCGGTCACAATGAAGCTGACAGTAGCATTTTTCAATTCTACAGGCAAATCAATGGTGTGCGCCATAATAAACGGCACACTCAAAAAATAAATTAGAATGACTAATATTTTTGATTTCATCACACAAATAAAATGGGTAAAAATGTTCCTAAACAACCAACTAAAAATCCTGCTGTGAGCTGCCCAGGTGTATGTGCTTTCAATTCTAAACGGCTCCATGCTACAAATCCACTTAGTAGAATAATGCTAATAAAAAGCCATACGGGATTACTGTGAAACACAAATGACGCTGCAAAAATAGAGCCACATAATCCTCCCATACCACTCATGTGTGCACTAATTTTCCACCACAAATTTACCAAAGAAATAACCATTAAGCCAATAGTGGTGCCTAGTGCTATTAGAATGACCCATTTGCCAATACCAATCCACACAAAAAAACGGATGCAAGCTAAATACGACAGAAAAGTAATGATGTAAGGCCATGTGCGTTCTTTGCGATTTTTGATGTACAAATCGCTAACGATGCCAGTTTTTATTAAAATAGTGGTAGCCAATGCTGGAATAATCATGGTAAACATCACAACACTGAGCACAATAATTAAACGTCCATGATCGTCGAATAACAGACGAGCATACCACATATTCATCAACATGAGAATAGCGTAAACTGGCGTTAAAAACGGCATGAATGCGAATGAAAAGAACTGTGCTATTTTATGTTTCATCGAGTTTGTGATTAAAGGTTTGAGTGAAAAGCAACCAATCCTTCTAACGGAGATTGCTTAATTTCGCCGAGTGTGATGCGGAGTTCAAAGGCTACCACTTCCAAAATATCTTTGAAATAATAAGCTATAGAACCAACAAATGATACGGGATATTCGTCAAAATTAGGATATTGCATGACGTTACGTACAAAAAAGTCCGTAAAACTGTCAAATATTAAATTGTAGATGGCTGGTTCTGCCATGTTTTCGGCTAAAAACGGTGTAAACTGAGCCAGATAACGATTTGGGAACGGTTTCCGGTAGACATGATTGATAATGTCATTGGTTGTTAAGCCAAATGTAGTGAGAAATTTATTTTTTAACTCTTCAGGTAGTTGATTTTTTAAACAATCGGCAATAAATTTCTTACCTAACACCGCTCCGCTTCCTTCGTCGCCTAAAATAAAACCAAGTGGCGAAACATTGCTTACAATATCTTTTCCATCGTAAAAACAGGAATTAGAACCTGTACCCAAAATGCAAGCGATGCCAGCTTCATGTTGTAACAAGCCTCGTGCAGCAGCTACTAAATCCGATTCCACATAAATTTGAGATTGTGTAAACGATTGTGCAATAGCTTGTTTTACCATTTCAATTTTGTCGGCCACGCAGCCTGCACCATAAAAATAAATAGCTTTGACACTGGATGGTTTTACGTTCAGTGTTAATGTGGCAATTTCGCCAGCTATCTCTTCTGGTGTTTGATAAAACGGGTTAATTCCTGGTGTAAATAATGACTGTACGCTCTTTCCGTGTTCCACTAAAACCCAGTTGGTAGATGTGGAACCACTATCTGCTATTAAAATCATCTGCTTTTGATTTATTTAATCTGCAAATTAAGCTAAAATAATCGGCTTTGACAACGATTCTTTGTTAATAAATTTTTTGCCGTATACATTGGTAGAATAACATGAAAAGGTTATCTTTGAGGTTTCAAATAAATTATTCGGTATGACAAAAAAGATATGGTTGCTTGCTGTCTCGTTGTTTCTGGCGACGACTGTCTTTGGCGTAAATTTAAAAGCATTAAAATCGGACATCGCTACATGGATGGATGGTTATGCCACTCAATACCAAACGTTAGGTAAGTTCAATTTAAAAGGCATCAATGTCGACAAACGGACTAAAACGTTTAGTGTGTTTGCCAATGGTTATTTTGGCTCTATTCCATTTCGTCCTGAATTGGTAGAGCGCATGAATAGCGAAGTCGCTCAACTGATAGCTGATAATTATCCGAAATATAAGGTGGTTATTTACGCTGACGAGATGCCAATTTCTTCACTCATTCCGAATGCTTATCGCGATAATTCAGTTGATTCATTACGCTTGTCGCTCACTAATAAAACGCCTTCGGCTTTTATTACCAATACGTCTAAACCCTATTTGGCTCCTTTAGGATTAACTAATCGCAACATTGCCTTGTGGCATGGTCATGGTTGGTATTTCGACCAACGAACTGATCGCTGGCGTTGGCAACGAGCCCGTGTTTTTGAAACGGTGGAAGATAAATTTACCATGTCGTACGTGTTGCCTTATTTGCTTCCGATGCTCGAAAATGCAGGCGCTAATGTATTTTTACCTCGTGAACGCGATACGCAAACGCACGAAGTGATTGTGGATAATGATGACTCCGTGACCACTTCGTTTTATAGCGAAATATGCGATTCGCATGCTATTATATGTCGAGATACGTTGGGTTTTGCTCATAAACGAGCCGTTTACAACGATACTCAAAATCCGTTTAAAGAAGGTACTTGCCGTGTGGTTCAAAGTGACACGGTTTCTCATGTCACCTTTGAATGGATTCCAAATATTCCTGCCGATGGCGATTATGCCGTTTCAATAGCGTATAAAAGTGATACAGCTAGCGTTGCCGATGCGCATTATAAAGTGCATCATGCGGGTGGCGTGACTGAATTTACGGTGAATCAAAAGATGGGCGGTGGCACTTGGATTTATTTAGGCACGTTTCATTTTAAAAAAGGCGTACGTCCAGACTTCGGAAAAGTGAGTTTGACCAATCAAAGCGTTTCTGGTGGTTTGGTGGTAGCCGATGCTGCTCGTTTTGGTGGCGGTATGGGTAATATGTTGCGCTGTTTGGCTGATAGCAGTTTGCTCGATTCTGTGAAGCCACGTAGCACGCGTATGTTGTCTTGTTTTGCCACTTCCGAATGTCAAACTTCTGGTCGCGCTCGTTACCTCGAAGCTGGTCGTTATTGGTTGCAATGGGCTGGCGCGCCAACCGAAGTGTACCGTTATTCCAATGGATTTAATGATTACATGGATGATTATGTTTCGCGTGGAATTTGGGTAAATTGGCTTAATCAAAGTTCGGTAAATGTTCCCAATGCTCAAGGTTTAGGAATTCCAATCGACTTGGCACTTGGTTTTCATAGCGATGCTGGCTGTAAAAAAGATACCATTGTGGGCACACTTGGTATTTATACGACGCAATTAACCAATGAAGATACTAAATTAATCTTTCCCAATGGGCAATCGCGTTACGCGTCTCGCGATTTAACCGATTTGGTAGCTATGTCTATTGTGAATGATATGCGTAAATTGTACGATCCGAATTGGTCATTCCGTGGATTGTGGAATAAGTCGTATGCCGAATCGCGTCGTCCAGAAGTGCCAACGATGTTGCTCGAATTGCTGTCGCATCAAAATTTTACCGATATGCAGTTTGGGTTAGATCCACGTTTTCAATTTTCTGTATGTCGCTCTATTTATAAAGGTATTTTGCGCTTTTTGTCCGTTCAAAATGGCACACCTTACGTGGTACAGCCATTACCAATCAGTCATTTTTCTGCTCAGTTAGCAGGCGATAGTGTTATTTTAAATTGGCGTTCTGTTACCGACACACTCGAGTCAACAGCATTCCCTAACGCTTACGTGGTGTATACACGTGTGAATGATGGCGGTTTTGATAATGGTGTTTTGGTACATGAAACGACTTGCAAATTACCTGTTTTAGCAGATAAACTTTATAGTTACAAAGTGGTAGCGGTGAACGATGGTGGGGCCAGTTTCCCCTCTGAAATTTTGTCGGTTTGTAAAAATAGTCGCGCCACACATACCGTTTTGGTTGTGAATGGTTTCGACCGAATTTCTGCTCCAGAGGGATTTTCTTCCGGCGATTTTGCAGGATTTCCCGATTGGTTGGATGCCGGAGTGCCTTATGTACGCAACATTTCTTATGTGGGTGCACAACATGAATTTTCGCGTTTAGAACCTTGGCGCGACGACGATGCACCTGGTTGGGGAGCTAGTAACAGCGATTATGAGACGGAAATCATCGCTGGTAATACATTTGATTATCCATTTGTTCATGGTAAATCACTTGTGAAAGCAGGTTATTCCTTTGTGTCGAGTAGCAATGAGGCAGTAGAAGACCGCTGTATTAATTTAGCTGATTACAAAGCTGTTGATTTCATTTTAGGAAAACAAAAACAGTCGTTTTTAGGTACAAATAGAACGACGGCGGACTTTAAAACCTTCACGCCATCTATGCAAAAGGCGTTGACTGACTATTGTTTGCAAGGCGGAGCGTTGGTGGTGAGTGGTGCTTATGTTGGCACCGATTTCTGGAAATCAGCATCGGTGAATGAAGCCGATAAACGTTTTGCAGAATCCATTTTGAACTATACGTGGCGCACCGACCGAGCTGCGCAAAAAGGAAATGTGTCGGCGGTGTACGCGCCTAACAGTTCATTTACAGGCAAATTTGAGTTTTGCACGGCATTAAATTCTGTACAATATCACGTGGAATCGCCCGATGGAATTGAGCCTGCCAACAAAAATGCATTTACTATTATGCGTTACGGGCAGAATAATATAAGTGCCGCAGTGGCTCACAAAGGCACCTATCGCACGTTGGTTTTCGGATTCCCGTTTGAATCGCTCACGTCTGATGCGATGCGTGACGATTTGATGCGACAGATTATGCGCTTTTTAATTGACGAACAATAAAACAACTATGAAAAAAATTAATTGCTTCATTCCTGCACAAGATGCCACACAATTAAAAACAACGATTGAAGGCTTGCGCCAATCGGCTTTTGTTGGTACTATTTATTTATTGTCAACCAACGGTTGTACTTATCCTGATTGTGTGACGTTATCTGTTGATAATTTGGCAAGCACTAACACGATAGCTCAAATAGCAGCTCATTCTGATGCTCAATTATCATTGATTTATACCAAATATACGCCACTCGAATTGGGGCAATATGCCTTGGAGCGTTTTTATCATTTAGCAACTTCGGTTAATGCTGGCTTGCTCTATTCAGATTACTACGAATTGAAGCATGGAACGCGTGCTTCAGTACCAACTATCGATTATCAGTTGGGCAGTTTACGCGACGACTTTAATTTTGGGTCAGTGTTGGTTTATAATGCTACAGAACTCAAAAAAGCAGTGGCACAGATGTCTGTTGCATACGCCTTTGCAGGTTTGTACGATTTACGTTTAAAAGTAAATCAATCCGCACCGATTTTACACATCAACGAATATTTGTATACCGAAGTTGAGCACGATATGCGTCAAAGTGGCGAAAAGCAATTTGATTATGTCGATCCGAAAAATCGGGCAGTACAATTAGAAATGGAAGCCGCTTGTACCGACCATTTGAAATGTATTGGGGGTTATTTGGCACCAACGTTTAAAGCCATTCAGTTTGACGAACAGGTTTTCGACTATGAAGCATCGGTTATTATTCCCGTTCGTAACCGTGAGCGGACACTCGAAGATGCTATAAAATCGGTTTTGAAACAACAAACCAAATTCGCATTCAACTTACTTATTATCGATAATTTTTCAACCGATAAAACGTCTGAAATTATTGATAAATATGCTCAACAGGATTCGCGCGTAGTGCATCTCATTCCTAATCGTACCGATTTGGGTATTGGTGGCTGTTGGAATGTGGGCGTTGATTATAAGGATTGTGGTCGATTTGCAGTTCAGTTGGATTCGGACGATGTGTATCAAAACGAACACACCTTGCAAACTATGGTTGATGCTTTTTACGAACAAAATTGCGCGATGCTGGTTGGTTCTTACACCATGACCAATGGCGATATGGAAGTGATTGCTCCAGGTTTGATTGACCATAAGGAATGGACGCCTGACAATGGCCGAAATAATGCACTTCGTATCAACGGTTTAGGTGCTCCACGGGCTTTTTATACGCCGTTGTTGCGCTATATTCGTGTGCCAAATACCAGTTATGGCGAAGATTATGCGCTGGGATTGCGTTTTTCGCGCGATTACCAAATTGGGCGTATTTATCAATCGCTCTATTTGTGCCGCAGATGGGAAGGAAACTCCGATGCCGCACTGGATATTGTGAAACAAAATGCCAACAATTTGTATAAAGATAAAATTCGCACCTTTGAACTTATCGCTCGTATGCGGATGAATGGGAAATAATGAAGTAGCATGAAAAAGAAAATAAGTAGTATTTGGGTAGGTTGGATTATAATAATTCTTTTATTTGGTTATCTAGGTCTAAGTGCATTATGGGATAGTTACTATATAAAGAATTATGGTATAGAAAAAACTGTAGAGATCAAGGTCTGTAAAGTAGAATTTTCTCCGAGTGCAAAAGGTAAGAGTTATATGTGGGTTTCAAGCGGATATTACTTTGTCAAAGGTAAAAAATACAGGTTTTCTATGCATAAGGTAATACCTATAGGGACTAAAGTTAAAATCAAATACAACCCCCGGAATCCTGAAAGCTATAGATTGGTCAACCCTCACGAGTTTGATAATTATCCAGATGAAATGAAGGTTCAAAATTAGTTCGGTAATTTTTTTGTCTGTATAGACAAATTGAAGTGCTGTTATGAATTTAAAATAATGAAGAAAAACCAAACAACAAGAGATTCTAACTTTGAGTTATTGCGTATTGTGGCAATGGCTTTTATTGTGCTGCATCATATGATTGTGCACGGAACGCAAATGTGGAGGTTTTCATTGGGTGAGCCTTCTATCTTTCCGGCTACCAATATTCCTGTGGCTGCTAGTTTGATTCTTTTGAATGCGTTTTTTGTGGTGGGCGTCAATAGTTTTTTGCTTATCTCTGGCTTTTATGGCATTAAACTCAAATTCAAGTCTTTTTATGCGTTACTCATTACTTGTTTGCTTTACTCGTATGCTTACGATGTACTTGTGGCGTATACGCATCATACGGCTTATGTCTTTTCGTTACAACCATTAGAAGAGGTTTTTCTCCATTCTGGTTGGTTTATTACGTGTTATGTCGGCTTGATGTTTTTGTCACCATTTATCAATAAAGCGGTAGCGGCTTTTACTTCCAAAGAGGCTATTTATGGACTTATTTTGTTAAGTGTTTTGACATTTTGGTTTGGTTTTCATTTGGGGTCTACTTATATAAATGAGACTGGATACAATGTGTTACATTTTGTCTTTATCTATTACATGGGGCAACTTTTACGTCGTTTTGAATCTTCTATTCGGATTAAAAGTAGTGTCTCTTGGGGAGTATACGTTGGCGTGTCGTTAGTGATAGGTCTTATCGCTTTTCGGCAGTTTTATGTGGGGAATTTTGCCAATATGTTCAAGCAGTTTCAGTACAATAATCCATTGTTAGTGCTGTCGTCTGTGGCGTTATTTTTAGCCTTTAAGCAATTGGCATTTAAAGCTCGTTTTATCAATTGGTTTGCAGGTTCGGTATTGGCTATTTATTTGGTGCACGACCATTTCTTTTTTCGCGAATGGTTCGTGCGTATTAACCAGACGTATGGTATTTTAACGCCTCAAACTGTAGGAATAGCCCTGCTAATCGTGGTAGTTTTGATGTTTGGCGTTGTGTTGTTAGACAAACTGCGACTCCTGATTACTAATCCTATTGTCGATTTTTTAGCCCGCCAGTCTTCCAAATTGCTTGAAAAAATTGAAACCAAATTATTTATATCCAATCATTAATCTGACCATGAAAAAAATCTTTATTCTCTTTTTTGTCTCTTTTGTAGGATTTTCCTCGCTTTATGCCTTTTCACCTAACGACACGATAGAAATCGTACGTTCGTCGTATTATTACAGAGGAAGTAAATTGACTGGAACCGATTTGAATTCATTATTGGTGAACACTTCGTCCGATATCGACGCACAACTGCATAAAGCTAAAGTTGATGCTGTTTTCATGTCTATCTTTAGTTATACAGGTGGTTTTTGTGTTGGTTATTCATTGGGTTATTGGTTGACAAGCGGTCACTTTAATTGGCAATTAATGGCTGTTGGAGTCGGCTCTATAGGTGTTGCTATTCCTTTTGCTGTTGGTAGTAATCGGCGCGTTCGAAAGGCGGTTGAATTGTATAATCAAGGTATAACAACAAGGGGATATACAGGGCAAACTATTGATTTTCAATTGGGAATAACGCCTGGTAGTGTGGGCTTAATTATGCGTTTTTAGCTTATGACGTTGCAACAACAAATAAATCAATTATTTACCAACCAATTACAAAATTGGGAGTTGGCGCATCAGAATTTCAGCGACTTGCATTCGGTCTGTTCTAAAACAGTCGATTTTGGAGCTTTTCAAATTGTTGTGCAGTTTAATCCAGCTCGTATGGTGTCGTCGGGCGCCAAAATAGATGCCAAAACGATTGCCGAACGACCTTGTTTTTTGTGCGCTGAAAATAGACCAAAAGAACAGCAAGGCGTGGAATTTGGCGACTATACTATTTTGGTTAATCCGTTTCCTATTTTTCCTCAGCATTTTACCATTCCGAGGCGTGCGCATGTACCACAACTAATTCGTCCCTATTTTGCCGATATGCTCACTTTGGCGAAGGCATTGCCCGAACTCATTATTTTTTATAATGGTCCTCAGTGCGGTGCTTCTGCTCCAGATCACATGCATTTTCAAGCAGGAACTAAATCTTTTTTGCCTCTTGTTAACGACTATTTTCGTTTAAAAACGCCAGTTCCTAATACGCCTTATTTTACGATTCCTAATTATTTACGCACTGTTGTGGCACTTGAATCTAAAACTGTAGAATCTGCTGAACACGATTTTTGTAAGTTGTACCAGATGCTTCAATCGCATCCATCGGAAGAACCGATGATGAATATTGTCTGTTTTTATGAGGACGATACGTATTATACGTTGGTCTTGCCACGTGCTAATTTTCGTCCTTGGCAATATACCGCACAAAGCGATGAACAGTTGCTCGTAAGTCCAGCAACGGTTGAAATGTCGGGCGTTTTTATTACGCCGGTACGCGCTCATTTTGAGTGTATAACGAAAGCCGACATTATTGATATTTTACAACAATCAACTCGCATCATATGGCCATAGCATTTCCATATAAAGAAAAAACGACTGAAGGCGTTGGTAACACCTTTGTTCCCGATTTCGATTTTGAACCCATTTCTGAGGTTCAAGCGTTATTTACCGAAGAACAATTACCAAAAGTTGCTGAAGAACCACTGATTGCCGTAGGTATTATGTCTCAGCCAACATTGAAGTTCGAATTGCATGGCGATTTTTGTTGTGTTCAAACCCAAAAGTTTTATAAAGGTTCTTGTCATGCAGAATTGGTTGCTGGAAAAATTAAATTTGAAAATCAATTGTTCGATGAGCTTGTATTTGAACCTCAACAAAAGGATGCGGTTTTTGAACTCAAGGATGTCACTATCGGCATTGAATTTCATTGGGAACGGCGCGAGCATCAGCAATTCCAAGGCGTATTGAGAGTGATAATTGACAACGATACGCTTTGGGCTATTAACGATATTGCTGCTGAAGATTATTTATATTCTGTTATTGCCTCCGAAATGAGTGCAACCGCTTCGTTGGAATTTCTCAAAGCACATGCGGTTATTTCTCGGAGTTGGCTTTTGGCACCCATGTGTAATAAACCTAAATCGGAATCACACCTTGCTCAACAAAACACGTCTGACGACACGTTGATAAAATGGTATGAACGTGATGCGCATCAATTATTTGATGTTTGTGCCGACGACCACTGTCAACGCTACCAAGGAATCGCGCGCGCGCGTACATTATTAGTTCGTCAAGCTATCGATGAAACACGTGGTTCGGTGTTGGTTTATGAAGGACAAATCTGTGATGCCCGTTTTTCAAAATCGTGTGGCGGCGTTTCCGAACTGTTTGAAAGCTGTTGGGCTGACGAGCATCATGATTATCTCACGCCTGTACGCGACGATGCTTCGTGCGATGAAGTACCCGATTTATCGGTTGAGGCAAATGCCGAACGCTGGATTCGCACTTCGCCAGAGGCATTTTGTAATACATCCGACCAACAAATTTTGAGTCAAGTACTGAATCAATACGATCAGGAAACGCAGGATTTCTACCGTTGGACAGTACAGTATTCCACAGAACAATTATCAGAGTTATTAAAAAAACGTTCAGGTATTGATTTTGGAACGGTGGTTGATTTACTACCATTAGAACGTGGCGCCTCGGGTCGTATCACCAAATTGAAAATTGTAGGAACTAAACGTACGCTCATTGTTGGTAAAGAATTGGAAATTCGCAAATGGCTTTCAGAATCACATTTGCATAGTTCTGCTTTTGTTGTCGATAAAACAACCGATGGCTTTGTTCTTACGGGAGCAGGCTGGGGTCATGGCGTTGGGTTATGTCAAATAGGTGCTGCCGTGATGGGCGCCAAAGGTTACACGTACGATCAAATTTTAAAACACTATTTTAGAGGCGCTACATTAAACGCCGCTTATTAATATGAATCAATCTTACAAAAAATCACCTTGGAAATGGGTTCCTACGCTGTATTTTGCCCAAGGTTTGCCTTATGTGGCTGTTATGACCATTGCCGTGGTGATGTATAAAAATCTAGGAATGTCCAATAGCGACATCGCTTTTTATACGGGGTGGCTTTATTTGCCTTGGGTTATTAAACCATTATGGAGCCCTTTTGTCGATTTAATCAAGACCAAACGTTTTTGGATTATAGCGATGCAATTTCTCGTAGCTGTGGGTTTTGCTGGTGTGGCTTTTTTTATTCCTACTACTTTTTACATAAAAGCAACACTTGCGTTTTTTTGGTTGCTCGCTTTTAGCTCGGCTACGCACGATATTGCTGCCGATGGTTTTTATATGTTGGGTTTGACATCTGGTGAACAATCTTTTTTTGTTGGTATTCGTAATACGTGTTATCGTTTGGCTACCATTTTTGGACAAGGCGTTTTGGTTATGTTGGCAGGTTTGTTGTCTGAAGGCAAATTGACTCCTTCTGTCAAGGGTAATATCCCGTTAGCGTGGAGTCTGACCTTTTTTCTTTTGGCAGCACTTTTTATAGCCTTTTCGCTTTATCATTTTTTTATTCTGCCCAAACCTATTTCTGATGAATCCAAGAAAATGGTTTCTCCTGCAGAAATGCTGCGCGATTTTGGGCATACATTTGTCACGTTCTTTCAGAAAAAAGATGTGGCCTTAATGTTCTTTTTTATTTTGACGTATCGTCTAGGTGAAGCACAACTATCTAAAATAGCGTCTCCTTTTTTATTAGACACTCTTGAAAATGGTGGATTGAATATGTCCACATCTACTTACGGGCTCATTTATGGAACGTTTGGAGTCGCAGCATTACTACTCGGAGGTATCATAGGCGGAGTTTTAATTTCGCGTCATGGGCTTAAACGTTGGATTATTCCCATGGCCTTACTGATTAATTTACCAGATATATTTTACGTTTTCTTAGCTTATTACCAACCGAGCGTATCTATGGCCGCTATTTTTGTCGTTTTAGAGCAGTTTGGATATGGATTTGGATTTACTGCCTACATGCTTTACCTTATTAATATAGCCGATGGTGAATACAAAACCGCACATTATGCAATCGCCACAGGCTTTATGGCTCTTGGAATGATGCTCCCAAGTATGGTATCAGGATGGATTCAAGAACAACTAGGATATACATTATTCTTTATTTGGGTATGTATTTGTACCATTCCAAGTATTTTTGCTGCTGTTTTTGTACGTGCGAAACTCGATCCATCTTATGGGAAAAAATAGAATTCGCGCTTTTTTAGGGAAAAGATGGCTCTTCATGCCGTTAAATGCGTTGCTGTAGTCTCTCTTGTAACCGCTAAAAATGCGTACTTTCTCTAAAAATATGCTGAATAACATATTTTTTGTAATTTTGTTCAAAATTTAAATCGCTGATAAATAATACTTTGTATTTTTCTTTCATAATTTCTCTAAAAAAGTTGTTATAAAGTTTGGATGTGACTTAAAAAAGGTCTACTTTTGCATCCGCTTTCAGGGGGAAGCGATGAGTGAAGTGGCGGTGATTACGGGTTATATTTTTTATAAAAAATAATCGCTAAAAGTTTTGCGGATTCGAAAAAAGGTATTACCTTTGCAGTCCTTTTCGGTCAGAATTTTTTTGATACGAGATAAGCGAATAGATCTTTGATATAAATGAACAACAAAAATGTAGTATAAGGAAAGGAAAGGCGGAGAG